>TBL_comb47_HYPODRAFT_10004810_pt1 | contig 15358 bp, 17 predicted proteins | sample TroBogypolimnion_40_FD_10682 | JGI IMG/M metagenome (IMG submission 10682)
GTGTCTGACATTTATTACAAACAAATATTATTTAAAAATTATTACTTAATTCATCAGCTCTTTTATTTTCAGACCGATACACATGAATAAATTCTATACAAGAGTCTAATTCTTTTTGTAACTCTTCTTGTAATTCTTTTGCTTTCTTATACAAAGATAACAAGTTTTCTGATTTTACTTTATATTCCCCTTTCATTTGTTTAATTACTAACAAACTATCACCTTTAACAATAAGATGTTTTAAATTTTTTTGTTGAAGACTTTGTTGTATACTTTGTTGTAAACATTCTTCCAATCCAATAATTAGTGCATAATATTCAGCATAATTGTTGGTTTCCTTATCACCAACTTTTTTGGATACACACCAAATTTCATTATTGTTTTCATCATATAAAACTGCTCCAGCTCCTGCTAAACCAGGATTTGATTTTGAACTGCCATCAAAATAAAGTGTATAAGTCATATTTACATTACATTTACATTAATTATTTAAATTTAATCAAATTTATTTAGTGTATAAAATTGATTACAAAAGGAAAGAAAGAAATAAAGACGAGAATAAAGACGGAATGGCAGACACTAGTGGTTCAAAGCTTTTTAAACATTTACCTGAATATCAACAAAATATTATTGATGAATTGGGTATTCCAACCGAAAAATCAACCTTGAAAGAAATCATTAAACGAGAAAAAATATATGTCCAAAAAATGAATTCAGCAATACTACGTATGGAAGATGAATCTAAAAACAACAAAGTAAAATGTAAACTTGTATTTAATGGCGAAAAAAATGATGGAAATCGAGATGATATATTTGGACAAATCAAAACCTTCAAATCTTTTAAAGAATATATTTTGTCACAAAAAATGCTCGATAACAATGCTGTATGCGCATCTAAATGAAATTGAATAAATAAAATTAAAATAATTAAAATTCAAACAAAAAATTCAAACAAAATGAATTTTAATTTAAATATTGATCTTGTTCCATATCTAGACAAAGTTGATTTGGGGATCCCTTCTAATCGCCCTTATCTTTCAAACAAGTTGATAAAAGTAAAAAATTCGTTGCAATTTGGATCATTAGAATTAGAATCATTTCTAAATATATTAGGTTTTAATGAAGAAATCGTTGTTGATCTTTCTCAACGATTAGTAGAAAATGGTTATAATACACCCTTATCTCTTTCATCATTACGACGTTCGGATAGATACAAACTAAATTTAAAATTAGGGCATTTAGTGCTGTTGTTGTCAGGTACAGTTATAATGATGTCTTGTGTAGATTGTACAGGATAACTTAGTTAAATAAAAGAAATAGAATAAAAGAGATGGGATGTTGCTGTTGTTATAAAAATTTAACTCTAAAAGAAAAAGATCGTTTATTAGATCAACGAATCGAACAAGTTTATCACCAAATTCGAATACACAAAACCATACAACGATTTTTAGCAAAGCATCAAACGTTAGATGATAAAAATGATAAAATTAAATCAATTTAATTGATACATACAATTAAATTAAAATGGAAGATGAAGAAAATAATATTATTATACCATCAAAGTATTCACGTCGTGTCTATATAGGAGCACCTTTTTTAGCATATCTTGGATGGATTGCACACACTAAAAAGTTTCCCTTAGTTAAATATCTTACACCACCGCTACTAGCATGTTCATTGATTCATTGGAATAAACCAAAAAGTAATAGTATGATTCGAAAAATAGACTGGTTATTAGCAATTTCAATGATAATTGCCATCAGTTCTTATGAAAAACGTTTCCGTAAACGTGATGTATTTTTATGGAAATTATCTGTGTTTATGCAACTTTTTACTGTAATTATTAATGGAAGTATTTTTGATATTGAAACCAATCCATGCAGTTTATTACACGTATTTTTTCCAATTTTTAAGTATACATTTCCAAATACAAAAGATCGGGAAAATGCTTATAAACGTTGTGTTTACACTCATATATTATTTGTTCATTTTTTACCAGGATATATCGCAGCTAGAGCAATGCTAAAAAGCGTGTATAATTAACAAATTTGGCTAGACCAAAATTAGGGAATTTTTCACAGCCTTTTCACAAAAGGCCGTACCCCAAAACAGACCAAAACGGCGTTTTTAATACTCTTAAAATTACCCTTATTTATAATAAAAATATATTATAAATGTATCAGACCAAAACGGATGTTTTTAGTCTTAAACCAGTTTAAAATATTAACAAATAACAGCATTAAAAAATAGTGGATAGCCGGTGAAAATTTTTTAAAGTGGAATAAAGAACAATTTATTTTGTTTTTTATTTTATTTATTATAAATGGACTTTATAAATAAAAAATTTACAAAAGAAGAGATTGTACAATACAAAGATAATTTTGTTAACGCCAATCTTTCAGGAGCAAATCTTTCAGGAGCAAATCTTTCAGGAGCAAATCTTAAAGAAGCAAATCTTACAGGAGCAAATCTTTTTGGGACAGATCTTCCAGGAGCAAATCTTACGGGAGCAAATCTTTTTGGAACAGATCTTACAGGAACAGATCTTACAGGAGCAAATTTTTCCGGAACAGATCTTACAAGAGCAAATCTTACAGGAGCAAATTTTATAAGAACAAATCTTAATGTAACAAATCTTATAGGAGGAAATCTTATAGGAGGAAATCTTATAGGAGCAGATCTTACAGGAGCAGACCTTACAGGAGCAAATCTTACAACAGCAAATCTTACAACAGCAAATCTTACAGGAGCAAATCTTACAGGAGCAAATCTTACAACAGCAAATCTTACAGGAGCAAATCTTACAGGAGCAAATCTTACGGGAGTAATATCAATAGAAATTATTGGAATACCGTATTTATTACCAGTAGGATGGCGATTGATAAATGGCTGCTTACTAGAAGAAGTCTCACTAGATGGTCCGCAAGGTGTAGTCAGTGATGTTGGCCCCACAGGATCTATAGGAGCAACGGGAGCAACGGGAACCTAGTGTTGACATCTAATCTAGTTTATTTTTTACTAGTCGAATGAAATAAATAAACAAAGGTGTAAGAGTCATAAAACTCCGTTTTTTGGTCTGTTTTAAAAAGTCACTGGGTTGTGGTATTTTTGAAGTATAATTTTTCAAAAAAGGATAACTATAACCACTTAATCAACTATTTAAAAAGGTGACCAGTATAAAAAGAAAAGAATGTCAAACGATTCCATTCAACACAGTCTAACCTCTCCTATTGATAAGAATGAAACGGACCCTAAAAGTTATAAGATTGCTGCTCCTGCGCTGAACGATGAAGAAACAGCAGCTGCCATGGCCGAGCTCAACGTCAAGGATTTTGTCCAAAAGTTTCCATGTTTTGAAAAATTTTACGCGGATCCCAAGCACGAAAATCAGACACATTGCCTTGTATCATTTTTCCCGGCAAAGGGAGCGACTCCCGACAGTGATGGTGTCTATGGTATGTTAAAGGTCCGTGGTACGTTTGCCACCCAAGACGAGGCTGATTTGAAGGCTGAATACTTGATCCGTAACGTTGATAGTTTTCATAGCATTTACCATACGTACGTTGGACGTCCTTTTCCGTTGGCAGCGACTAAGCAATACATTTGCGAAACCAAGGAGATTGATATCAAGAAAAAGGTCGTTGAGACGACTTCCGAGGAAGTTCGAAAGAAGCGTGAGGAAGAGAAACAGACCATTGAGGAGATCAAGGATCGTGAAAAGGAATTATTGGCAGATGTGGCAAAGTCTGAAATTGATCCATATGATCGTTACATTGAGTTGATGGTAAAGAAGTCACAATTGACATGGACATATAGTGAAACCCAGAAAAAGATGAATGAAATGAAGAATAATATTATCAAGGCTCGTCAAGAGCTCGTGGATCTCCGTGCCAAGGACGAAGATTACCATACAAAGTTTTTTGATCGTTACATGGAAGCTCGTAAGAAGTCAGGATTGCCGGACACGGATAATTCTTTTATTAAGTACATGTGTGAAGATCTTGACCTTGGATTCTAGATGGACTATCCGTTATTTTTTGAAAAACATACCCATGAGAAAGAGTTTATACTCCTTCAAAAATTAAAAAATTGTCCTCATGTCATACGTCCGATTTTTTACAGAAATGGTCTACTAAAAGTAGAATACGCAGAAGGAGGAGACTTGAATGATTTTATCCAAAAACAATCAACTATTATAGAACCTGATCTGTTCTGTATCATTGAACAGATCGTGAATGCGTTAAGCAGCATACATCAACATCGGATCTACCATTTAGACCTAAAACTTGAAAATATTGTATTGAACGATACTATACACCAATTAGCATTGGTAGATTTTGGAATGTCTCAAGAAAGCACTAATGGAATGTGTAATGGATACCAAGGTACTCCAGGTGATAAACGACATGGAAACATTCCTCATGAAGTAGTGGACTGGGAAGAACTGCATCACGTGTTAGAAGATGAAGTATCTTATTCTGGTGAAAAAGTTGACGTGTATGCATTAGGACAATTAATACAGAACATAATAGACACATTGAATATAGAGGCTAGTCCTTCTTTGGTAAATATGCTTCAGGGAATGCGACGTACCTCTCGTTTTAGGTATACTTTAACTGAAGTAAAAAATAGTCCATGGTACCTAGCAAAAGGACAATCTAATTCATTATAATTTTTAAGGAAATAGCCTTAAAAAATTTAATTATAATTCTAGTCACAAAGTTCCAAGATTGATGAAATAACTCGTATCTCTTTATCTGGTTTGTTTTCAAGCTCAGAAAGGAAAGTTTGATCTACTGTGTACACCTCTTTTGACAACTCACGCAAGGTAAGAATATTTGCATTATGATTGATGATAGCTAGTGGAGATACATTCACAAGGACACTTCCATACTTTTTTGAAAAATTTTCTACAGTAAATGGTTGTTCAAACAATAACAAGTCACGGATCATGGTTCGTATAGACAGGTATGCCATTTTACGTAACTCAAAGTTTCCTTGCACCTGTGTAAGAATAGTACTCGGTACAGAAAAGGTTGATGAGTTGTATTTTGCTAGATCAAAAGTAGTCTTGTAGGAAGGAGGAATATACATAGTAGACGTACGAGGTTCTGTTTGTTTGATAGTCATTTGATCAGACACACGATTAAGGATACGAACACAGATTCGCATTTCTTGTTCATACTCTTCAATTGTTTTTGTCTGATCTTCTTTCTGTTCAATAAATTCTACAACAGTCAGAATGGTTTTGTATATTGAATTTGCGGCATTTACGTAATACATAAAGTTTTTGAGATAACGGTCTTCGTATGCCTTTGTAAATAACTGGTCTTCAATCCTATCAATATACTCTAGGACATCCTTATGAGTAGACTGTTCCGTGATTAAATCATAGTAAAACTGTGGATTAATGTACGTGTAGGGTTTATTTATTTTTTTACCATCTATTTTTTCGATAATAATCGTTTTGGATCTTGGTAAGTGATTCATGTATTCGTACAGATCACATGGTTCAAAGGATACCAGATCGCATTTGTTACGGTATACTATTTCATTGTACTTTTTATGAACACGAAGAAAACTCATTAGTTCCGCTTTATTATCAATTTTCTTAGGGTGAAATATGGTTTCCGTAAGAAAATTGATAAGATACAACATTGTAGTCATGTCTTCTTTGGATAACACACGTTTTTCACAGTATTCATAAATCGATGTAATGAGTACGGTAAAACAGTCTTGAAAGGTATTTGTCATGAAAGGATGAATAATACCATAATGGTGCTCTTTATGAATAACATGACTGCGATCATAATCAATTAATACAGGGATAATTGAGCTAGTTACTACCATAATCTGGTTTGCAAATTGATAAATGAATCGTTGAGGAGCTGGAAGGGTCTTTATTATGATATTCCATGGGCATAAATCATTATGAACAAAACAACATTGTTCTTGTGCTACAGAAAGCACTAGTGTAATGATCTGAAGGACTGCTACAAAATCAGTGACATTACTCGTTTTAATCCATTCCTGGAATAATATTCCAGGTACATGCTCTGTAAACAATTGTGTTGTTTTACCTTGACTTTGAAACCCATAAGTATACTTGAAATTAGGTAGATCTTGTCGTAGTTTGTTTAAGCATTTTAGACCAACAAACCCTTCATTGACAAGTTCATGTGTTCGTTTCGATGTTTTTACATTTACAAGTAATCGATCAAGTTGACCTGTTTGAATAATACTATCTTTACTTTCATGTATTTTTTTTAGTGAAAGTAGATCAGTCACAAGATGTCGTTGAACATACAATCGGACTCCTCCAAATATATTTGGAGTAATGGTTTTGAATGGAAATGAAAAATTCGCACAAGTTTTTGGTTCCAATGGTTTCAATAGATAAAGTTGTTTATGGTATAAAAGGTCCTTAATACTAACTTGGTTATAAAAATAATCACCTGTCACTCGTTTGATATTACAGAACAATAATTGCACAAAATCAAGTATTCCTTTTTCTGTTAAATATGTTTCATAGAATAGTTTGGCATTCATGGCAATTTTTTTACACTCGTCATCGTGTTCACGACACCAACGAATCTTTTCTAACACATCCGACATGTCTTCCTTAATAGGGATATAATGAACGTACTCCTGGAGATACTTTCGAAACCATACTCTGTACTTGCTATCTTGAAGGAGAACAACAGAGCCCATTGATAATTCAAGAGATAAACGAAATGCTGATACATGACCATCAACATTGATGATGTATTTATAATGTGATTGTTGTTCAGGGGATAAAAACGATATCAATGGAATTCCTAGTATTTTTGGATCGATCACTTGCAAGAATGGATGTTTACTAAGTTTTCGAGGTCTGCAGTTCCATTTAGTGATACCAGCATCTAGTAAGGGGTATCCATTCTCTACTAGAGTTTTAGTAGATAACAACGCGAGTTTTATACGTGGGTTGGTAGTAGTAGTTACACCACAACCAGTAGAAGCCCCGCGGAATACAGCTGTAGGTTTTTTCTTGTCCCAATCCATCATGAACGTATATCTATAGTCTTTAAAATCTGGATAAAAGAATGTACTGTGTTCTTGACTACGTACACGAGCCCAATCTTCCATAGTAGGAAAAGGGATGTCTGTATTGGTGTTAGTCGTAACCATCGAGAGTATGGGGCAATATTTTTTATACAGATGGCTAATCAATGGATAATTCTCTGTATCAAATATATGTTCATACGGCTCTGTTGAATCTTTTTTGATCAAGGGAAAATCTCGGCGATTAAAAAAAAGTTCAATATCAGGTACCTTACGAGTATTGCATAAGGTTAGTAACATATCTTTGAGATTGGACACACAACGATCATTTTCAGACAATGGTTGTTCATTCCGTATCAAACAGTTGTTTGCATACCATTCAAATGTATTTGGATTGATGTGTTCTGGTCTAACATTGTATCCAGCAACTTTACTTGCATAAATCAAAAACGTAGTCATGTCTGCAAACTGTTGTGGTTGTTTCATTCGATCACCCCACTCATTAATAAAATTATATTTACTAAATGGTAAAAAGACAGCCAATTGATTATCTTTTATTTTTATAAAAACGCCCTTTTTGAACTTGTTAAAGATGTACAAAAACGTATTATCAACCGCTTCACTCGTCAAGTGAGAATACTTTTCCCATTCAATGTGTTCACCAATTAATCCACCCTTCTCGTCTTTTTTTTCGAGTGTTTCCCATATATTTGTTGCTAAATCAATCGTTTCTATTTTTTTATTATGACCATTACTTCTATCTCTGTACATTTCGAATTGATCAACATCCCCTGCCGTAAAATGAGTTTGTGTATATTCAGGATACCTTGGATTTGTTTGTACCAATTTTACATATTGTTTAGCACTAAAACTATCAGGTAATCGTTGGTACTGATCCGTTGTTGTCATCTTTCTTTTTTATACCTTTTATAAAAAAGTTTCAATTTTACAAGTTATTACTTTATTGGGAAAGAGTCATAGGGACAACTTCACCGGAAGCCATGTGGTTATGAGACATCACACCACCAATCAAGGCCAAGACAACCATTGAACCAGCAACAGCCATCCAAAACTTGTGGTTCTTTACCACCGTCTTTGCCTTTGTAGTAGCATCCACATCCACTAACTCTTGCATAACTGTTGTGTTAGGAGCCACCAAGTAAAAAGCAAGACCAACCCACACGGCAATAGCAATCAATAGACCCATACCAACACCTGTCATAAAAGGCTTCTTAACCAAATCTCCCGCGTCAAATCGTGAACGAGGGGCAAAACGATACGTAGGAACCAAACGATAGACCATGTTTTATTTTTATAGGATTTTAAATTTTTATTAAAAATTAATTCGGTTCAAATCAATTTCAAGAAAACCGTATGTTTCATACCACTTCTCTCCGTAAGCTTTCTTCATTAAGTCTTTTTCTTGGTTGTTTAGATAGCATGGATGAATACCAGACTGTAACATAACCTTAACTTGGGCAATATTTTCTACTTCAATAGCATCTGCATTATCTGAAGCAGATGTACCTTGAGAATTAATATCTTCGAAGGAAATTGAATTATACATTTCTTCCCCGATTTTAGCATAACGTTTTTTATCTTCTTCAGACATACTTTCTGAAATTTCATTTAAACGCTTCTCGTTGAATAAGGGATCAGCCTTACGAATTTTTTCCAATTTTTGTTCGTCTGACATCTTTATTTTAATTTTGATTTATTTAAATAGAAAACGGATAAATTACAAAATAGTTAGAATGTCAGAATTCCAACTTGAAATACAAGCAACTTTTATACTAAAAAAAATGTTAGCTGATCGTGGATATGATGTAGAAGAATTAAAAGAAGAATTTATATTGAGGGGTGAACAACTTGATAAAAAAATGATTACTTTTATATGCAAGGAACACAAACTGAGTATCCAAGGCATCAAGGAATTTATTTCAATCATGAACAAGGAGAATTGTAACCATTGTATTATTATCTATCGTGATAGTGTTACTTCTAGCGCGAAAAAATCGTTAGAAATCATGGAATACAATATTGAACTATTTAGCCTTAATGAGCTTCAACTTGATATTACAGAACATCGACTTGTGTCAAAACATGAACGAGTGACAGTAGAAGAAAAAGAATACTTGGAAAAGACCTACAAAGGAAGACTTCCTATTTTACTTACAACGGATCCAATCAGTCGTTATTATACTTTCAAGCGAGGTGAATATATTCGGATTACTAGAAAAGACGATACTGTAGTGTATCGCTTTGTTAAATAAGTGGTGTTTAGCCATGATTAAATTGAACCACAACTCTTTTATTTTTCAACAAACGAGTTGAAAAATTACGCCCGGAAATGGGATCGAACCATTGACCTTGTGATTAACAGTCACACGCTCTACCGACTGAGCTATCCAGGCGCATGTATAATAGTCATGTCTTTAAATTACTTTTTCAAAACGTAATTAAAGACTTTTTGAAAAAGTAATTTAACAGTCGCTCTTGGAGCAAAGATTACAATCTGGTTTATTGTATGCTACTTGAAAATATGGATAACTACGATAATTATTGGTGTCCATCGATGACATATGAGGGTGTCCCCCAAGGCTATCATAGTTGTTCATGACATAGGAAACCTTATCTTTCAGGATAGGTTCTGACAAGGGAGGATTAAAATTAGTATTACCAAATTTTCCTTTGGTATATGTGTTGAGGTTAACGTAGTAACATACACTTGCAGAATTGTTTTTATGGTAACTCATCTTTTTATTATAAGCTTAGTAATTAAATCGAGAAAATTGAGAATCATTCATGTACTTTCGGATGGTTTCTTTATGAGAATCAATCCTTACAGGGATCTCTGATCTATCAAGTGTAGGCTGGATACCTGCATTGTTGAATTCTCCCTTATGTAGTGTCTCTGGTAATTTAACCTGTCTTGACGACGCATAATCGAACATGTTGGTATCTTCTATTCGCGTAACATTACGTAGTGTATTCACGATAGGTAAGTTATGTTTCAAGTCAATGGTATTCTGGTGCTCTATTCTCTTGTAAACATTTGGATCATTCTTAGCAGAAGTCGTTGAATACGCAGGCATATGTCGTTCTAATTCTATATCTGGTATTTCTGTCATTACTGTATATCCAGTCTGTTTACCAGCGTCAAGGGAATATTGTGAGACTTCTTTAGTACTAATTCGATTATTTGAATACAGCTCGTCTATCGTTTTGGTTTGAATATTTTCGCCCTTATTGGCAGTAACATCGTAATAAGTATGATCATGAACATACTGGTCTGTGTTCATCTTTCCATCCAACACTTGGTTGGTTGATCTAGAAAGGTTTGTATTTGACTCGTAGTAATCCTTATCATGAACGTAGTGTTTCTCATTAATCGAAAGATTACTTAAATTATGAGAAACTTGACTATTTTTATTAGTAATCGCCTCTACTTGTTCATAGTTCTCTTGGATACCTTTGTATCGATCGAAATTTTCTCGGGTATAATTGGAATGATCTAATGAACGTTTACCAGAAAATCCCTCGATATTTATATGTTTGTCATTTATCATTTGTTTCATTTTCATATTAGCAAGAATAGGCTTTTCAATCTTTACAGATTTATTAGGAGTAATCTGGTTTTCTGTTTTTAATAACATGTCACGGATCATACGGAATCGTGTTGGATTGTATTTTTGTTTTGTAAAATCTGTATACCCAGGGTTTGATAAGGCTTGAAACCACGCTCGTGGTTGACGAGACAGTGGTAATAAATCACGCTGACTACGAATAGGAGGTCTAAACGCACCTTTATCCATCACTCTGTATGGGAGGTATGCTTGCCCAGAACCATTGTAATGACCTTGTCCTTGTGAGTACACTGACACTCCAGCATTATTTGAATTATTATCATAGGATACGGAAACCATTGGATTCACACCTCTAGCATATACACTAATTCCTTCATTTACACGATCACCACTATCATCTATTTCTCTATTAATATCATTATTCTGGCCTACTTTATCAATACGTTTGGTAAAAATAGATTTAGGAGGATCTCTTAGAATATTTAATGATCCATTAAAACCAATAACAGATGGAAGAGTTACGTGTTCAATTTTTGGGTATTGTATCGCCATTTATTATTAGAAAAGAATAAAATCTGTTATTATAAAATGAGACGTGCTCTAACAACTTTTCTTTTATTATTGATATTATTACTGGCTACTTTTTGTTTAACAAGAAATTATCATAGTTATCCTTCATTTAATAGGGATGCTTATCCTCGTTTTATGATTCCATTAAGCCAAACCAAATCCTTAATTAACCAGGACATACAATCAAGGTATCAAGACTATGTTGATCGTATCGATCAGTACAGGTTAGGTGTGCCTCGTTTTGAATACAATAACCCCAACGCTCCTTATTCGAATCCATCACGTTATCATCCACAAGCATTTATTAATGGTTATCGTCAACCTATAGATGGTATTGTACCCGGTATGTATTGTCCTACTATCGATAGGGAAAACATGATGTTTCCAGAGATAAACCACCCATCTTGTAACGCAAATGAATCCAGTTGTATGGACATGACACAAGGGTATTATTCAGATCTATTAAACCATTAGCGATGTAAAATAGACGAAAACTAAGTTTTGGTCCCTTAAAATCACCATTGTTTATTATATAAAATACTTTCCAAACGGCTAATTTTAAGTTCAAATTGATCTTAAAATTATATAAACAAGAAGAGAACAAACATTAGATTACCACCATTCTTTCTACATGTTTACATTGAGTAACTTGCATAACTCATTGATAAATTCTTGGTTACTATCATGATCATGAAAATTAAATACTTCAATAAAAATTTCTTGTGCTTCCATCATGTCTTTTATTAATTTATCATGTGCAGAACGATGATCCTTTGGGGTATTTTTCTGTTCTTCTTCAATACGAGCTTCAATACGTTTATACATTTCATTTGTTATGGTTTGTATAGGTATTTGCATTTTTTCACAGAATAACCTTGCGTGAATATCTTCTTTCAAATTTCCATTTATATCCACTAGTTTAAATTTTTTCCTTGATGTATCACAACAACATAGTAACATTTTATTGTCTTGTGTTTTAATAACTTGTTTGTAAACATGTTCAGCTAATCCTTTTTGTCCTTTATTAAAAACATTTTCTGTATAACCTAGTTTGAGATTTTCTACTATTTGTTTTTGTTCTAATGTCTCCATTGTATAAACAAGTGATAAAACATTTTTAATTTGGTTATTTACTGTATTGTTATTTGTGGTAGTTGGTTTATTCATACCATCTCTCGCTAAATTCTGTATAAATGAGTCACACTGACTTATTTTCTGTTCTAATTTATTTACTGTGCGTTCATATAAGGCTTCAAGCTCATTATATTTTTCATGTAAATGTTGTAAGGTTAATTTCAGAGCAGTATTTTCATCTTTTGTATTTGTATAATCACAAACTACTTGACGTAATTCTAATACGGTTTGTTCTTGATAACTAATAATACGGTCTCGTTCTTTTATCTCTATTTCAATCATGTTCATTCGTTTTGTTTTTACTGTTAATTCATTATTTATTTTTAGTAGTTCGATATTTTCTTCATTTATTTTATCTGTAGCTTGTAAAATATTAAATTCCTTGCATGATTCACAGTGTATACCAAGATTTACATTATTCATAAAACTACTCTTGCATCCCCTGCACATAAACTTTGTTTCTAATGTAATACCACGAAGTTTCAAACATTTTTTACTGTTTATAAGGTGAGATTTTAGTGTAATCTCGTTTTTAAAAGTTGATCCACAATACTGGCAGTCAATCATCATTTATAATGTTCTATTTTAAAAATAGAATTCTATTTTAATTATAGAATTCTATTTTTAAAATAGAACATTAGTTTTAGTCAAAAAAACGATTTGACCTATTATGCTTTAAATTTTTTATTTTTTATTAAACTAAAATAAAATAAAAGTCTTGCAAACTTTTTTTCAACACACACATTCAATTTGTGTGTTGAAAAAAAGTATTAAGAATATAAAAATTTCACAACCCAACCCAACTTTTAAAATAAAATATCGGTTTTTTACGACCCATAAATTCATCCTTAAATACAGGCTATTTTTAAGTTCAACTGATCTTAAAAAATTATAGAGTTATTTTTACCTTTACTGTGCTTTTTCGTCAAACCGTTGATCGTGAAAGTCCCAGTAATCATCTGAACCAATTCGAAAGTTATCAGGAACAGGTTTTGCTTTGTACCAGAAGACACAGTCTTCCATTTTATTAGAAGTAGTAGCATTATGAATGTAAAGCGCTGTGTAGTCATCTGTTAACTGGTCCATGATATCACAAAACTGTTGAAAATCTCCAATGACACCAGCATAGTTTTCCCATAATACTCGACGATTTTTTAAATTTGTTTCACGAAGGATAAATGTCCCGTCGATATTGGTACGGATTGCTGGCTTGATATCAAGAGAATATTGGAGAGATAAGATAAACAACATTTTCCAATGTCTTCCATTTTTATAGAGACCTAGAAACAAGGGGTCATTAAATAGTTTAGGATCATCTGTGCAATCATCAAGTAAAAGAATACCCCACGGATTTTGGAGATGTTCCTTTGCCAATTTTTGTCGTTTAACAAATTGTTCGATAACAGGTTTATCAAGAGAATTAAATACAAATGCTGAAGGAAAAATTTTAGAGTAGTGTCCATTACTATCTTCTGTACCACTCATGGCAACTCCCATTGAAAAAACGTGACTTTTTTCATAGAGTAAGCTAGTGATCATAGTTGTCTTTCCTGTACCTGGTTTTCCAATAATAACAATTTTACTACCACCTTGTTCAACTCGATCCATGTTTTTTGTGGATGGAGCAATGATATCCGGATCCAATTCACGAATCCGGTATGTAATGGTCTCTTTCCCTGACATCTTTTATTGTTTATGGATATTTAAGTAGGTTTATTACATACTGACCCGTTTTCAGATTCTGGTAGACCTGTCTACAAACAAGATTTGTACCGAGACAAACTGCTGGAAGAATTTCCTGGTTTTATTTCATATGTTTTATTTGGTTGTAGTTCATCTATGCCTTTATCATTTTAACATGGCGTAATCACTTCCTGGATAACTTTCTTAACACTATCTAACGCACCTTCTACCCACCCTTGGTTCAATGAAATCATTTCACCAACAACGTACATCCCTGGTAAAGGACGTTGGAGTTGGTAAATCATGTTTGGGCGAGAATAACCGGTTGTATTCGGAAGGTAATAGTGTGTACCATTTTCCCAGAAATACCAACGGATCGATAACAATTCAAGTGTATTCTTATGTAGACATAAAGACTTTTCCAATAATCGGCAAAAAAATTGTCGTTGCTCGTGATTGTTTTTACAATGAGGAAGCAGGTCCAACGCATTTTTATTGTCTGCATAACTAATCATGTACACCCCTTTGCTCATTGGTAAAATCTTCTGAAGAATACCATCAACAATTGTTGTTCTTGATACTAGTTTTTCCATGATTTTTTCCGATGTTTTACTGAATTTACCATATACACGTAGAAAAGGTTGTCCTTTTATCTGTTTGTAAAGTTTTGTATAGACACGAACAAGTTTCTTTACAGTATCGATAGTGGTAGCCAGTACCACTTTACGACTCTGTAAAAGTATACTGTTATTTACTTGGATAGTAAAGGTTGAAAGACTTTGTGTAATCTTTGACACTGAATAATCTGTATAGATACGATGCTTTCCTATAAAAGATACCATTTTTTGTATTAGTTCGTCCCATGGCACCTTGAATCCTTTCCATTCCATGATATTATCTTCAAACCCATAATAGAATAAGGTGTCACATGCATCTTCTTGTTCATAATCTGTAAATCCAGCAGTCATTATAAACTGGTTATATACTTTTTTACCAAGTACATATGTCGCATAGTCTTTAAATGTTATCGGACAAGGAGGTGGGTGATTTTTATAAGTGTCTCGTAGTTGAAAAAATACATGAACGGGATCTATCGCTTCCACTCTGCATCCATACTGATGGGTTACATCGAATTCTTGTACTGGAAATTTAAGTGTGGTCATCAAGTCATATAGTAGACGATCTTTTTGCAGACGTCCAATGCCTGCTCCTGGTACGATCGGTACATCTTCGTAAATGACAGTACCCGCTCTTCCTCCTATATGGTCTTCTCGTTCAAGAATAATAAGATTTGTTTGTGGAGATCTTTCAAGTACAGAGTAAGCAGTGTATAATCCAGC
>TBL_comb47_HYPODRAFT_10004813_pt1 | contig 15357 bp, 14 predicted proteins | sample TroBogypolimnion_40_FD_10682 | JGI IMG/M metagenome (IMG submission 10682)
AACGATTGTCCAAGTTCATTCCCTTCGGTAGGTAGTTCATCATAGTATTTTGTAGAAGCAAGTTTCACTGTTTTCATACAGGCATCTGCCGAAGTTCCCCCGATAACAAACGCTATATGGTATGGAGGACAGGCTGCCGTACCTAATGTTTTCATCTTTTCGGTCAGGAATTTTTCCAATGATACCGGATTCAACAATGCCTTTGTTTCCTGGAATAAATACGACTTGTTAGCCGAACCGCCTCCTTTGGCAATAAACAGGAATTTATATTCGTTACCATGGCTTGCTACCAGATCAATTTGGGCAGGAAGGTTAGTCCCTGTATTTACCTCGTCGTACATGTTTAACGCGGCATTCTGTGAGTAACGGAGGTTTTCTTCGGTATAGGTTTCGTAGATTCCTTTCGATAACGCTTCTTCGTCGGTGCCGTTTGTCCAGACGTTGTTACCTTTTTTAGCGTAAACGGTAGCTGTGCCGGTATCCTGGCAGAAAGGCAATACCCCTTTCGCTGCAATCTCCGCATTGCGAAGCATGGTCAACGCCACATATTTGTCGTTTTCACTTGCTTGTGGATCAGCCAGGATAGCTGCCACCTGAGCCTGGTGGGCCGGACGAAGCAAGAATGAGCAATCGCGCATGGCCGCACGTGCCAGTTTCGTTAACCCTTCCGGTTCCACTTTCAGTACTTCCTGTCCATCAAATTCTGAGACGGAAACATGCTCTTTGGTAAGCAAATAGTATTCGGTTTCGTCCTTTCCCAGCGGAAACGGTTCCTGATAATTAAATTCTTTAGCCATGATGATATATAGTTTGAATAGTTTGTCGTTTGAAAGGTTTGATGTTTGAAACAGGGTACAAAATTACAGAAAAATTTCTTTAATTCATAGAATTTAGCTGAAACAATATGAACGATAATCATTGCCAAACCAAAGTACTTAAAAACAATCAGCCCTTTCCGTTGTCAATTGACAGTGGGGAAGGGTTGAACCTAAATAAAACATTTCAGAATCTCCGAACAGATAACTGCAATGTGGATTAAACTTCGCTTACTTTGCTTTTCTCCATACGTTTTAAAGCTTTTTCAGCTCGTTTCTCTTTCAGACTTTTGATGGGTTCCTTTTTACCCGACTTTTCTTTTCCTTCTTTTTCTTTTGACATGATTTTCTGAATTTAAGTATAGCTTTTCCAAAGGCTTTTAATCAGGTTGATAAGCAAGGAATACAATTTATGCAGGGAACAGGATATGCTGTTCCGGTTAGAAAATCAAGATACAAAGAATTGGCAAATGGATAGCAAGTTTTATCATCGTGATGACTTAGCTTTTTACGGACAAGGCATATGAACCTATTCCTCATTATTCCTGTTTGTCAATACGTTGTAAACTTGATTATTTACGAATGAGTTCCAAGTTTATAACCCTGATTATGGTTACCTCTGGCTTCGCTATGGTAAGAAATTATTGAATACGCAAAATTATGTGATATTTCTGAATTAACGAAATATTTGATGGTAAAACTTTACTAAAATTGTCTCTTGATCGTTTATTTGTTCCAAGTGATTGGATATAATGCGAGAGGAAAATTTATTGAATAAAAAGAGTTTTGTATTTATTTGGAGCTTAAATAATAAAAATAACCGTCCCGGTATTTCTATCAGAACGGTCTTAATAAAGAGTGGGAGAGAACCTTTTTAAAAGGAATTTAACCTCTATGAAGTTGTAAATATAAAACCCGGTTATGAAGGTATTTTACTTCTTACTATTTCTCCTTTTGTCACAAAGTTATAAAGGTTTTGCTTAATGAAGGAATCCCATCCTTTGACACAATTATCATAACACTCCTTCCCGGGCACTAATCCCTCATGGGTGAAATGAATAGTAGATTTATTCCCTTCGGGGATAATCTCAAAAACCATTTTTGTATTCGTCCATTCTTCCTTGTTGTTATTTATCCAGTTAAGCTTGCTGTCGGTTACCAGCCACACCACCTTTTTATTCGGAATGACTTCAATGATTTTGTGCTTTGAATAATGAACATCTCCCGACCGGACAATAAATACATCGTTCAGTTTCTCTGTACTTCCCTCTACATTATCAGTCCACCATTTTGAAACGCTGTTAATGCTTTTGAATGCCTGTTCATCAGGCGCATTGACCGTTATGCTGACATTATAATCTAATTTTTTCATTATGTTTTATATTTAATTGTTATTGAAATTGGACCATATAGTTTTTGATAAAAACGGAATAGCTTTTCTGTTAGTAAAAACAGTAAACTATTCCGCGTATAACAATTTTCCAAAATCATTTGTTGAAATATTAAAACAAAATGTGATAGTTCTCCTTCCTTTTTATACTCTTCATCTCTCAATACGAAAGATTATTTCGTTTGGCATACTAAATTTAAATCACATTATTTCCAACCTTGATTCATTCAGGCAGGAGCAGAGTGTATTACCGGCTGGTATGATTGTTTAGTACAGTCAGTTCGCTTGGTGTTAACCCAAATAGTTTTTTGAAAGCGAATGAGAAATGCGATAAAGCTTCAAATCCCAAATCAAGATAAATCTCGGATGGTTTTTTGTTCTTTTTATCGATAAGGAAATACGCTTCCTGCAAACGTTTTTTCACCAACCAATGATTGGGTGTTTCGTTGAAGGTAGCTTTAAAATCACGCTTGAATGCCGATAAACTTCGTCCTGTCAGGTATGCAAACCTTTCAATATTGACATTGAATTTGAAGTTTCGGTTCATAAATTCTTCAATGTTTATTTTTTGAGGAATGCCGTAATCAAAAAATAAACCTGCCAGCTCCGGTTGTTTCCCTAACAGGATAATCAGCAATTCTTCACGTTTCACATCGGCAAATGCTTCGTTTATTTTTCCGTGATTGTAATACGGTAACAGTGATTGAACAAAATTCGGTATCAAGTCATTTTTATCTATGAGTAAAATCGTTTCGTTTGAATTGAATTTGGTTATCTTTACGTTATGTTTTTCCTGAAACATTCTGAGAAACTTTTCGTCAAAGAAGACAAAAACTTTTTCAAGTTCATTATTCTCTTTTTCTTTCTTAAATCTTGCCAAACGGTTCTTTCGCGCAAGGCCGCATTCGCCCGATTTTAGAGTGTAATTTTTACTGCCGTCATAAAGATGCATGACACCCGTTATAATATATGCAAAGGTATGTTCGGCAATAAACTGCTCGGGCGAAATGATACCAATAGGATAATTTTCTGTGCTCATTTTACATTACAGATTTAATCATAAATGGCCTTCAACAAAAATGCACGTGTTTCGGCAACAACAAGATCCTGAAACTTTGGATCCTGCGATAATACTGAGCCAAGCATTGGCTCTCCTTTTTCGTCGAAGTAAATACCTGTTTTACCCGAATTATCGGTAAGAATTTTAGTAATGACTTTTGCCGACTTTTCCGGTGTACTGCTATAGTGGGAGAACGGAGGAATGATTGCCATAATATGACCAAACAGAAAGCGTAGGACAGCATTTGTGTCTTCGCCCCCAAGATTGGTTCCATGGGTTATTCCCGGTTCAACGGCATTGAAACGGATTCTCTTATTTTCTCTTGCAAGAGCCAGGGCAGAAACAAGAATACATTGCTTTGATGTAGCATAAGCATCGATACCGGCCATTTTTGCACCTCCTTCTTTCCACTCACCACGGGCACTTGCTTCTACTGATATAAAGCGGCCGCCCCGCATTCCCATTAATTTTACAGGTTTACGCTCAGGATCTTCAATGCCTGAAGCAATAAACACTACGTTTGCTCCGTCAGGAAGATGGGAAGCAAGCATTTCGGTTAATGCAAATGCTCCCAGATGATTTGTAGCAAATGTCATATCCCAGCCCTGCGCACTTTTTGTTGCTTTTGACGGCATAATCCCTGCGTTGTTGAGCAATCCGACTATCGGAAGACGCAATGCTATGATTTCAGCAGCTGCACGCCTCACACTCACCATGTCTGAAATGTCGCACACTACCGACACCGCATGCTGGCCTTTTTGCTCTATAATATTCTGCAATTCTTCGAGCTTACCGGGATTCCGCCCAACTAAGATCACTGTACCATGCCTGGCCAGTTCGAGTGCTGTAGCACGGCCTATACCGGAGGTCGGCCCAGTAATGATATACGCCTTGCTATCTGAAAAATCTTTGAAAATTGTCTTAGACATAATTACCTCCTTTTAAATTATAAATTATACAGCAAAGATCGGTATTATTTTTAGAAAAGGCTTTCCTTAAAAGTCCAGAGTTGCTTTCCTGAGAAGTCCAAATGATGGGTGTTTTTATATAAGAAGGTAAACTGTTATATTTGCTGCTAACGACAGTTGAGGCAGTTGATTATGTTTCCAACGTCAATACATCATTGATTTGTGTTTAAATATTGTTACACTAAAAGCACACCGTTAGGAAACGAAGGGCAGTTATAGCGAACTGTAGCTTCATGCTGGCTCGTTCCGACCGCAAGAAGTCCTTTATAATATATGCGGTTTTTATTTTTATTTTAGTATTGCCGGTAAAATGTAATCTCTGACAATTTTCTCTGCCTGGGGATGTCCATAAGGTTTGTTATAAGCTTTTGATGTTATAATTATTGTCAGTGGCAGATCTTTGAAAATGATAAATTCATTTCCACCATTTCCTGCGCAATAAAATGCTTCATAAGTAATGTCTTTAATTTTAAAGGTTTTATTCCAAAACAAAAAGCTATAAAACTCATTATCTCTTTCCGGAATCTGTATTTGACGAGTGAATGTTTTTTCTACCCAAGCAGAAGGGATTATCGGTTTACCATTCCAGATGCCATTGTTTTTATATAATTGAGCGTATTTTGCATAATCTAACGAAGACATTTGCAAACTACCTGCTGTATTAACAACTTTTTGAGGTGTATACTGCAATTGGTATTTTCGAATGCCTAGTGGTTTAAAAAGTTTTTCGTCCATATATTGCTCCAATCCCTGAGGAACTGATTTATTTAAAATATCACCTAATACTACTACGCCTGCTGTAAAATAATCCCATTTTCCGCCATTTTTTTTCGAATCATCCATTGGCAAATCCAACGTAAACTTTACCCAATTATCTGTCGGATACATATTCTCTTCGTTTCCAGGAGAATCGCTGTGCGCATCTGAACCACTAAAAGCTGAACTCATGGTTAATAAATCTTTTATTTTTACACTATCTTTTTTTGTGCTATAATTCGCAAACTGCTTTAGATCATAAAAAGTATTTAATGTCTGATTTTCATCTTTAATACATCCGTCATTTATTGCAATTCCCATTATTGTTGACGTAAAAGATTTTCCAGCGGAACGTGTATCATGTAATGTATTTCTATTCGCATCATTAAAATACTCTTCAAGCATAAGTTTACCATCCCGGATAACAATAACACTTGTGATATCTTTCAGGGTATAATTTGCAATGTCTTTATTCAATTTTTCAATCAGCTTTTTATCAAATGGAAGAGTTGAAATTTCCCAACCGCTATTTGGTCTTATTTGCTGGGCTTCTATTTGTTTTGAGGTTATTTGAGGTGTCCTTATTATTAATTTAATCTGACCTTCAGCAATTAAATTTCCAACTTTCAATTCAGTATTTTCATCAACTTTTATATATGGTCTAATTTCGATTCTAAGGTGGTGAGTTCCATCAAATAATGCTTTTTCTCCACCATTTAATTTGAATCTATCCCACATATACATTGCCCACCAATCTTCTCCTGTCGAACTGGTCAGTGGAACTCTAAAAGTTGTAGAAGTATTTTTGTTACCTCCTGATCCGAAATTACATCCATAATTAATATTTTCTTTGTATATAAACTTTTCATCGATATAAAATGAAAATTGAAGATTTCCACTTTTTAGAAGTTTTTCTACTGATAATTCCGGGGCTAATTGGTGAAGATAATTTGTAACTGAATTATCCATAAAAACCCTGATATTCAAGTTTGATTTATGCGTCAGTTCAAAGGATGTCAGGATGTCAGATTTTTTATACTGTTCTAGAGGAATATTCCCATCCATAAAAGTAATCTTTCCGATATTGGCTTTATGTAATGGATATATAATCCCATCGGTTGTTACAATATCCTTTATCTGTCCAAATAATGTAAATTGAAATAATATAAAAATGTAGAAAATTGAAAATACTTTTTTCATTATGCTTTATTTATTAATGTTTGGGTGTCTTATTAAAGTCGCATATAACGAATGAGATTATGGGTATTAGGTGAAGTTGCAGGAACATTCACTTCCATTGTCTGAACCACGATTATATCAGATAAAATGATTTAGCAGATTGCGGAGTAAGTAATCAATATTAAATGCTGATATATTTGTTAAATGAATAGTTCGATGGTTTTACATTTATTTTACTCTTATCTGTTTCTGTCTGATTAATCAGCTTAATCCTGGTTCAGACAAATGCACCTCAATCAGCCAATAAACATAGGCGTTAACGTCCGTTATTTATCTTCGCTTTAATATTTTAATCCAATACTACTTTTTCAAATTAATAATTTCAGTTTCAGTACCATCAGGGGTTGTTTCTGATAAATTTAATGTGACACTATTATTCGTCAGCCCGGAAATAACATAAGTACCCAGGCTTGCCCCATCCGGATACGTAGTGCCATTCACGTAATATCCTATGATATTTATTTTAGTGGTTGATGCATAAGTATAGGAAAGGGTGTCTAAATTGGCTCCTTCCTTGACATAAATATTACCATTTGATGTAATATTGAAATAATCTGTCGGGACTCCTATGTAGTTTGAATGAATACTTGTCTGGAGTGCCCCGGCGCCTTGTAACAAAGTCGAGTCGTTCACAATACTCCATTTCCCGGTAAGCAAAGAATCATTTATAGGAGATTTATCACAGGAACTCGATGCAAAGACTATAAATACGGTGACAATTGGGATAATAAATTTCAGTTGGCTTCCCTTTTTACAACCACGTTGAGTAGAATGTACCTGCAATAGAAATTTTGATCTTGATTTCATTATTTATCTTTTTAAATTACTATTCTGTTAAAACGGAAACACTATCAATAATGTTGTTCCATCACTTTATCCAATTCAATTAACCCGGACATAATTGCTCACTTATTACAATCGTGCGGGAGCAAGGGAAATAGGTTCCATTATATTAGACGTGCTTCCTCTCGTTTTCGTTGCATAGAAGATGTTATTAAGTCAATAATTTTAGTTAAATGATTTGTTAAACATAGACCAACAGCTGTATAATAGGGCATTACTGAATTTATATCACATTATCCAATACATTTTACCTCAGGGCATAATCTCTCAAGCTATGCAATCATGCCATAGAAGTGGGTCATTCCGACTGCATGAAAGTCTATGTATTAAAACCAAGTCGTTTGTTTTCAGTGGTAAATGATATTTTGATTATTATTCGTTTGTGTTTAGGATTGTGCGGAATTATTTCTTGTTTCTTCCCCGAAACTCAGCCTCAATTATCTTTGTTTCTTTTATCAAATTTGTCAGCTCAGGTTCAATTAATGGCAACAAATCTTCGGCTAATAAATACATATCGGTTGAAAATAACAAAGGAATTCCGTTTTTATCTTCCCTGTAATTCTTTTTGGCATTTTCAATATTAGCATAAATACTTAATATTGCTTTTTGGGGTTTAATCCCTCCAGGAATTACTGTATGTAACCAACCTTTAAATTTGCCACTAATTTTTAAAGGGTCAGATGGTAAAGAAAAATTTGGAATTACATCCCGATAAGCATAATATAACCAAACTTCAAAGCAAGAGTTGCTAATAATAAGATGAAAACCTTCTTTCTGACATTGTGGTTTAATTCGAAGTAATTCATTCATAAAATGATCCACATCAGATATCAGATATATTTTATCCGGATCAGCATCTTCATTTCGGCTAGTAGCTAAACGTATTTTTTTATATTCAGCCAACTCATACATTCCATCTGGGGATAGTTTTAATGGGTCAACTATAAATTCCAACTTAATGCGTTTAAATTTATCTTGAATTGATATAATTCTGAAATAATCTTTTTCACGCACCTCACCACCGGATATAATTATAAAAAATGCTTTTGGCATTTCTTCTATATCCGGTTTTTGGTAAGTGGATAACTGAATATCCTTAACAGGCAAAAGTTCTACTTCTGCAGTAACAGTTTTCTTTTTCTGTTGGGGCAAAAGCTCTCTTTCAGGGCTAGCTTTACTATATGTACGCTTTACTTCGGCCATTAAGAATTGAAATCACCTAGTTGTGGTACTGCACCATATCGTCCATCTAAATATCCGTTTTCAAGATTAATGGTATTATGTATCTTAAAATCATTGATTGAATACATTTTAGAATTACCATTTCCCTTTTCAATCAACCATATTTCGTCTGGGCGAAGCAATTCTTGTTGATTAATCAGATGAGTACTGTGTGTGGTAAAAATCAATTGACCTTTTGATGGGATCTTTCCATAATACTGTAATAGCGAGAACATTAAATTCGGATGTATACTATTGTCAATCTCATCAACAATAACAACTTTTTGCCTGTTCACAGCTTCATATATTGCTGGTATCAAAGTCAATAAACGAACTGTACCGTCTGATTGAGACGTAATCTTCATTTCTTTACTGTATCCGGCCTGACCCAACTGTTCAAAAAGAAATTCCTGGACTGTTTTTATGCCCTTTTTCAGTGAAACGGAAAAAATATTACGATTATTCTCCATTCTTGATATACCTGTGTTAGGTTTCAATGGATCTTGTTCCATTATCTGCTGAATATCTTTTGTGTTATGGTCTGTCATCCATTGTTCAAAAGGCGTATCCGCAATTTTTATAGTATTAATGCCAACACCCGTATTTTCAAAAACATCATTTGTGAATTTCATCAATCCTGCTTGTTCTGACATTATGTTAATCAATGCAGGTATAGTACTATTGATGGTAACTATTTCCAGTTTTTCTTTAAACCAAGCATATGCTTGTTTCACCTCTTCGCCGGACAGAACTGGAAATTTCTGATTTAATGGAAGTAATGACGATCGACTATTCATTTCAAGCAACTGTTTAGCCGAACTCTCATTTGGAAGAAAAACTGACTTTATATCACTTCCATTACGTTTAAATAACACCCTATCTGGATTTTTTTCCATTCCAGAGATGGAAAGAGTTTCCTGAATATTTTTTTTATCAATCTCAACAGCATAAATAAAATACTTTTCTTTGATAAAGAACTCTATTTCAAAACTAATTTTTGAAACCTTATCTTTTACCAGTTGAAAAATGTATTCATCTAAATCTACATCATTAAGAAAATTTTCGTTTGTTACAAAACCTTTTACGAATGATAAAGCCTTGATAAAATTTGATTTGCCCGATCCATTTGCTCCATAAATTGCAGCTTGCTTTAAGAGCGGTACACTCATTTCTCCATAAATGTGGTTTGGAAAAGAAGCCCGTTTAGGATTAGGAAACATATCGAATACTGTTTCTTCAAAAAATGACAGGAAATTCCTTATTTTTAGTCTTAGTAACATGATTTTTTGATTTATAATTATACAGCAAAGATATTACTTTTTTCTTATCCGTGAAATATTCACGGATGTATTTCAAAGTTTTTTAATTTCCTTCAAACAATATAATTCGTCATTATATTTTCTGACTCCTTTCTCCTTCATGTTTAATCAGTTGTACTCACTTGCTTAGTTTTGAGCGAAACGGAAACCTGGACTCAAAATCGGTGCAGTTAATGCCTGATTGTTTTTTAATTAGATTAAATATGAATCACGACTTTAACTTTCCCACGCTGCTGTACGATGGCATCGTGTGGCATTCCTAAATCACCATCTCATTATCCAACACATTTTTCTTAGCTATAATCTCCCACGCGATACAATCGTACGGGAGCAGTTGCCAAATTCTATTCGGGTTTATGGTAAGTCAAATACCCAACTGGTTTTACAAGCTTTTTATCTTGTTCGTTCTGGTTTGCCATTTCTGTCAGTGCCTGATAAATATCGCTGAATTGCATATTTGTTTCAAGCATAAATTTTTCTATCTTTTGATTTAATTCGTCATATCCAAGTGCAAATTGGCGAAGTGCTACAAAAGCTCGTACAATTAAAATATTTACTTCGATAGCTTTTGTACTGTTAAGTAAACCGGACAGCATGGCTACACCATGTTCAGTAAATGCATAAGGTAATTTACGGGTTCCTCCCCAACTTGATGTTCCATTTTGGAATATCAAGTCAAATTCTTCCTGCGTAAGTTGGAATATGAAATCATCCGGAAATCTGTCTGCATTACGTTTAACAGCCTTATTCAAATTACCGGTTGTTACTTCATACATTGTTGCAAGGTCTTTATCAAGTATAACCTTGAGTCCACGTATTTCGTAGATTTTGTTTTGAATGATTTGTAATTCCATAATATTAATTCTCTGTTTCGATTTAGCTATTCAAATGAATACTCAAATCTATTTACTGCACCAAAAGTACTAATTCTTTTTAACACTCCCGTTCCTCTTAGTCTGTACTGCCTGTATGTTCGGATGAGCGTCTTCGTTCAGTCGCTGCTAAAAGGAAGTTTCAAACTTTCCATATCCTGTTTCAATCTGGAAAGTAGCACTTTCCTTCTAACTTTGACGAAGCGAAAGACGCTTCGCCAAACCCACGACCGACAATCTACATCCAACTGGGAGCAGGGGTAGTACAAACATACGTGAGCAGGGTTGTTGATAAACGTTTATTTATTAACTGATAATTTTGTATTGTTGACTAAGCTAACTTCAAATTCTCTGTTAAAGCCATAGATTGGTGTATATATCATAAAGTTAGAATTAATGGGAGCAGGAGATTCTAAAATTATATATTTTGAATGGTTTCCACTTTTTTCACCGGCAATACATTCAGGTATAAATTCCTCAAGAGTCGCTTCAGGGTTTTTCCTAAATAACCTATAGACTTCTTTCGTAAGGGTTAAAGAACCTTCGCCTGCATAATTGACAGGTGTTTTATAAGCATTTGTTTTAGAGTCGTACTCTATTGTTACAGATTTTGCAGCGGCTATTCTTCCTGTTGAGTCGGTATTTAAAAGATGTATATCGGTACAACATGTATTGTTTTGTAATTCTTCTATTACAACCTTATTGTCAAATATGTCAATTAATTTAATGCTGTCATTATTAATCTTGTATAATTTTAAAGTGTCTGATTTTGTAACATTTACTTTCTGATAATCAGAAATGAAACTTATTTTGTAATCTACCGTGCCATAGCATAATGAATCCACTTCGGAAGTTTTCTCAAGTCTGCTTTGTAGCTCAGCAAAAATGCAATTATTTGCAACTGTTTTCCCATTTATAAGCTCTGGTTTCAGTTTTATAAAATTAGTAGACCCAAATTCTCTTGGTACCAATTTCTTGTTGAAGTGATTATACAATTTACTATCCAGAACACTTATTCTTCCAATCTTCCAAAGGTCTTTATAATTAAAACTTAAAGGAAATCGGGCCTTTAAGTTTAAGTCATCACCGTATTTAGTTTTATCAATGGATATAGAGGCGTTAGCCTTCAAGGTGTCGAATACAACAGCCATTTCTTTCTCACTAAGCTCTATTTTGCCAAACACATTTTGGGGCTCATATTTTTCATAGGTGTAATTATAGAGAGGTTTATCGAATGTGGACTTTATCATTTTATAAGCCATTTTATACATTTCTAAAGAATCTGCACTTATTTTACTCAGATCTTGAGCATTCATAGTCAATGAGCTTAAAATTAATAGAATAAAAAAAAGAAGTCGTTTTTTCATCGTTGTTGAATTTGATCAATAATTCTTAATATGTAGTTTCTTAGAATTTTTTGTTAATGCTATTATTCCCCACTCATTTGCAACGTGGGGTTAATGGTTCTTTGTCCCTTTATTATATTTTTTTTATTCCTCAGTTTCAATTCAAACAAATCTTAGTTCTAAGTATGTCAATGGCTACTATCAGATTCGTATATTTTTTTTGACCTAATAAACTGATATTTATTTTTGCCGATTGAGAAACTCCATCATGGTTTATCTTCCGGATTCTCAGTTCTTTCTTGATTCCAAACTTCCCAAGGATAAGATTATAATTAGTGAATTCATCCCTATTCATTTTCAATACCTTTATTCTTTTTTTGTAGCCCCATAAAACAAACGGAGATTCCCATCTGGTTGAATGTGGATTATACGTTTTAATACTGATTTCGTCATCATTAAGTTGATATTCTATGTAAGCCGGTTTGATTCTCTCGTCAATGATTAGAAAAAAGATTAGAAACCAATTAAGTGCCATTAGAGGATTCTCTACCACACTTCCATAATTGGGAAAAATCATTTGAACCAAATCTATTTTCAGGACTACGCTTGTAATTATCATTCCACTAATAATTATGAGTGTAATGAAAATAAAGAGTCTGAAAATCAAATAAATCTCAAAGAGTGTTTTGTTGTTCATCATTTTATGATTGTTTAGTTCCAGATCTTTTGTTTGTTATTCCATTCGTAATTATTCGCAGTCCACTCTTTTGCAACGAAGATAAAATGAATCTATTTAAACCTGCTTCATTTTTAATTCCCCCGAATTCGGAGGAATTAAAATCCAAATTATACATTTCTTCCCAGATACCCAGAAACTCAATGGTATTTTTATTGCGCAACCATTTTTCAATCAGTGATAAGCCATTTTCAATACCCCGAACCATATCGGTCAGTGAAATATAATCTTTCTCATCTATACTGATAATGGTTACTTCTGTTCCCTTTACATTAATTTTTGCCATATTAGTCTATTTTTTAAATAAATGATATGTTTCTAATAATCACGTATTATCTCATTTTCAGAAGCTTCATTGCCATTGTCTGAACCACGATTATATCAGATGAAATGATTCAGCAGATTTATTAGCATCTGTTTTAATCTGATTAATCCGCTTAATCCAGGTTCTGACAATGCACGTCAGCCAATGAACATAGGCGTATTATGCGTTCGGTTTTGTCGGTTAATTGTTGCAATTATTCTTAATTATTATCACTTAATTCATCTTCCGAAATTTTAGTCAAGACGTCTGAGTTGATTAATCTAAAAGCAATTTCATCTATAAGAGAAGCCGTTTTCCATAATCGTCTAAGCTTAGGATTTAAATTGTTAGAATATTCATATTCATGTATAATTTCCATTGCTTCATGAATTTCACTGCCTTCAGGAAAGCTCAATTCATTTTCGTTGATATTTATTATGTAAGTTTTAGCATTTAAGTCAAAAGGATTGTCTCTGTTTTGATCATGAAGTAATTCAAATTCATTTTCGTTGTAAATAATAACAGTAACATCAAATCCTTTTTCCTTATTCTGAATTATGCTGTAGATATTTGCTGAGTATTTTTCCATTTAAGATTTCTTTATTTTATAGTTTTATTGAAAAATTCAAATTCATAAATTATTGGTGGAGTTTTTATGTTCATTTCTCTGTGTTTTCGTTGATATTCCATATAATCTGCATAATTCTTAATTTTACTCCAAGGTTTTGGTTCAGTTTCGTTAAACATCTCTTTTTGTACATAACTATCAATCGGAATATGAAAGTATTTTACATTTTTTTCTATGTTTGAGATTCGTTCTTCACCAAATAATAGCCAATATTTAAGTGTCATATTAATCCATTTTTGTGCTTGTCCAATACTTAGTTCATCCCATTTTTCTGTCAATTTTTCACAAATATTTTCGTGATTAGAATCAAAAATCTCTTGATTATTAATGTCTAATGAGATTAGCAAAAGCAAATTATCCTTTAAAAATTGTCCAGCAGCATTTCTTTGTTCGTTTCTGATTTCTTGGTTTTTATCCTTGATAACAAGTGTCCTGTTGAAGTCAAGATATGCTCGTTTAATGCCAGCTATTTCAAACCCTTCTCTTGTGTTAAAATACGCTCGAATATAGAATTCTTCTTTCAATTCATTTGATAAAATATTTTTCATGTTGCTGATTTTTTGTTTTTTAAACTGACGCATAACAATTTATATTGTCACCTGGGTGACGTTATAAAAGCTTTAGCAAAGGGTGATTTTGTTGTTAATTGCCTATTAATAAGTGATTTATTATTTTATCAATCATTTAACATAGGTGCTTATATATTTTAACTTATTGGATATTTGCTTCATTTAATATTCAATCTATCCAACGGATTCTTTATTTTATCGAAACCTTTCATGGTAATATGCGTATATATTTCGGTTGTTTTCGAACTCTGGTGTCCCAATAAACTTTGAATATAACGTAAATCAGTTCCCATTTCCAGCAATCGTGCGGCAGCTGGGGGAAGCTTAACTTGAGCTATCCTAGGGATTATCCGTTTCCTGAACCGCTAACTGCTTCAGCATATTCCCACCATCCCAATAGCCCCATCCTATCCTCTGTCATTCAACACCCTGCAAATGTATAAATAATTTTAGTATTGTACACAAATATATGTTTATTTATTAAAATTAATTTATTTATTTTCCCTTTTTTGCTTTGGCTTCGTTCTACGATTGTCTTTAGTATGTTTTAGGTTCGACCATGCTTTGACCATGGTTCGACCATGGTTCCGGGATATATACAACGCATATATCACGTATATATAACGCATATACCACGCATATATAACGTATTTAAGTAAATACGTTATATATGCATGAATGTTAGGTTGTATCTACACCATATTATCACTTTATATATCCTTGATCCATGGTTGAACCATGGTCAAAGCATGGTCGAACATAGAACAAACATAGAACGCTCTAAGGGCGTGCATTGAACTTCCTCTTTACAAAAGGCTTTATAAAAGGGGTGGAAGGGTGAAAAAGTAAGGTTGAATTACAGAAATTATAAAGAAAGAAGTTAGTTGGTCGTAAAAACGAAAAGTCCGGAAAATCGAGTGACTTTCCGGACTTCTGTGAATGTATATTTAAAAAGAATTAATCGAACAAATTCAGCTGGCCTGTAATGTCATCAATAAGTTTGCTGTTATCGATGATTTCACCTTCGGAATCCGTATAGGGCTCAACCGGTTTAGCGGGCTTCTCTTTCTTTGGCTTAACCGGTTTTGCCTTCGGGCCTTCGGGGATGGAAGGTGCCGGTTCAACGGGGTTCAGTGGAATCTCAGGATCTATGATGTCCTCATATTCTTCAAGGATACCTGTTTCGCCATTAAGTTCATCATCTCCGGGAAGTACGGCAGTGTCGCTGCTTTCATTTTCTACATCTTCACCGTTTCCTTCATCGTTTCCTTCATCTTCAGGAGGAGCGGGA
>TBL_comb47_HYPODRAFT_10004817_pt1 | contig 15340 bp, 13 predicted proteins | sample TroBogypolimnion_40_FD_10682 | JGI IMG/M metagenome (IMG submission 10682)
ATCCTGATAACGGGCAAAGAATGTTTTGATTCCAAAAGATTTTGCGACCTCCTCAGCGGTTTTAAGGTCAACATCAGCAATTGCCACAACTTCTGCCTGAGGGACACTCTGAACTAATGTGGCAATATGTACTTTCCCAATTCTTCCGGTACCGATAACTCCAAGTTTTAGTTTTTTCATGACTAATTTCTGTTAAATTTAAAGGATGATTTTATAATCCAAGTGATTTGATATAATCCCGGTTTCGTTGGGCGCAAACTTTGGGATTTCCCATTCCCGGAAGGACATCCTGCTCCACGGTGATCCAACCGGAATATTCCTGTTTGGTTAATTCAGCGACGATTGCCGGAAAATCAACTTCACCTTTGCCCAGTTCACAAAACACGCCATGACCAACGGACTGAAAATAGTCCCAACCTTCAGTCCTGGATTGAGCAGCTATTCCGGGATGACAATCTTTAAAATGAACATGCCATATCCTGTTTTTGTGTTTTTTCAAAGCCTCCGGAGGATTACCTCCACCAAACCTGTAATGCCCCATATCCAAAACAAGTCCGACTAAGGAGGGGTCAGTAAGGGCAAGCAGCTGATCAATTTCTGAGGGTGTTTCCACATATCCGGCACAATGGTGATGAAATACGGTACGCAAACCCGTTTGGGCCTTTACTTCACTGGCAATCAAATTAACTCCCAGTGCAAAGATTCGCCATTCCAGCATCGAGAGTCCCATCTCCGGTGTGACTCTTCCTGCGTTTAGTGTCCGTTCCTTTACGCTTCCATTGTCGTCAGCCAACACGATAAATGCCTCCGGGTAACCGGCATCGGCCATCAGTCTGGCTGTTCTTACTGCTGTCTCAACGCCTGCCGCATGCCTGGTAGGATCTTTTAAGAAAACGGGGACAAATGCCCCGACCATTGCGAGTTGCCGTTGGTCAAGTTCTCCCTTCAATTCGGAAGGAACTGATGGCATAAAGCCCCAATCTCCGAGTTCACTTCCTTCATAACCTGTACTACGGATTTCGTTGAGCACCTGTTCAAATCCTGCAGCTTCCCCTTTCAGATCAAATTCGAGAACTCCCCAGGAGCATGGAGCATTGGCAATTTTTATCATTTTAATTATGTTTATAGAGGTTATAATCTTCTAAATCAGAACTTTCGGGTCCATTCCTCATTCCATCGTTCAATGACTACTTTGGTCTGGGTATAAAATTCTACGGCATGGGATGCTTGTCCGTGCAAATCCCCGAAGAAACTCTCTTTCCAGCCGCTGAAAGGGAAAAAGGCCATAGGGGCAGCCACACCAATGTTTACACCGATATTTCCGGCCAGCGTATCATGCCGGAACCTGCGCGCTGCCGCACCATCCCGTGTAAAAATACAGGCTGAGTTTCCGTAACGGTTATTGTTGATCAGTTTGATTGCCTCTTCCAATGTATTAACATGGATGAGACTAAGCACCGGGCCGAAGATCTCCGTTTTGTAAACAGTACTCGATTCTCCAACATTTCCAAGAATGGTTGGACCAATAAAATTACCATCTTCAAAACCAGTGACTTTTACGTCGCGTCCATCCAGTAGTAATTCAGCCCCTTCATCAAGAGCTGTCTGAATGAGTCTCAGAATTCTCTCCTTGCTTTCCATCGTAATTACAGGTCCCATATCAACATCTGCAACCATGCCATTACCCGTCTTTTTAGATTGGGAATGTGCAATTATTTTCCCTGAAATTTTTTCTGCAGCATTGCCTACCGTGATCACCACCGATGCTGCCAGACATCGTTGACCGGCGCAGCCAAAGGCGCTGTCAGCTATGATTCTGACCGTTGTATCGGCATCTGCGTCAGGCATCACAACAACGGCATTTTTTGCACCTCCCTGTGCCTGCACCCGTTTCCCGTAAAGTGTCCCCGTTTGATAAACGTGTTTTGCCACCGCAGTTGATCCGACGAAACTGATTGCCGGGATAAACGGATGTTGCAATATCGCATCGACGGTTTCTTTTCCGCCATGAACCATATTGAGGACTCCATCAGGTAAATCCAAGGATTCAAACAATTCGAAAATCCGGGTCATAGTCATGGGGACTTTCTCTGAAGGTTTGATGATGTAGGTATTCCCGCAGGCAATTGCATAGGGCATGAACCAAAAAGGGATCATGATCGGAAAGTTAAACGGGGAGATGCAGGCCCCAACTCCGAGTGGTTGACGAATCATAAATTCATCGACGCCAGAGGCTATATCTTCTGAAAAAACGCTCTGCATTAACGATGGAATCCCGCAGGCAACTTCAATATTTTCGATTGCACGGTTCATCTCTGCTTTCGATTCTGCAAAAGTCTTGCCACACTCTTTGGTACAAATGGCAGCAATCTCATCTGTATGTGCTTCAAGAACCTGCTTCATTTTAAATAAATACTGTATGCGTTGTGTAGCGGGTGTATTTCTCCAACCCTTCCAGGCCAGGTTGGCTAATTCGGCTACATCCTGGATATCCTGGCTGCAACCGGCAGGCACCCGGCAGATCCGTTGTCCGGTAGCAGGATTTATCACCTCAAGCAGTAACTCGCTATGACTCTCAATCCATTGGCCATTAATGTAGTTCTTTAAGATTGTTGGCATGGTATTTTTTTGTTTGGGTTGTTTATTAATCGGTTACAGATAGTATCGTTGCTTTTTCTTATACTCCAAATATTCAGCGCGGGATTGTTGCACACTGGATTGCTCCGAAACTTCGGCTATGGCAACTTCCCACCAGGCATATCCCGGGACCCCTTTGGTCAGACTTGTTTCAATGGTAATTACCGTCGTTTGTTTCTGAACTTTTGCTTCAAGAAGTGCCTCCTTCAGCGAATCAATATCATGAGCCTCGATGACATAGGCGCCAAGGCTTCTTGCATTCTGAGCAAAATTGACAGGCAGGGTTTCACCAGTCAGGAGTCCTGTCCCCTCATCACGATACCGGTATTTTGTACCAAAGCGCTCTGACCCGATAGATTGGGACAATCCTCCGATACTTGCAAACCCATTGTTATTCAGCAGAATAATAGTAAATTTAATCCCCTCTTGAATGGCTGTAACAATTTCGTTATTCATCATCAGGTAATTGCCATCACCAACCATCACATAGATCTCCCGATCCGGGCAGGCCATTTTTGCGCCAATTCCAGCGGCAATCTCATATCCCATAGTAGAATAGCCATATTCGAGGTGAAACCCTTTAGGATCTGAGGTCCGCCAGAGTTTGTGGAGATCACCGGGAAGGCTTCCGGCGGCGCAAAGTACTACATCCCGGGGTCCGGCGAAATCATTCACTGCACCTACCACTTCGGGCTGACTCACCGGAAGATCCCCTCTTACTTTATAGAATTCTGAGACTTGTTTGTCCCACAACAGGTTAAGCTCTTTAATATGATTACTGTATTCAGAGGAAACTTTATAATCTGGAAGTAATTCACAAAGTTCTTCAAGGCAAACCCTGGCGTCACAGGTAAGCGGTAATGCACTGTGTTTCCCGGAATCAAAGCCGGCAATATTTATGTTTATGAATTTGACATTTGGATTCTGGAAGGCGGTTTTGGAAGCAGTTGTAAAATCACTGTAACGGGTTCCTATACCGATAATTAAATCGGCCTCCGCTGTTATTCCATTAGCTCCCGGAGTACCGGTTGCTCCAACAGCCCCCAGGTTACAAGGGTGGTCATATTGAAGTGCACCCTTACCTGCAAAGGTTTCTGCAACTGGAATACCTGTACATTCGACCAGATGCTGCAAAATTCCTGTAGCTTCACTGTAAATTGTTCCGCCGCCGGCAATGATGATCGGTTTTTTTGAAGCTTTAATAATTCTGGCAGCCTCAAGAAGTGATGTAAGATCAGGTCGCGGCCGCTCAATTCTCCACACCCGTTTGCGGAACAACGCTTCGGGAAAGTCAAAGGCCTCAGCCTGCACATCCTGAGGCAAACAAAGGGTAACTGCTCCTGTTTCTGATGGAGATGTTAGCACGCGCATTACTTCGGGCAAGGAGGTAATCAATTGTTCAGCCCGGTTAATCCTGTCCCAGTATTTCGATACCGGTTTAAAACAATCATTGACTGATATGTCCTGAGTTGAGGAAGATTCGAGTTGTTGTAAAACCGGACCAACATTACGGGTCGCAAATAGATCCCCGGGAATAATCAGAACGGGAATACGGTTGATGGTAGCGCACGCGGCACCTGTGATCATATTTGTAGCCCCCGGTCCGATCGAGGAGATGCAGGCAAAAGTGCCTAACCGGTTTTTCATCTTCGCATAGGCCGTTGCAATATGAACAGAAGACTGCTCATTACGTGTCATAAAGTAGCGAAAGTCGGTATTCTGACTCAATCCCTGACCAACACCGGCAATAATTCCGTGTCCAAAAATGCCCAGACATCCTGCAAAAAACGGATTTTCAACGCCATCGCGTTCCACATGCTGGTTTTTAAGAAATTTAACTACAGCCTGTCCAACTGTCAATCGTTGTGTGTTCATTTTGTTTCTGTTTATTCAAAATTTGGTATGCATTATTCACGAAAAGCAACTGGCAGCCGGCCGCCAGTTATCTATATTTTAGTTGCCATTTTCTAAAATCCACCCTTTTCATCGATAAATTTCATCACTTCGTCTAGTGTCGGATTGAAATTGGAACACCCTGGTTTGGTAACCAGTATCGCTCCGCAGGCATTACCCATCCGGCAGCACTTATACCAATCCCATCCGTTGAGGTATCCATAAATGAAACCACTGCCAAAAGCATCCCCGGCTCCCAGCACATTCATAACCTCGACAGAGAAGCCCGGGACGTTAATCATCTCTCCACTTTTAAGGAATATCGTTGATCCTTTAGCTCCCCTTTTTACGATTAAGGCTTCAATACCCAGGGCCATAATTTTCTGAATCGCAGCATCTACATTTCCCTGGATTTCAGGGGCTGAAATCTGCTGGTTCGTAATTCGGATCTGATTGGGATCACTTAACATCGTAGCCAAAATCTCCTCCTCTGTACCCAATGCAATGGTACAATGCTGGAGGTACGCCCGTGTTGTCACCCCGAAAGAGCGTGGATCGTGCCACTGATCAGCCCTGAAATCCAGGTCAATCAGAATTGGAACATTATTTTTGACAGCCTCTTCCGCAGCAAAGAAACCGGACGACCGTGAAGGCTCGACATTCAGAGCTGTAGCCGAAATTTCGAATAGCCTGCAATTGCCGATGTTAGCAAAGATCACATCATCAATGGAGACTTTTGAGTCTGCACAGTTCTCACGATAGTAAACCAGTGGAAAATTGTCCGGTGGCTGGATACCCAAGACGACAGCGCTTGTCCTGAAGCCAGGTTTACGTGGGATAAATTTTGTTTCAACCCCCTCCTTATTCAGAAAATTCAGCAGAAAGTCACCTACCTGATCCTGGCCGATTGCGGTGATAAGTGCAGACCGAAGCCCTAAGCGTTTCGTACCTACTGCCATGTTCAGGGGCGATCCTCCCACATACGCATTAAAAGATTGAATGTCTACAAAATCAGCTCCGATATTTGCGGAATAAAGGTCAATTGATGACCGGCCATAAGTAATTACATCGTAAGATTTTTCTTTCATCGTATTTAATTTTTATTAAAGATACCTGATTGACAATTAATTAAACTTTTTTTGCCATTCAGGCTTCATTACTAACCATTCACTATTATTCTATTAGTCATTAATTATTATTCATGTCCCTGGTTACAATTGGAATCCGCGGATCCATACCTTTCCATGTTCCGTAAATCCATTTATGATCGGGATCATCACTGCTGGCAAGACTCTGGTCACTTCCTGCCAGGATATTCAGATAATAAACATTGTATCCATGACCGGCAATTACCGGATGATAGCCTTTGGGGATAAGGACAACATCATTATTATGGACTTCTGCAATTTCATTCAGGCTTCTGTCATCAGTATAGACTTTTTGTAATGCGAATCCCTGTGGCTTATCAATCTTATAGAAATAGATTTCCTCCAGTTTTGCTTCCAGCAATTGGCCCGAAATTGGATCAACCTTCCGGTTGTCGTGTTTATGGGCAGGGAAAGAGCTCCAGTTTCCAGAAGGGGTATAAACCTCGACACAAACCAGTTTATGACAAGCCGAACCCGGCGGAAGTAAGCGGTTGATCTGACGGCTCGCGTTATCCCCACCACGGTATTCAATCCCCATATTCTGTACATTGTCCGGAGTAATAAAGGAAGCAGGAAAGCTTTGATCCGAACCGACCCATGCGCACGCTATATCAACCTTTTCGCTTTCGGCTTTAAGGATAAAGGAGCTATCCGGAGGAAGGTATAATCCGTGTGGTAAGCCACTGAACACATCTTTCCGGCCATTTTTGGTTTTCCAATTCCCTAATTCCGATTGAACCGAGAAATTTCCACCCAGCAAGACAATAAGAAGCTCATGTTTACCGGTATTGTGTGACCATATCTCATCCTTTTTTAAGGTACGGGCCTCGAAATTTAGAAATTCCCATCCTGCCTCTGCACTTGTAATGCTCTGGTAAACAGAATCTGAAGTAGTTGCCTTGGCAATAAGCGGACATTTTGTATCTCTTTTCATTTTAATTTCTGTTATTGGATTTTAATAAGGTGCATTTTTGGGCCACAAATGCTTCCAATGCATCCATATAGATTCTCCCGGGAACAACCATGTCGAACAACTTGGGGGAATTGCGAAAAAATTCACGATGGATGCGTGTCCAGATTAGCCGCATATCAGTGGCAATATTTATTTTGCAGACACCAAAACTGATTGCTTTTAACAATTCTTCATCATTTGCACCTTTAGCTTCTGCACTTATTGTTCCACCTGCAAGGTTAATCCGGTTTACCTCCTCAGCCGGAACTGCGGAAGCACCATGAAGAACCAATGGGAATCCGGGAATTCTCTGTTGTATTTCCCTGAGAATATTCAGTTGCAATCCCTCTCCTCCCGAAAATTTATAAACCCCATGACTTGTTCCAGCTGCTATAGCTAAGCTGTCACAACTTGACCGACGGACAAATTCATCAGCCTGACGTGGATCTGTATACAAAGCGTGTTTCTCATCAATCGAAATATGGTCTTCAACACCGCTTAATACTCCTAATTCAGCCTCAACCGCTATCCCTTTTTCGTGAGCCAACTGTGCAATCTCCCGTGTGAGACGGACATTTTCCTCGAAGGTTTCGTGTGAAGCATCTATCATGACCGAATTATAAGTCCCTGATTCTATAGCATCAATACAATGGTCATAATTCCCATGATCGAGATGAACAGTAAAGGTGACATCAGGATAAATTTTCTCGGCACCAGCTAATATACTCTCCAACATTTTAGGATGCAGATAATCACGAGCAATTGGTGTTAGCTGAATGATAACCGGCGCTGATACTTTCGAGGCTCCACGGAATACCCCATGCACCTGCTCGGCATTGAAGACATTAAATGCCCCGATGCCAAATTTGCCGTATGCATGCTTGTATAGATTCTGTATAGAGACTCTCATAATTTCATTTATATCAATTAATTTAGTTACCAAAAACATGCGTAAAGAACTGCCAATATCCCGCAAATACCGATGGCCGCGATGTTGAATTTATCCGTAGTTTTAAACATCGAACGTTCGATAATCAACCCTTTTTCGTTCATGGTTTGACTTGAAGAATTGAATATCAATATAGTACCGATCAAAATAAATCCTGTGACCAGGACATATATAGCCTCGATAGCCAGATTTCGCAGAGGCACCACAAAAAAGGCTGCAACAAGGCCAACAAAAGCAGCTATAGCAATGATTCTCCATCCAAGTTTAACCGTTCTTCTTTTTGCAAGGTCACCTGCAAATTGATTTTCAACCTGATGTGATTTGTCAAGTAGGCTCAATCCAATCATTACAACGGTTAGGATAATAAAGACATACCCGATTCTTAAGATGAAAGGGAGGCCCGGGTTAATAACTTTAAGCAGGATTCCAATCGGGATGGTTAGCAGGGCAATCCAGACAGCAGCCGTCGCCGTTGACTTGCGCCAGAAAAGTCCGCAGAAAAAGATTAAGAATTCGCCGGGATAAATATACCCGGTGTACTCCTGGATATACTGGTATGCCTGATCAAGTGTCCTAAGCTGAGGAGCCACACAGGTGGCGATGATCAAAGCGATCAGGGCGACAACGCGTCCGACAATTACCAGTTTTTTATCTTCGGTCCCTTTCCTTAAATGGGCTTTATAAATGTCCATTGTAAAAACAGTAGAGACACTGTTCACAATTGAGCTAAGGGCAGAGACTGCAGCTGCTGCAATAGCGGAGAAGGCGAGCCCTTTTATTCCTACCGGCACTATATTGCTCAGCAACCATGGGTAGGCTTCATCCGATTTTGCCAGATCAGCTCCCAGGGCAAACGCTGCTATCCCCGGAACCACAACCAAAAGGGGTATTAATAATTTCAAATAACCGGCAAAGACTACTCCATATTGGGCTTCCTTGAGACTTTTCCCTGCCAATCCGCGTTGAATAATGAACTGGTTAAATCCCCAGAACGCAAAATTGGTCAGCCACATTGAACCAAGGACAACCCCTAGTCCGGGGAGATCCAGGAAGGCATCTTTCTTCCCTCCTACTCCATCAGGAACAAAGACGGTCCCCTTTGCGATAATCATGTGAAATTTATGGGGAGCTTTCTGAATCAGCTCTGCAAATCCTGAGAAGAACCCGTGGTCAACACCAAGCGCACTGACAGCCAGAAAGGTGGTCAGCAAACCACCAAATATTAACACAGTGACATTGATCACATCGGTCCATGCAATCGCTTTCATCCCTCCCCACAAAGAGTAAATCGCCGAAAAAAACGAAAACCCGATAATTCCATAGACCATTGGAACACCGATAATTTTTTCCATTGCCAATGCCCCAAGATAGAGCACGGCGGTCATGTTTACGAAAATATAAACCAACACCCAGAAAACGGCCATTATAGTACTTACTCTTTTATCGTACCGCTGAGCCAAAAACTGGGGCATCGTGTAGATCCCCTTTTGAATGAAAACCGGAAGAAAATATTTGGCAACAAAAATCAGCACAATGGCTGCTATCCATTCATAAGCGGCTATGGCCAATCCAACCGCATACCCGGATCCTGACATTGCGATAAAATGCTCTGCAGAGATATTCGCAGCAAGCAATGCAGCACCAATGGTCCACCAGGGTAAGGAGCGACCTGCAAGGAAATAGTCGGATGTCGTCTTTTGCACCCCTTTCTTTGAACGGGAGACCCATAATCCGGTAAAAACAATGATGGAGGCATATCCGAGAAAGACGATCCAGTCGATCGTTGCAAAATGTTTCATTAGTCAGTATTATGCTTGCTTTAGTCTAAACAAACATAGTGTGGATTTATTCTTTTACCTTTTGCAATTTTATCTGTTTATAATGCTATTTTAGCATTTTTAATTCATATTACATCATTTCGGCTAATTGTTAAATATTATGAAGCCTTTTTATCAGAAATTAGCTGCTTTACCAACTGAATCGGTCATTTTTTTTGATGAAGAAAGACCTCATTTTGCTGTGCCCTGGCATTTTCACCCCGAAATCGAAATTTTATATGTGGTAAAAAGTTCAGGCACCAGTTATGTTGGCGATGGAATTCATCGCTTTACTGATGGAGAGATCAGTATTATCGGTGAAAATGTTCCTCACTGGTGGAAAAGTGACCGTAAATATTCAGACGGGAGCGATAAATCGGGGATGAAGGCACTTATTATACAGTTTAGAAAGGAGATTTTTGAATCGAACTTTATTAAACTACCTGAGATGAATGCAATTGGGGATTTTCTGAAGAAATCGCAAAGAGGTATTCAATTTGGAGGTAAAAGCAGAAAAATCCTGGGGGAACAAATCGCCAGGATCTTCCAGCTTTCAGGGATTAGCAGGATTACTGAATTGATTTTGTTGCTCGATATGATGGCCAATACTAAAGAGTATAAGTATCATTCCAGTTTAGGTTATTCAAAAACCATTAATACCTTTGATTTCTATCGGTTTAATAAAATACATGAACATATCATTTTAAATTTTAATAAACCAATCAAACTTGAGGACGTAGCCGGAACTGTAAATATTTCTCCGACTGCATTTTGCAGATATTTTAAAAAACATACTGGAAAGACTTTTCTCTCATTCCTGAATGAAATGAGAATCGGACAAGCCTGTAAATTAATGGTTGACGGGAAGATGCCTGTATCTATGGCAAGTCTAGAGAGTGGGTTTAATAATTTATCTCATTTTAATGACCAATTTAAACGGGTCATGAAATTGACACCTACGGAGTATATTTCAGCTTTTAAAAAAGATTAATTCAGTTATTATGCTTTTTTTTAGGTTGAATCTTAAACTTTACTTTTTAGTATCCATTCACTATGGTATTTACTGCTCAAATCCTCAACTGCCTTTTTTGCCTAAATCAAATTGTTGTAGCCGATCCTAACCCTGAAAGTTTCGGTTGCAGGCAGAACAGTTGCTTCAAATCCTTCTGATTTAAACTGCTGAATAAATTTACTGGCCTTTTTTTCACCCTAAAATGACCCAAAAATCATGATTTCTTAACTGGTCTGATCCACTACTATAGTTTTCTGATTCAGTAGAAAATGGAGCTTTCATGGAATCCGCTTTCCCCCATTTCGGGTCGAAAATGGTGGTGATTACGGTTCCTTTTATTGGCTGAAGCCCGTCATTTGAAACTTCGACCTTCACATTTACTTTGGCTGAAGACTCTAACAATCCGTGCGTTGTAACAAACTTTCTGTACGATGCCAAAAGCCGCGGATCAGTTTCAACCAGCCGCACATCCATGGTAAATACCCCCATAGGCCCTTATGAAAAGCTTTGCTAATACCCGTCGTGGAATACGTTGTTTCCACGGCGGGTATTGCCAACCAAAGTTCCGTTAACAAAAACAGTGGCTCCCAATAATTCTCCTTCAAATTCAGGCGAATACCGGCTCATACCTGGTTCTTTTCAATGGCCTGGGGTTTACAGTACTAGCCAATTTCCGTTAGAAAAATCGAGAGATAGAAAATAAGGAATGCTGAATAATTGCGGTAACCCAATGTTTTGCCAATCGGCATCAGCATTATTGATCCTTTCGGCTCTGGGATGGTCAACGAAATGATACGTCTACTCATAGTTGATTTTTGTAGTTTTTTGGGCAATTTTTGCAGATTTATTCCTACCAAATACATGAATATTAAGAATTTAAATAAGCCCAAGGTTATAATGATAATCCTATCCCAAAGTACTAATTTACTTTTTATTTTATTTGGTTTATTACATGTTGAAAATAAGATTAAATCCACATTATTCTTCCGAATTGGAGTACCTCTGTTTTTATTTTTCAAACTCTACCTTAAAGGTGATAACCTGCCATTTTGGGAGTTTAACAGGTTTACTAATAATAAGTCCAGTGACTCCCTGTTTCCAGGTCAGTTTTTCATCGCTTCCAAGCATAGTCACCAATTTCACTTCTTTTTCGGTTAACTTCGAATTTTTCCCAAGCGATTTAATCTGAACAGCTGCTGAAGGAGTTCCCAGGCAGAATGCATAAAGAATATCACCTTTTTGAGTAAAGCGGATATCACCTGCACTATATTTCACCTTTTCTTCATTAAAGTTTCCGGCTTTAATCACTTTTGCATTTGCAGGTTTCTCTCCATATAATTTCCAGGGACGTGTTCCGTAAATTCCTTCTCCGTTTACAGCCGTCCATTTGCCGATTTCATCCAGGATCTTCAGCATGTCGGGTTCCAGGTCCCCTTCGGGAGTTTGAACCACATTGATCAGCAGGTTACCGTTTTTACTTACAATATCGACCAGCATCTGAATGATTTCAGTTGAACTTTTATACTTCTGCCCGGTACGGTAAAACCAGTCGCCGATTGAAGTGTCGGTTTGCCAGGGAAATTTATTGATGGTATCCTTTACGCCCCTTTCCAGGTCTTCAACCCACATCCCGTAAGAGGGTTGCTTGCAATTGTAAACTGCTTCGAGTTTTCCACCGTTCTTTTTGATGTCTTCATTGTAAAAATGGGAAACCATCTCTCTTCCGACATCCCCAAAAGGAAAATTGCTGTCCGAATAAAGAAGATCAGGATGATAATTGTCAATCAGTTCTTTAATTGAGTTTAACCACTCCTGTTGATTTTCCAAATCATTGGTTAACCAATCCTTATCGCCGACGGCTGCCTTTTTGTGATATAACTCCGAATATTTTAGATCTTTTCCATCGTAAGGTATTCCTCTCATGGCACCTTTTTTATCAGCTTTATGACTGGCTTGAAACCAGGTGTAACTGGCTCCCAGGTGCTCAGACACTCCAAACCGCAGTCCCTCCTTTTGGGCTGCTTTCTGCCAAATCCCCAGAACATCTTTCTTTGGCCCCATATTGGCCGCATTCCATTTATGAATTTTTGAATTCCAAAGGAAAAAATTGTCATGGTGAGAGCCCATGCTAACAAAATATTTTGCTCCCGTTTTTTTATAAAGAGCCATCAGTTTTTCCGGGTCCCAGCGCTCCGCTTTCCAAAGTGGTATGATGTCCTTATACCCAAATTTGGAAGGATGGCCATAGTTTGCAACATGATATTTGTTATCGGCACTTCCTTCTTCATACATCTGTCTTGCATACCAGTCTCCCTGTCTGGGTACTGCCTGTGGACCCCAATGAGCCCAAATTCCGAACTTGGCGTCCCGGAACCATTCGGGATATTGGTACTGCCTGAAAGACTCATCAGTAGGCTTGAAGGTTTGCGAGAAAAGGCGACATGGTGATATGGCTAATAGTATTAATACCAGAATTAATACTTTAAGAAATTGAAGGTTGTTTTTCATGATGTTGTTTTAATTAACAGTTTATTATTTATAACTTAAATTATTCGTTGTATCTTATTTATGTAATTGAATTTATAAATCTTAATTTGAACAAATTGAATCCGACAGTAAATGGCTATAAATACTGGCTTAGCTTTCGTTTGCTAATTTCATTAACGACTTGTTTAATCTCTTCTGCGTGATCACGCCTGCAAACCAGTATTGTATTACCCTCCTGGACTACGATCACATCTTCAAGACCAACTACCGCCACCAGGCTTTCCGGAGCATAAACATATGATTTTTTGGTATCTAGAAAGATAACCTCACCAACACCAGCATTTAGGTTTTCGTCCTTTTTATCATATTTATAAACTTCTTCCCAGCTTCCCAAATCGTTCCACACAAAGTCACCCCGAACCAGAAATACATTATTCGCTTTTTCCAGAATTCCAAAGTCAATTGAAATAGATTCCACTTTGCTATAGATCTTATTGAGTGCATCTTCATAGTTATCTGTCCCAATATGTTCTCTAATCAACATCAGATCATCGTATAAAGCAGGCGCAAATTTTTGGATTGATCTAAGCAGTACAGAGACCTTGAAAACAAAAATGCCACTATTCCAGAAATACCCTCCATTTTTGAGATAACTATTTGCCAGTATTAGATTTGGCTTTTCAACGAATTGGTCAACAGCGTAAGATTTAATAGCCTGACCAATATTGACCTCATCCGCGATTTGAACATATCCATAGCCAGTTGCAGGAAATGTCGGAGCAATTCCGATTGTGACAATACCCCCTTTTTCATCCGCAATCAAAACTGCAGATTCGATAGTCTTCTTAAATAGGTCGTTGTTCTGAATTAAATGATCGGAAGGTGAAACAATCAGAATTCCCTCCGGATCTTTCCTGTCAATAAACAACGCGGCTAAACCAATAGCAGGAAGGGTGTTTTTACCTAACGGTTCATAGATCAGGTTCTCTTTTGGAATGTTTTTTGTCTGTTCCTCAAGTACCTCTTTCTGACTTTTAGCCGAAACAATAAAAATGCTTTCTTCAGGAATAAAATTTGNAAATCGTATGACAGATTCCTGTATAAGTGATTGGTTCCCAAAGATACTCAGATATTGTTTCGGTTTTTTCACCCGGCTTCTTGGCCAGAATCGGGTTCCGGAACCGCCAGCCATAATCAAACAATAGGTTTTGCTCATATTGTAATTGATGAAATACGTTTTCTAATATTTTATTTTAATCTTCATTGCTCCCGGAATCTCTTTCTCTGAGGCAACAATCACATATCCTCCTCCACTTCCTGAAGTTATTGCTCCTGGATAGAATGGGAACCAATTGGTTTCCATCTCTTCCGACACCCAATCAGGAACAGTGTATGGCAGCATTTTTCTCCATGACAGGAAGGTTTGTTTCATGCCTGCACCCAGTTTGTTCACATCCTTTTGAATGATTCCATCCCAGCATAAGTCGCCGGCTTCGCCCAATTCTTTGACAATTTCAACAGAGAGGTTCTTTTCGACTAGAGGATTGTAACCTTCAGGTCGGGGAGCTAATGGGATCAAATGAAGTACCTGAGAAAGCCATTGGCAAGTATCCGCATTTACGGTTGATTCTATATGATATGGCCAGTATTTACCATCATAATCGAGCCTGTTTGCACCGGGCATTAAAATACCAAGTTGATCCTGTGATCCTGATACATATTCAGATCCTGGAGGGTTTTCCACACCAAATAATAATTTTGCAATGCGTACCGGATCCCCTTCAGGTATCTTGCCTCCCCACAATTCGTTGGCGATTTTGCGGGAACTGGTTGCCATTCCTGAGCGATCGCTAAAGTCGTAATCGGGCCATATTTGAGCCACCACACAAGATCCGCTATGAACCTGGGATACCCATGGCTGATCCATCCATCCGCCAGCAAGACACAAGCGGTAAGGAAATTTCAAATCTTTTTTCGATTGAGAACTTGATCTGGCAGGTAATCCTTCCTCAGGAACACGCTCTAATACAATAAGTTTTACATTATTTTCATCGCATATTTTTTTCTTGCCCTCAGTGAATCCATCAGAATTCACCACAAAAAAGTCAGGTTTGAGGCGTTTCATATCCTCCACAAAATCGAGCATCCCATTTCCTGATGCGACAAATGCTTCAGTTACATATTTCACTGCATTTACCATGTAAACCCTTTCTTCCTGACTAAAATAGGGTTTCTTCCCTTTTAATTTGAAAAGGTTATCATCCTGTCCAACACTAACATATAGTTTGCCAAACTGGGAAGCTGTTTTAAANAAGGCNATATGCCCGGCATGAAGCAGATCATAACATCCGCTTACCAATACCCTTTTATCATTCATAAATTAATTTTTTTCTGTGAGGTTAAATTAATTCGCAACCCATCAGCTTAAAATTCTGTTTCCAACAG
>TBL_comb47_HYPODRAFT_10004820_pt1 | contig 15337 bp, 13 predicted proteins | sample TroBogypolimnion_40_FD_10682 | JGI IMG/M metagenome (IMG submission 10682)
GGGATCATGACCGTCGGGTATGACGCAACACTTGGAACGGTTACCAAACTAGATGATCTACTCGGTGCAGCTTTTGCTGGCAAGGTTGCCCTCAACGGAGATCCAACCAAGGCCAACGCCGGTTTGAACGGTGTTCGCATGGTTGCTCTCGCTAATGGCGGAAGCGCCGGTGATCTCACTGCAGGTGTCGACTGGTTTAAGAAGTTGGCAGCCGCTGGAAACTTCATCAATGTAGATCCAGATCCTGCAACAATCGCATCAGGGCAGACCCCAGTTGTCTTTGACTGGGATTACAACCAAGCTGCGATCGTTGCCAAGTTTGCTGCAGCAGGTAAGAAGTGGAATGTCTTCGCGCCAGCCGGAGCACTCGTCGGTGCTTATTACAACCAAGCAATCGATCTCTACGCTCCACATCCAGCATGTGCCCGACTCTGGATGGAGTATGTATTCTCTCCAGCCGGACAGAACGCTTGGCTGAAGGGTGGATCACGTCCAGTCCTTCTCGACTGGATGGTAAAGAACGGAACTGTAAATAAGACCGCACTTGCAGCTCTCCCAGCACTTAAGGGAGCTCCTGTAATTGCAACGCCTGCCCAAGATAAGGCAGCTAGCGATTACCTAGCAGCTAACTGGGTTGCAGCAGTAGGAACAAGATAGGAATAACCAGGAAATAGTGGTAGCAGAAATGTCACTAACGAATACTGACTCCGCCTCGCGCGGGGTCAGTATTCGTCTATGGCGGAAACATTCTGCGTATGTAGGAGTGATACCTTTTCTACTTCTAGTATCTGTCTTCTTGCTCTGGCCTACCTACAGCGTTATATCTGGAGCGTTTCAGGATTCCACCGGCAAATTTTCGCTCACGGTGATCAAGGTAGTCATCAAGAGTGCCACACATTTAGCAGCCTTTAAACACTCGCTACAGGTTTCAGCAATTACCTCTGTGGTCGGATCGGTGATTGGCGCACTCTTCGCTTGGGCGATTTCAACTGGAAAACCAGATGGTCTCCTTCGTCGGATCTGTCTATCAGCTTCTGGAGTACTGGCTCAATTTGGCGGCGTCATGCTTACCTTCGCCTTCCTAGCAACATTTGGTTTCAATGGATTGGTCACTAGCTTTTTCCTAAAGGTAGCTCCACACTCCTTCTTCGGCCACCCAACCTGGCTCTATTCAATAACCGGTTTATGCATCGTCTACTCTTTCTTTCAGATTCCATTAATGTTCATCGTTTTCCTTCCTACGGTCGACAATCTAAAACCCCAGTGGCGCGAAGCTTCTGATGGTCTCGGTGGATCAACTTTCGAATACTGGCGCAGGATAGGTATTCCCGTGCTCACCCCATCATTTCTCGGCTCTTTTCTCCTTTTGTTTGCTAATTCCTTCTCCGCATATGCGACAGCCGCCTCGTTGATCAGTCAAGGGTCTATTATTACCCCGCTAGAAATTAGTACTGCACTCTCCAGCGAAACTGGATCAAGCAATCCCGCCCTGGCAAAAGCTCTCTCATTGGGAATGGTCATCGTGGTAGTAATCGTGATGACCTTGTACACGCTCCTTCGCAAAAGAGTGAGCAAGTGGGAACAATGAGTACGCAAAAGTCCGGGCGTGGGGTGAAGATCTGGAGAAGAGCCATACTCATTTTGGTCGCCCTCTACTTACTTCTACCAATAGTTGCCATGATGAACTTCTCGACAAAGACCCTCTCTGGAAAACGTGGTCTGGACTCATGGCGCGCAATCTTCCACCAGCCAGACCTCATTGCAGCAATTATGATCTCTTTGGAGTTGGCTGGCATTGTTATTGCACTCATATTTTTCTTGGTAGTACCGACAGTTGTTTGGGTCCATCTCAAATTGCCTCGTCTACGCAGACCGATCGAGTTGATCTGCCTTCTACCCCTTGCCATCCCTGGAATCGTCCTCGTTGTGGGAATAGCTAGCATCTACCGCTGGATCAGCATTCATATCTCAGAATCTCCGCTCACTCTGGCCGCGGTTTATTCGATGTTGATCCTGCCCTACACATATCGTTCGCTATCCGCTTCCCTCCACTCGGTAGATGTTCATACACTCGCCGAAGCTTCGCGCACACTGGGAGCATCAACTTACAAAATGCTCTTCGGTGTAATCATGCCGACCATTCGCTCTGGTGTAATGTCGGGAGCCGTTATTTCAATCGCTCTTGTCTTAGGCGAATACACGATCTCATCTCTACTCAATTTCCAAACCATGCAGGTCGAGATAAGCCTCGTAGGCCAGACTGATGGAGGGGTCGCTGTCGCGATCTCACTAGCTTCCCTGCTCTTTGTCTTCTTGTTATTGGTCGCAATTCCAACGACGATGCATCACACGAGTAAAGATTTAGAGCCGGATCCCGCATGATCGAAAGGAAGAGTCTGTGAGCTCAATAACCAAGGGTGCCTCTGCATCGGTTAAGTTAATCGATATAGCAAAGTCATTTGGTCATGTCCATGCCCTCGCGGGCTTGACTCTCGAAATCGGTCCAGGGGAATTGGTCGCTCTACTTGGGCCCTCAGGATGTGGGAAGACAACAGCGCTACGCGCTTTGGCTGGATTACAAGATCTAGATCGTGGTCAAATTTTGGTCGATGGTAAAGACATCACTTATCTGGCTTCCAATAAACGCAATATGGGCATGGTCTTTCAGTCCTACAGTCTCTTCCCGCACATGAGCGCTTTGGCAAATATTGAATATGGCTTAACCCTGAAAGCTCATCGAACAAGTAGCGACCTGCGCTCATCGCGCTCCAAAGAGCTGCTTGAACTAGTAGGGCTTTCCACCCATGCCAAGCATTTTCCGCATCAACTCTCCGGTGGGCAACAACAACGAATCGCTCTTGCCCGGGCGCTAGCAATTTCACCTCAGGTACTCCTTTTGGACGAACCGCTCTCAGCCTTGGATGCAAAGGTAAGAACTCAACTGCGCGACGAGATCCGCCGCATTCAACTAGAAGTAGGAACGACTACTGTTTTTGTTACCCACGACCAAGAGGAGGCGCTTGGTATTGCCGACCGCGTTGGAGTTATGCGCAACGGAATCCTGGAACAGATTGCGGCACCCGCAGAGCTCTACGACCGACCTGCAACCGCTTTCGTCGCCGAGTTTGTTGGACTTACTAATCATATCCAAGGGGTCGTTTCAGATGGTTCCATTGATATTCTGGGAGTCAAAGTTCCTACACTCCCCGGATCAATCACAGAGGGCGCTGGAATAGCGTTGGTACGCCCCGAAACACTCAAGATAACTCCAAATTCTTCCGGAACCGGTCGAGTCTTTGCCGCGAGCTTCTTGGGAGCGTCTTGCCGGCTTACCATTGATCTGCCAGACCGAAGCAGAATCGTCGCTCAAGTTCCAAGCTCAGACGCTGCGACATTAGGTGCTGGAGCACAAGTGGATGTTTCCTTTAGATCCAACCCGATCTTCGTCAAGCCGACGGTCTAATTCAGTAAACGTATAGTTCCTGATCTAGATTTTTCAGCGTAAAAAGGCCATGCTCGCTCTATGGCAGATGTGATTTCGGGGATCACAATCAATGAATCCACCTCCTTAACATCTGGGGAAATTCTCGAGAACCTCGGTTCATCACCCAGTGGTTTATCTGAAGAAGAAGCCGCGGCCCGCTTAATAAGCGTTGGTCAAAATGCGGTGCAGACCCACTCCGCTAGATGGTCTCTCGTTCTTCTCCGTCAACTTAAATCTCCCCTTCTGCTCCTCTTGGTAGTTACCTCATTTATCTCATACTTCGTCGGAGAGAAGACAGACTCCGTGATAATCGGATTAATTCTTGCCATGTCGGTCGGATTAGGTTTTATGAACGAATATCGTGCAGAGTTAGCGGCAGCCGATCTCCACTCTAAATTACGGCGTACCGTATCGGTCATTCGAGCCGGGAAATCCAAATCGGTCGACGTCGCACATCTGGTTCCTGGTGACATCGTCAATTTACTCTTGGGCGAAATAATTCCGGCGGATCTCCGATTGCTTTCCACTGAAGGGTTGGAATGCGATGAGAGCATCCTCACTGGGGAATCCGCTCCCATCGCGAAAACGACAGCTTCTACAAATCGCGATAACTCAGCCTTGATGGGAACAATTGTCAGCGCCGGCAGTGGCCAAGGTGTCGTCATTAATACCGGAACCAGAACTGAATTTGGGAAGATAGCCCTCGGTCTGGGCACAACTACTTCGGAGACCGCCTTCCAATTGGGATTGCGTCGCTTCTCAAAGCTATTAATCAATATGGCCGGAGGTCTGACGAGTTTTATATTGATCGCAAATATCTTGCTCCATCGCCCCTTGATTGACGCCCTGCTATTTTCCCTAGCTATAGCTGTAGGAATCACACCACAACTACTGCCTGCGATCGTTTCTACTAGTTTGGCAAAAGGGGCTCGTGACCTGGCCCGGAAGAAAGTATTAGTCAAAAGATTGATAAGTATCGAAGATCTGGGCGACGTGGAGGTGCTCTTCACCGATAAAACCGGCACGTTAACCGAAGGCCGACTCACCTTCCTTCGTGGAATTGATCCCAAGGGGTTTGCGAGTACTGATGCCATCAAATATGGATTGCTCTCAACCGCTCTCTTAATGACCTCTGGCGAAAATGGTAACCCTCTCGACCAAGCGCTCTGGGGGTCACCTGCCGTAGAGGCATACAAGGACGAGGCTGGTAGTTACCAGCGATTAGCCGCGATGCCTTTTGACCACAATAGGTTGATGAATTCAGTGATCGTCGAAAGAGAAGGTATAAAACTTCTCGTCACAAAGGGTGCCCCTGAATCAGTCCTTCCCCGCTGTATTGCAATATCTGACTCGACCAATCCAGTCCTTGCTCGAGAGTTTGCTGCTGGAGGCCGAGTAATTGCGGTCGCACAACGTATGTGGGAGGGCACAGACGTTATAAAGCCAGAGGATGAGAAGGATTTAACCCTCGTTGGCTTCCTCATCTTTAGGGATGCCCCTAAATCCGACGCCGGTGAAGCCATAACCAGATTGCAACGTCTGGGCATCCAAGTGAAAATCATCACGGGAGATAATCCTGTGGTTGCCAGCTCTATTTGCGAAGCCATAGGTTTTGCCGTTCACGACATACTCACTGGTACACAGATAGCAGCTATGAGTGAAGAGGAATTAGAAAACGCCCTGCCGACTACCAATATATTCGCTCGCATCTCGCCAGAGCAGAAGGCTCAAATCGTCAAAGCCCAACGCCAGCACGGCGTCGACGTTGCCTTTCTTGGCGATGGCGTAAATGACGCTTTGGCTCTACACACAGCTGACGTAGGAATTTCCGTCGAAGGCGCCGTCGATGTAGCCACCGATGCCGCGGATATCGTCTTGCTGGAGAGGGATCTAAATGTATTGGCCGAAGGAGTCATAGAAGGACGTCGGATCTTTGCCAACACCATTAAATATGTGCTGATGGGTTCATCGAGTAATTTTGGAAATATGTTCTCGGCAGCGGGCGCTTCGACCTTTCTATCCTTCCTGCCGATGCTACCTTCACAAATCCTGTTGAATAATCTTCTTTACGACGCCAGCCAATTGACAATCTCCTCCGATCTCGTTGATCCAGAGCAACTCCTCGGCCCCACTCGTTGGGACATTAAGATGATACGAAGGTATATGTTTTTCTTTGGTCTTATCAGTTCAATATTTGATTTCAGTACCTTTGGAATACTGCTCTGGATTTTTCACGCTGGCCCAACGCTCTTTCGAACTGGATGGTTTGTCGAGTCATTAGCAACGCAGACCCTGGTGATCTTCGTGATTAGAACTAGGCGCACTCCTTTTTATAAGAGTAGACCGAGCTTGACTCTCTTATTGGCTTCATTAGGAATCGTCCTCATTGGATTTTCACTTCCATTCACACCCGCAGCGCACCCCCTAGGATTCCAAGCACTTTCTGGCGGCATAGTGGCAACTATCGCTGGGCTTGTTATCTTCTACTTATCTTTGGTTGAATTTGGTAAGCGACTTTTCTTCATCGATGCAAAGAGTAAAGAGAATCTCGAACGGCGTCCTCGTCCACACCGCCACATCCGTAGGCGAGCCTCTCGCTTCCCAAATATTGCTAAATAAGGGAGAACAGGCGGGATAAGCAGGGTGAAGATATAAGTGAGTTCGGTGACGTCTGGGCGTGAGAAGATTAGTGCTATGAATAGCCTCACTTCTGTATCCGCGTTGACTTTTGGAATCCAAGCCTTCGTGACTCTATTCGTCATCCTGGATCCGATCGCAGCTCTTCCCATCTTTCTCTCGCTGGTCTCGGGTCGTGCTAAGAAGGAGCAAGTTAAATTGGCTTGGCAGGGAGCTACATCATCCCTGGTCATCATCGTGGTCTTCGCGCTCTTTGGCCAAGTAATTTTGAGTTACCTGCATATCTCTCTCTTTGCACTTCAAGGAGCGGGAGGATTCCTACTCTTCTTAATCGCCATGGAGTGCCTGACAGGCAAAGTAGGAGGAGAATCTGCACAGAACGAAGCGGTCAATATTGCAATGGTGCCAATCGGTACGCCTATGCTCGCTGGCCCCGGTGGAATAGTCACAACCATGCTTTACGTGCATTATGCGCACTCTGCTCAGGACAAAGTTAGTTTGGCGGCAGCCATCATTATGGTTCACGTAGTAATTGGATTCATTTTGATGTTTTCCACCGGCATCCTGGGTCTGATCAAAGAATCAGGAATTACCATCGTGACCCGTGTAGCCGGTCTCCTGGTGGCGGCAATTGCAGTTGAAATGATCGTGCAGTCCATCAGAGGCTTTTTCCCAAACATTTAAGGGCTGCAATGACATTTCAAAGATATATCCTGAGCGAAGTGACCGCTACTTTTCCTCCTATGCGCAACCCACGATATGCCGCCGATATGCAGCGATATATGAAAGATATCGCTCCTTTCTTCGGAATAAAAACCCCAGAAAGACGCCAAGTGCTTAAAGAGATATACAAAAAGGCGCCTATCCCTACATCACAACAGCTGGGAAAGACTGCTCGTGCTTTGTGGAAGTTAGATGAGCGCGAGTATCAATATGCCGCGTGCGACATGCTTTCTACTTTCAACGTGTATCTTGATAGAAAATTCCTTGTAGAACATGGTGAGTACCTTCTTACTCATAAACCTTGGTGGGACACCGTAGATAGTTTGGGAGGTGGAGTTGTATCGCCTCTCACGGCGCGCTTCAATTTGCTCCCTCTGATGAATAAGTGGAACAAGAGCGATGATATTTGGTTGATAAGGGCAGCAATACAACACCAGAGAGGACGCAAGAGCGAGACCGATATTCCTCTACTCCTCCGTTATTGCCATGACCATGCCGACGATCACACCTTCTGGGTTGCCAAGGCGATTGGTTGGGCGCTGCGTGATCTGGCCTACTTCGATCGCCCATCGGTCACCAAGTTCCTCAAGGAACATCCAGGACTGGATCGAGTTGCGGTGCGAGAAGCTTTGAAGCACGCATAAGTGGCATAATCACCATATGCATGAGTTCAACAAAGAGGTCGAATCGCTGGCTCAAGAGATCTTGGCGTATAGCCTCAAGCGGCTCAAAGATAATCCCCCACTTGATGGCCCAAAAACTCCCGCAGAACTTTATGCACAAGTGGGTAACACCATCACCGTGGATGGATTGGGCGGACACCAAGCGCTTAAAGTCTTTACAGATACTCTGGCGCTAGCCTGTATCTCGACCGATCACCCTCGTTATCTCTCTTTCATTCCTTCTGCCCCATCAGAACATTCCAACCTCTTTGATTTGGTAGTCGGATCGAGCGCTTTATATGGTGGTTCCTGGCTCGAAGGAGCAGGTGCGGTATTCGCTGAGAATCAAGCGCTCCGTTGGATTAGCGACCTGGCGGGATTGCCCCAGAGCTCAGGCGGTGTATTTGTACAAGGTGGAACCATTGGCAATTTGTCAGCGCTAGTGGCCGCACGAGTTCATGCGCGAGAAAAATATCCAGAGGTTGAACGTTGGGTAATTGCATGCTCTTCAGAAGCCCATTCCTCTATTCAGTCCGCTGCCGACATTATGGATGTCTTGGTCCTTAATATTCCAGCTGGCTCAGATGGCGCAATGTCTGGTCCCAATTTCGCCAACAGTGCCGATACTTATATATTGGATCACCCAACGCACCGCATATTTGCAGTTGTCGCAACCGCCGGCACGACCAACTTAGGCATAATCGATGATCTCGATGGTGTTGGACTCGCAGCTATTGAACGCGATATCTGGTTTCATGTCGACGGTGCCTATGGCTTAGCTGCGCTCTGCGCTCCTTCCGTTCGCGCCCTTTTCAATGGCGTGGAGCGCGCAGATTCTTTCATCGTAGATCCGCACAAATGGCTCTTCGCTCCTTTTGATGCCTGCGCTTTAATCTATCGCGATCCAACAATCGCCAAGCGAGCACATACTCAGCACGCTTCTTATCTGGATACGTTAGAAGATCCCAATGAGTGGAACCCATCAGATTATGCGATTCACCTGACCCGGCGCGCTCGAGGGTTGCCTTTCTGGTTCTCGCTCGCGGCAAATGGAACCCGTGAATATACCGAAGCGATGCAACAGACCCTTGATGTTGCCCAACACGCAGCCGACTTAGTCCGAGCTCATGCGCAGCTCGAATTAATTCACGAACCGCAACTGTCGATCGTCGCCTTTAAACGCAATGGTTGGTCCGCCGCAGATTACGAGCGATGGAGCGATAAATTACTTGCGGATCAAATTGGTTTCGTTGTTCCTTCCGCGCACAAGGGCGAGCCGATCTTGCGTTTTGCTATCGTCAATCCCTGGACTACCGAGAAGGATATAGCTGATATCTTGGCAACTCTTTAAAACTTAACGATCTAAAACATTTTTGTTGCGATCGTACGTCTTTCCGGTGCGTTTGAATGCAATGGCACTCAGGGCTTCGAGAACCACACGATTAGCCAGAATCGCGGTTATATCTGCAGTATCAAACGGTGGCGCAACTTCGACAACATCCATCCCAACAACTGGCAACTCTAAACAGATACGGCGCACGCTCTCGAGGAGTTCTCGACTAGTCAATCCACCAGGCTCTGGAGTTCCTGTTCCCGGCGCCATTCCAGGATCAACCACATCGATATCGACAGATAAGAAGACACCGTCACACTCGTCGGTCAAAATCTTGAAAGATTCATCGAGAACGGCATCAAGCCCACGATTATGGATTTCTGTCATTTCGTAGGAACGCATCCCCTGATCGCGCATCCACTTCAATGTGATGTCATCGGGCCAATAGCCGCGCAGACCAATCTGCAAGAAGCGATCTCCGCGAACCGCACCACTGTCGATCAACTGGCGCATCGGGGTTCCATGACCAACTAACGCTCCAAATTGCGAATCTCCGGTATCTGCGTGAGCATCGAAGTGCACCATGGAAATCTTGCCTCTACCGCGATGATTAGCGATACCAGCTACATCTGCTGATGCGATGGAGTGATCTCCCCCAAGGACAACCATAAATGCACCAGTACGAGAAATCTTCTCGCTCGCATCCTCTAAGACCTTAAGAGAGGCAACGAGATCATGGCCCGGCATCATCAAATCACCAGCGTCAACCACTTTAAGATCCTTGAGGGCATCCACCCGCAGTGCTAAATGTGGTCGCTCGGCATCGTGTGGCAGGTAATCGCCTCCGCGGATTGCTTGTGGCCCGAATTTGGCACCAGAACGGTGAGAAGTTCCAGAATCTATGGGAGCTCCAACTATCACCACATCTGCATCGGCGTAGGTGGAAGGAATATCGAGATCGCATTGCGGCACACCAAGAAAGGTAAATGAAGGTCCATACATATTTCCCAGATTGGCCATGGGCTAAATCTTATCGCACCCCTGCACGCCTACGGCCAACGAATTGACCCATTAATACGATAATAAGAGCGATCAAAAACATCGATGAACCAATGACATTGGCCTGTGGAGGTAGTCCCCGCTGGGCCGAAATGTAAACGAACTTTGGGAAGGTATTGACATCTCCCGAATTAAAATTTGTAATAATGAAATCGTCGAAGGAGAGACTAAATGCCAAAAGTGCTGCTGCCGCGATTCCCGGCGCTACCAAGGGCAATGTAACTCGACGAAATGTCTCACGTTCATCTGCATACAAATCCATCGCAGCTTGCTCTAAACGTGGGTCAAGGCTAGCGATACGAGCTTTCACAGTGACTACTACAAAGGAAATACAGAACATCACGTGAGCTATCACGATGGTCCAGAATCCTGGATTGAAACCGAAAGAGATGAACATTGTTAAAAGAGATGCTCCCATAACAATTTCGGGGGTAGCCATCGGCAGGAAGATCAAGATGTTCACCACTGAACGCCCCTTGAATGCATAGCGTCCCATGGCAAAGGCCATAAGTGTTCCCAAAATCGTGGCAAAGAAAGTTGCGAGAACACCGATCTTGAGGGAGTTTCCTAGTGCATTGCAGACATCAGGTGCGCCGCAAGGGTTGAGCCAATTGTTCCAGGTAAACCCCACCCAAACCAAGTTACTTTTAGTCGAGTTATTGAAGGAAAATGCAATGGTGTAAATGATCGGGAGGAAGAGATAAGCGAACCCTATGAAAGCGTAAATCCTAATGAGGTTACGCGAAAACCAACGCGAAGCTTGTTTCATACTAATTCGTCCGTCCCGGCACGTTTTACATATGCCATAACGAGAATCAAAATGGTAACCATCAAAATGAGAGATAGCGCTGCGGCTCCAGGGTAATCAACGATGGCGAGATACCTGGCTTCGATGACATTTCCAATCATCTTAGTTCCGGGGTTTCCGAGTAACTCAGCGTTAATGTAATCACCCGCTGCCGGAATAAAGGTAAGTAGGGTTCCTGCCACCACTCCTGGCATCGAGAGTGGAACCGTAACTCTTCTAAAGGTCGTAAGCGCATTCGCATAAAGATCGCCCGATGCCTCCATCATGCGAATATCGATTCGTTCCAAACTGGCATACAGAGGAAGCGTCATGAAGGGCAGGAAGTTATAAGTGAGACCCGCTACAACCGCAAAAGGGGTAGCGGTCAGGTGTCCTTGAGCGCCCATAATGTGCAAGAAGCGCAGCGTCTTAATGACAAATCCCTGCTCTCCCAAGATCTGTTCCCATGCAACGGTACGAAGTAAAAACGAGCAGAAGAATGGTGCCACGATGAGAACGAGCAACGTGTTCTTCCAGCGCCCAGATTTGAATGCCACTGCATATGCAAGTGGATAGGAGATGATCAGAGCAAAGGAAGTTGCGAGAAAGGCATACTCAAAGGAGCGGAAGAGTTGAGCCCTGGAAGAGGTGATTGCATCTATGAAATTGGCGAAACGATAGGTCTGTACATACGTGCCGATTCCGTAACCTTGGGTCTGGGTCGAAGTACTTATCAGCTGATAAATAGGCACCAAAAAGAAAATAGTGAGCCAGATAATTCCTGGCGCCAACAACCAGTAAGGCAGTAACTTCTTCTTGGCGAGACTGGTTTTATTCTCGTGGGTGCCAGTATGCAGGAGTGCAGTGCTCATTCGCTCTCCGGATGTGCTTCCGATCCAGCGGTGACATCTTGATCCCCTGCCAACCCAAAGGTGAAAATTGGTGACCACGACAATACGACCGGATCACCCTTAGAGAGCGGTGGGGTGCCATCATCATTCTGTTCAAAGACCATCAACTCTTGGCCCCAGGGCATTTCAACCTGATATTGCGTACTTACGCCGATGTAGGAGGCGTCAGAGATGACGCCTCCCTCCAAGATATTTCCCGTCATATGCGAACCAACGGGCGCAATACGAATCTTCTCTGGACGTATACCGAGCAAGACTGACGAGTCGTGGGCATGGTTGCGAATAACAGGCAACCCAATCTTGGTTCCAAAGATATCCACCACAGCAGAGTCACCTATGGAGTCAACAATTGAACCTTTGATCAAATTGGATTGCCCTAGGAAGTTTGCGACAAAGGAAGTCCGCGGATTGTCATAAAGGTCAGCCGGGCTTCCCATCTGCTCAATCTTGCCCTCATTCATAACCGCGATGGTGTCGGCCATGGTCATGGCCTCCTCTTGATCGTGAGTAACATGAACGAAGGTGATTCCTACTTCAGTCTGTATCCACTTAAGCTCGATCTGCATAGCGCGACGGAGCTTGAGATCCAGCGCGCCGAGTGGCTCATCGAGAAGTAATAGAGCAGGGCGATTAACTATGGCACGAGCTAGCGCGATGCGCTGTTGTTGACCTCCAGAGAGTTGGTTGGGCTTTCGTGAGGCCAGGTGGGAAAGTTCGACGAGATCGAGCGCCTTCTGAACTTGATCATCAACATCTTTGACACCACGGCGGCGAAGCCCGAAGGCGATGTTCTCGTAGATCGTAAGATGGGGAAAGAGTGCGTAATTTTGAAAGACGGTATTTACTGGGCGCTTATAAGGTTTCTCATAGGTAATTTCAGACTGTCCAATAAATATAGTGCCAGATGTTGGCTCCTCGAGCCCGGCAACCATGCGCAACGTTGTTGTCTTGCCACAACCAGAAGGTCCGAGAAGTGCGAAGAATGAGCCCTCTGGAATTATCAGATCTAAATCATCAACTGCCACAAAATCACCAAAACTTTTCGTGAGATTCTTCAGTATGAGATCTCCGTGAGCGGAAGTGGAAGCATCGACCACTATGCGTTACCACTCGCCTTCTGGAATGCCGTGGAGAAAGAGATTTGCTCTGCCTGGGTTAGATCGCGGAAAACAACCAACTTCTTCCACATCGCCGCATCAGGGAAGATCAGCTTGTTATGGACCTGGGCTGGATTGATCTTTTCCATGGCTTGTTGGGCACCGGCTACAGGACAGACATAATTGATGTAATTTGCCACCCGAGCCGCAACAACTGGATCATAATAATTATTGATCACTGCCTCTGCACTGACCTTGTTTGGAGAAAGCGCTGGAATCATCATATTGTCAGTTGAGAACGTTCCACCCGACTCTGGCACTGCGAAGCCAAATCGGTTTGTATTTTGCGAATTGAGCTGACTGATATCTCCAGACCATCCGATAACTGCGACTGCATCGCCACTGATCAAATCCTCTTGGTAGCTCTGGCCTTTGACCTGTCGGATAAAGCCATCATGGATCATCTTCTTCATATAGTCGATCGCATTCATAAATTTATCTTGACTAAATGGCTTACTGATGTCCGTCCCTTGCCACATCATGATCAATCCAATGGTGTCCCTCATCTCTGAGAGGACCTCGACCTTGCCCTTATTGGCGGGCGCGAAGAGTTGCTCCATGGTGTGGATACCTTTTGGATTCTTCTGATTGTTCCAGGCAAATCCCGCAATGATGCCAGCCCAAGGGAGCGAATAGTGCCGCCCAATATCCATTGGGCGATTGAGCAAATAGGGCAAAACGTTCTTCTTGTTCGGAATCTTGGAATCGTCGAACTTAGTGACATAGCCCCCGCTGATCCAACGTCCAGCCATCCACTCTGTGAGAACGACGATGTCGTATCCGATATCTTTCTTGAGGCGTAGTTGCGGAGTGACCTTAGCCGTGAAGGTGTCATTGTCATCAATGACCTCCATGTACTTGACGGGAATGCCAGTCTTTCTAGAGAAATCAACTAGGGTCGGATAACTCTTACTCTTGTTGTCATAGTCAAGATAGAGAGACCAGTTGGCAAAGCGCACCGGATTACCTTTCGAGGCCGCTTGCGCTAAATCGTTATTACTCAAATTCAAGAGCGAGGCGGCTCCCAGGCCACCCGCAGCTTTCAGCAAGTTTCTCCTGGAGACCTCTATCGACATGTGCAACCGCCCTCCATAGGTATTGAGAAGATCCTAGAACTAGGTACTACTTCTTACAATGATTAACGCTCTATTCCTTCTGTTGATTCGTCTCGGATGTGCCAACTCGTTCCATACGATTCAAGCATCGATAAAAATGGATCTGCCGGGAACCATTCTGGTCCGTTAACTCCAGCCGGCTTCCAATCTCCGTGCGAAATCAATTCCAGGGCTATTAATGGATTGATGGCGGTCTGCCAGACAACTGCTTGATCCCCATACTCCCCCATCGAAAATGCATTGTCGACAACGTTGTAAATATATACCGCCTTTGGATTACCACTCTTGTCGAGACCTTTAACCTGAATTCCAGCACAAGTCTTTCCAGACATGCGCGAACCTAGCGTTGCGGGATCAGGCAAGAGTGCCGCAAGAACTTGCCGAGGCGAAACACTCACGCCCTGCACGTTGACAGGCTCAGTCCTATCAAGCCCCAAAGTATGTATTGTCTTCAAAATATCGATGAAGTGCGACCCGAGCCCGTACTTAAAAGCAACCTTGCCAGCATCGATCTTGCGCGGTATCAGTGCCACTTCTTCGTGTTCCACATTGACGCATTCGACTGGACCGATTCCTTCCGGAAAATCAAAAGTTTCAAGATCTGAGAATGGTGCGGTCGTATACCAACCCCGATCCCTTTCCCACATTAAAGGTGGATTTAGACATTCCTCGATCGTGGTCCAAATGGAGAAGGTAGGTGCGAAGTCAAAACCTTCAACCACCAAATTAGCGCCATCGTAAACAATTGCCGAATCAATACGTGAGAAGAGATTGTCAGATGCATACCGCGCAAAGACGTTGCTCAAGCCTGGCTCTACCCCCATACCAACAAGTGCATAGATCCCTTTTGCCTTGAATGACCCATCGCGTGAAAACTGTTCTTCGCCCAACATTAAGCCAACTTTTGTTAGCGGTTCGTCGGGATGTGCCTTGGATAGAGACATCGCCATATCAACATAGTTGGTACCTTCAATCTCGCAGGCCTCAAAGATGGGCATTACAAATCGCGGATCAACAGCGTTGATGACTACATCAGGATCGGTCAACCTAATGAGCGCACAGAGATCGTCGATGCTGCCAGCATCGACCTCTGCAGCCGTGAAGCGGTTATCTCTGAGTCGATTTACCGCTGCCTCGGCCCGTAGCAGATCTCGATCAGCAACCACCATTTCCGTAATAAATGTGCGATGTGAGGCGATATTAGCTATCGCGCTCCCTACTCCTCCGGCTCCGATTACAAGGGCCTTCATAAAATCATCTCCAAACGGTTATTTCGAGTCTAACCACAGAAATGGCCCATATCTATGATGTAAAGGTGTGATTTATTAACCAGTAAGATTAAGCAGTGATTGCGACCCAGAGTGTTGAACTACGTGCTGGGGCCCGCCTCCTCGTAAAAGATGTGACCGTACGAATTAACCACGGCGATCGAATTGGATTTGTCGGCCGAAATGGTGCTGGAAAAAGCA
>TBL_comb47_HYPODRAFT_10004821_pt1 | contig 15336 bp, 24 predicted proteins | sample TroBogypolimnion_40_FD_10682 | JGI IMG/M metagenome (IMG submission 10682)
GATAGTGTAGTATACCTTCTACAATACATAACCACATGATTGTAAAAGGATTTGTAGTATAGAAAAAACTAAAGACAAGTAATGCTACTAGACTTGTCCAGACATGGTCAACGCTATGGCTGATGCCAATAGGATCACGATAGATGCCTTTATGCACCGTTTGCTTATAGGTTTGTATTACAAAATCAGCATAGCAATGTTTAATCTGTAATACCAAAAGTAATAATATTATTTCCATGTTTAGTATTTATAATACTATCACTTAACAGAAAAAGCAAATAGATTGGTAGAATTAGCTGGTTAATCCGGCGTATTTGAGAATAGTTTTTAATTCCATCATTGCCGCTGGTTCTTCTTCGGGCATTCCATATTTTTCCGGTGTTGATGAAGTAAATTCAGTACCTTGTAAATTAGTGGATTGAGGAATTTGATTAGGAGTTACTGGAGGTGGTGTAATAGGTTCACTAATCTCAGGTTTTGGTGATATTTTTGTCTGTTTAGCTAAATGTTGATCTGCTGTTGGAGCTGTCGAGGCTTTAGTGGCTTTACGTTCTTCTATTTTTTCCCAGTCTGCAATATCTTTAAGTAAATCTCCCATCTCGACAATATTACGAACTGCTCTTTTCTGTGCATATGAACGTAGTTTAACTAATAGTTCTTTATTAGAACCTTGGGATTTTTTAGCATTAGCAGTTTTAGGATGACCGTATATGTATATTTCATGCATAGCTTGTGTTGTGCCACGATTAACAGTTAGCTGATAATCGTCTAATGCATTTTCTAGTTCGGCACCGAATGTTAATTCGTGAAATGCTTTTTTGGCATTAGGGCTTAAAATGATCATCTCAACATTAGTATCGTTACGTGTTGCATGATATAATAATCCTCTATATACACGTTTTATTAAATCTGCTTGACCAGATTCGCTACCTGTTAACCTAGTCAAATGTTTAAAGATTTCATCGTATGCTTGTTTAAATCCGTTTGAATAATTAGCGGATCTAACTTGTTCTTTATTTTCTTCTTTTTCTTCTTTAGTGGCTAATTTTTCATCAACCATCATAAATGATTTTTTTACTTTGTCGCTTAACGGCATATGAACTGTTGATAAGAAGAAATCATTAATTCTTTCAAATTCGTATCCGCTTACTTGGCCGAATTGTTTAACATCCCCAGCCTTTATACTTATTAAGTTTATTTTAGATCCGTCTATTAAAATCTTCAAATCTGCTTTAGTAGTTTTTTGTTCTTCTGCATTGCCGCCATCACTTACTACATCGATTTCATTTTTTCTAGGATCTTTTGCGGCTTTATCAACTGCGGCGGCTACTCTTGGCGAAGTATTAACATATTTGACAGCATTGTCGATATGATCGCTTATGGCTTTTAATAGGTCTTTACTCATGCCATAGTCTTCAGGTTTCTTACCATCTGGATCCATGCCTATATACGCATTGAATCCTTTTTTGTCTGCCGCAGGAACTATAACAGTAAATGAAATTGTATCTTTTCCTGCTGTTCCTTTAGCAGTTCCATTTCCTTGTGCCACACGTCTAGCAACATCGATTACATGACTAGCATCGATATGTTTTAAAGGATTTTCGTATTTGGCAGTAACTGCGCAACCTAATACTATTTCTGCAATATTGCCTTTATTAACACGTAATTTACCGCTGAATAATTCATCTTTAACAATTTTAGTAATGTTTATTAATTCATAAGCGGTAGTTGGCTTGCCGTCGTCATCGTATAAAGTAACACGAAAGTCGATTGCTGGTAATATATTTTTATTCTTTTGTTCTATAGCGGTTTTCAACCCTAAATACGCTTTGTAATTATGAGTGTATTTGTCAGTAATATTAATTTCGCCTTCGAAATCAACTTTACCAATTCTAAATGTAAGCGGGCCTGTACTGCCGGAAGCCAATCTTGATAAAAATTGAGGCACCGAACTTGAATTTAGCCATTCGCTAGAAGCCATATTTTTCGCCTCAGTTACTAAAGGCTTAACAATATCATTAATATGCATAGTACAATATTTATACTATTTCCGGAAACAAAATGTTGGCTACAAAATCCCTAGTTTCGTGTTCTGAAAACCCTAGATGCTGTAAACTAGCTGGGGTACGTGGATTCATCTTTTGATATTGACAATAGCGATTTTGGGCCATATGGTAATCTGCACCGCTTTCTTGTGTATTGCCCACATTTTCTAAATAATGATCTAATGAAGTTAGCCCTATATTAATACAAGCATCTAATTCTTCAGCTCCTACTGCACCTATTGCTACAAAACTAGGGCTGAAGATAGCTTTAGCCCAGTCTGGTAATTCTCGGGGTTTATTCCATTCTAAATCTTTAGTGTTATGGGCAAACCAATTCATCATATAATGAGAAGGACTGCCACCTGAACTATAATCCAAAAAGGCGCCACTAACTTTAGTTGGTCCGGCCACTAAATCAAATCCATAAATTGGACTGTTATCATTAATGTGCGGCATTACAGTAACATGCATCAAATATAACTTTTTAGTTTCTCTAGCATCTACGGTACAAATGTGAGCTCTACGATATCTTAAAGATTTATAAACTGTATCTGTTAGCTTTGGAAAATCCCAACGATTAACTGAATCGAGTGATCCTGTTTCGGTAAATCTTTTAGTTATTGCATCGGCACATGCAATAGTTTTTTCAAATATTTCACTCATTTGGCACCAAAGTCATCATCTCTTGGAAGAATTCTTTGGCAAAGTCAAAACATACTTTTGCTTCATCTGCCATATCATCATTTATTTTAGCACGTATAGCATCTTTAAGAACATCAGGATTTTCGAATTTATAATAACGGCCGGAACCCGGAACTTTCTTAGCAATCATTTGCCCGCCAGCAAGATCTCCCATATGACGTGTATAAACGTGTGCCATAAGTTTATTAGGATCATCTTTAATTGACATAATATGATCAATATATTTTTTAACTACTGGAAGTATAGTCGGTTCACCATATTTTTCTTTATCCCATAATTCTTCAAAATCTGAATTAATTGCTGGGGCACGACGAATGTCAGGAAGTCCGTTCAACAATCCTTTTGCCATAGCAACTACTTCGAGTATTTCATATTGTGGATGTTGATTTTTTAAATACAACGCATATAATTTTGGATCAATTGATCCAGAAAATAATATTTTTACAAATGCACTACGTTCTGCATTATTATGTGCATCTTTAGTTAAATCTTTTAAACTCATTCTTCTTCCAATTTAATTTGTAGTGGATGATTATTATTTCGAGCTAGATTTGTTGCCTCTACTGCTTTAGCTTCAGCAATCTCGAAACTATAAACTCCGGCAACACCGCTGCCAGTTTCATGTACTTGTAACATAATATCACTTGCAGTACTAGGTGTATGTCTAAAGATTTCTACTAAAACACTAATAACAAACTCCATAGGAGTGCTATCATCATTTAGCAAAATCACTTTCCAACGTTTGGGCTCAGTAGCCTTAATCTTAATTTTTTCATCTAGTTGGATATCGGTACCTGACATATATTTTCTCTTTCAAAAGAGGGGGAGTTTCCTCCCCCGGTTGATTATTTAACTTTAATAGTACGTGGTTTTAAAGATTCTGGAACGATACGCTCAATTTCAACAATTAGCATACCATCCTTAACTTGTGCATCTTTAACTTCCATATACTCAGCTAAAGTCCATGTTTGCTCAAAGTTGCGTGATGCTAAACCTCTGTGCAAATATTCTTTAGTTTCATTTACTACTTCGCCTTGTACACCACGAACAACTAGTTGATCTTGATCTACTTCGACAGTGATTTCTTCTTTCTTGAATCCAGCGACAGCAATTTCAATAGCATATTCCTTGGCACTATATTTTACAATATTGTGTGGAGGATAGTTACTGTTTGCTTGTTGTACTCTTTGATTAAAGATTTGATCAAAGCCGATTAAGGCTCTACTTAGATTGGCGAATTCCGCCGGTGTTACTGTTCTTAATTGCATTGTTGCCATTTTAAATCTCCTTTATTAAGCAAGAAATAAGTAGGGCCCGACCATCGGCACCCTACAAGTATATTATATTACTCTTTCGAGTCTTTGTCAACTTCTGTGAAGCTCGCATCTACTGTTTGTTCTCCAGTTTCAGCAGCCTTCTTTTCAGCCTCAGCTTTAGCTGTTTCAGCGGCTTGTTTCTTAGTCATAATTGGACCAGCGGCTTCAAATAACTTTTGTGTTGCTTCTTTGATTACCTCAAGATCCTCACCTTTACAAGCATCATCTAATGCTGTACTAGCTGTGTCAAATGCTGTGCATTCGGTTTCAGATAACTGATCTTTGTATTCAGCATAATCTTTGCGAACACTATGTGCAGTTCCTTCAGCTTGGTTACGTGCATTAATTAAATCTGCTTGTTTTTTATCTGCTTCAGCATTTTCTTCAGCTTCACGAATCATACGATCAATGTCATCTTTACTTAGACCTGAATCAGATTTAATAGTGATTTTGTTTTCTTTGCCGGTCTTTTTGTCTTTGGCACTAACATTCAAAATACCATTAGCATCGATGTCAAGTGTAACTTCAACTTGAGGCATACCACGTGGAGCAGGATCAATACCTTCTAAATTGAATTCACCTAATTGTTTATTGTATTTGAACAATTCGCGTTCACCTTGTGCAACCTTAATGGTTACAGCTGGTTGATTATCTTCTGCTGTTGAGAATGTTTGACTATGTTTAGTTGGGATTGTTGTATTCTTAGCAATCAACTTGGTAAACACACCGCCCATTGTTTCAATACCCAATGTTAATGGAGTTACGTCTAACAATAGAACGTCTGTTTTGTCACCTGCTAGAACAGCACCTTGAACGGCAGCACCTGCGGCAACTGCTTCGTCTGGGTTAACGTCTTTACGTGGAGCCTTACCGAATAGTTTCTCAACTGCTTCTTGTACTTTAGGCATACGTGTTTGACCACCAACTAAAATAACTTCGTCAATATCTGAGGCTGTAACTTTAGCATCCTTCATACAAGTTTTGCATGGCTCAATCGAGCGAGCAATTAAGTCTTCAACCATTGACTCAAACTTAGCACGGCTAATAGTTACATTTAAGTGTTTAGGACCTGTTGCATCTGCTGTAACGTATGGCAAGTTAACAGTTGTACTTTGGCTTGATGACAATTCGATCTTAGCTTTTTCAGCCGCATCTTTTAAACGCTGTAATGCTAGTACATCTTGTTTCAAGTCAACACCATTGTCTTTCTTGAATTCTTCAACTAGATAATCCATTAAGACTTGGTCAAAGTCTTCACCTCCTAGGAATGTATCACCGTTAGTAGCAAGAACTTCGATTTGCTTATCATCATCGATGTTGGCAATTTCGATAATTGAAATATCAAATGTACCACCACCTAAGTCGTATACCGCAATCTTACGATCTTTCTTATCAGTCTTGTCTACTCCGTAAGCAAGTGCGGCCGCTGTTGGCTCGTTGATAATACGTAGAACTTCTAAGCCAGCAATCTTACCTGCATCCTTAGTTGCTTGACGTTGGCTATCGTTAAAGTAAGCAGGAACTGTAATAACTGCTTGAGTTACTGTTTCGCCTAGATAGTCTTCAGCAGTCTTTTTCATTTTGCGAAGTACTTCAGCTGATACTTGCGGTGGAGCTAATTTTTGTCCATTAGCGGCAACCCACGCATCACCGTTGTCTGCTTTGACAATTTCATAAGGCATCAAATCGATGTCTTTTTGTACTTCTTTTTCATCAAACTTACGTCCGATTAAACGCTTAACTGCGTATAGTGTATTTTTTGGGTTAGTGACTGCTTGTCGCTTTGCTGTTGCACCTACTAAGATTTCTTTGTCAGTATATGCAATGATTGATGGTGTTGTTCTAGCACCTTCGCTGTTTTCGATTACTTTTGCAACTCCGTTTTCTAGGATTGCTACACAGCTATTTGTTGTACCTAAATCGATACCGATAATTTTACTCATAATATTCTCCTTTAATTAAGCGAGTAATGTTGGGCACCTTGCCCTATGTACTAAACCCTTACGGCGTTTCAGCACGTAAATATTTATCCCTGACAAATTATTCTTTAATATTTTCGAAAATAAATTCTGCTTCCGGAATCCTAGTATGGGTATTTTTACTGCCTAGTACAATTACTATTCTTTTGCCTATTTCTGTATCCAGCATTAAGACTATACATCCGCCTGCCGCATTTATAAAGCCTGTTTTGCTTACTATGAATTTATGCCTTTTGCCTATGATGGGGTTTGTATTATGAAATACAAGCCATTTTTTACGTATTTGTATTTTAATTTCACTAGTATCTGCGGCATGTACTATTTCAGGATATGTGCTTGCAGTTTTTACTAACGTGATTAAATCAATAGCGGTACTGACATTCATAACGCTAAGTCCTGTAGGTTCTACAAAACTGGTATTAGGCATATTTAAAAAATGAGCTTTAATATTCATAGCATTAATACATGCAGATTTTCCATTAGGATAATTCTCACATAACAAATTAGCGGCACGATTATCAGATTTAACTAATGCCATGTCTATAAGTTGTCCTCTTGTAAAAAGACCAATGGGTTCTGCAAGATCCTGATGTGCATCTAATACTACCATTACTGTCATTAGTTTACTAATACTAGCAATACTGCGTATTTGATTAGGATTTTCACTTTGAATTATTTTTCCATTTTCATCTGCCACAATCCAACTCTTAGCAGTGACATTGGGCCACTCAAAAGCATAACTGTGAAAACTAAAAAATAATCCTAATAAAATTACAAGTTTTCTATAGTTGACCATTTTTTAAGTTTTTCTCGCTTAGCTTCTGCGGCACGTTCAATGTTAGTCCAACTAACTACATCCATTTGTTGGAGAATTTCAATCATAGCGTACAAATCGCCTAGCTCTTCTTCTAAGTGCTCACGATTGGTTTTTGGTTTGCCTGGTTTATAATTGTCAATGCCAAAACGATGACATTTACTAATTGCCTGAATTACTTCAGCACATTCTTCTGAAAGAATGTTCATAACTTCACGTTCTTGATTGTTCATATTACCTCTGATTTGCAAATGGAGCAATATACTTGCCTTCTGCTGTTGTACTAGTTCTTAGTGTATTGTAGACATTTTGAATGCCGACTGCCTGATTCCAAGCATCTTCTAATGCGTGATGAGCAGTTACGGGAGGTCTTTGTGGATTGATTCCGAGATCAAATGCTGTGCGTACATCGCGTACTTCCCAGAACTTCCAAGGAATAGCTTTACCGATTTTACGGAATACATGCTCGCAAATGATAATATCAAAACAACTACCATTGGACCACACACGTTTAGCACCCCAACAGAATTTATAAAGTTGCTGAAAAGCATCTTCAATATCAATTCTTCCTTCGGGATCGAAAGCGGCCTCTTGTGCCTCTTTACTTTGATTAGCCCACCAAGCAATCGTATCATCGTTAGTGGTTAATCCAATTCTATCACAACTATCTAAATCAACCTTGACATAAAAACTGTCCATATTGGGCTCTTTCAATTCAGCACCAAACGGGTCGAATTTTACTGCACCAATTGTTAAAATTGTCGAATCTGGAGTAGTATTAAGTGTTTCCAAATCGATCATTATATCTGTTTTAGCCATTAAGTTCTTTCTTTATTATGAACTTATATTGTAGCATAAAAATATTATAATGTCAATAGAGTTTTGGTGGAAGTTGTTGATCTCGTAATTTTTTATTCCAGCGAGCTTTGGCGGCTCCCTTCTTTCTTTTTCTGGCAGTAGTTGGTTTTTCGTAGAATTCTTTAGCTCGTAACGTATCTAACGTACCTGCTTCTTCGATTTTACGTTTAAATCGACGAAGAGAAACATTTATGTTTTCACCGTCACGTATTGTAATACCTGTACCTTTATTCTTCTTGTACATCATCATCACCGTTTTGAGATTCTTCTTTTGTAAGCTGTTCTACTATCCAATCCAAATCGTAGATTCGATTTTTACTTATCAATCGATAAGGAGTTGTGTCATCATTAGTAATATAATGCGAATTTGGATATGCCAGCATGAATGTAACAAACTTTTGAGTTAAAGAATCACAATTATCTATATCTATAATAACACAATCTACTTGCATAGCTATACTTAATAGCCAGCTAGTATCCATGTCATCGTTATCATATATGAATACATTCAAATCATCTATGCTTTTACTTAGAATAATTTGAAATTGTTCTTTAATGAAGTTACTTGGTTTAACTAATAAGTAACTTAAATTCATATTGAATAGTTTGTCGGGAGGAGTTATAAGTGTTATTTTTCCTAAATTCATGTGTATACTCGATTGTTAAGTCTGTTCCAAAGAGTTGAGCCTTTTAATTGCTCTGCATTTTGAATATATTCTACTCTTTGATTTTGGTTTGTATCTGTCCCAATTCGTCCTTTATCATATACGTCTTTTTTTTTGATTCATCTTCTGGAAGATCTATGTCTAGTGATATTTCAGATCCTTCTGCATTAATATAACTTTCTCCGGAAGCTAGTCTATCTTTTAATTGTTGATCATCCTGAGCTTTGGCCGCTTCACGCTCGGCTTCTTCGATCATTTTATTCCATTTATCTAGCTCGCTTGTATTAGCTGTTAACTCATCTTCTGTCGAAACGTGATCACCAGGAATAATATCTCCTATATCCTTTATCGATTCATCATTGATTTTAAGTTCTTCTTCTGTTGGAGCATTAGGATCTGTTAATCTTTCCATTGCTTCATGATCGATTTCTTCTTTGATTTGTGCTATCTGCTGTTCAGTTAGTGGACCATCATCTGGGTCATAATCGGGCATTGTAACATCAGCTACATAGACAGGAGTATGTTCTCCTTTTTCTTCTTTATTCCAACCGAAAGTCATCTGACTAGCTAGTAACATAATAACTGCTAAGGGATCGAACACAATAACGATTAAGATAATAATCCAAGTTACCGCACGTTCTAAGATTGAACTATCTGGATTTGCGCCATATATAAATGCCGCGATATACTTAATCGGACCTACTTCAGCTTCAACTTTACGATTCTCTGCACGTATAGGTGCCGCTTCGTCATTAAGCTGACTAATTGTTTTCTGGTTCGCTTCGATATCACGGGCAAGAGCCTGACGGTCTTTTTGCTGCGATTTGCGTACAGCGTTTGCTTTATCGGCACCTTTTTCATCAGTGCTTCGGCCCATGATTTGGTCCACCGCGTCATCCATTTGTTTAATTTGCTTGCGGTCAACTTCGATGTTTTCTTTTGCCGTCTTAATTTTCTCATCATATATTGCCAGTTTAGATTGAACATCACCCGATACTAGATTTTGATCATTGTGAGCTTTTGAAAGGAATCCAAATATTCCCATCGATGTAATTAACATTAGTACAACTACTGCGGTAGTCATATAATATTTCATAAATCCAGGAGCACGATCCCAATTTGATTTTAACCAAGAGGCGCAGACAAGTTTGCCAACTTCTAAAGCTGACCCCATAATAATAATTGGAATTGCCGCGGCAGAAAATATAGCGGTCAAACCTATCACTGAATAATAGATTGCGACCGCTGAAATTGTTAAACCTGTTAGGAGTAGTAAGTAAGCTAGTATCATCCGTTAATTATACTGTAACTAAGGACTTTTGCAAGTCCTTATTTGCTCAATCAAGTTATAGTGGTGTGCCTGCTAAAGTTGTACCTGCAATTTGTGCAACTGTTACAGTACCGTAGATGTTTGAATATGTAGAATTTGGTGCTGTGATTGAAACTTTAACTTGTGAGTCGCCGGCTTGTGCTGGGCTATAAACTCTGTAAGCTCTGTTTCTTGATGCTGAAATAGCGGTAGCAACTAGATCTTTAATTGCTAAAAGATTAGTAGTAATTGCTGTACCACCAAATCCAGTATATGCAGTTTGTGTTGAACCGTCAGAGGCTGTAAAAGTACCATTTGCACTTTGTCCTTGTGACTTTAAGTAGTTGTTCCACTCGCCTAACACAAAAGAATCTCGATCGAACTCAACAGTAAATGCGACTCCTGTATTTTGTGCAGTAGCATCGGAACCAGCTGGTGATCCACCGCCTGTGATTACTACATCTAAAATACGACAATCCGCAGTGTTATCTAATTGATCTATAATGTTTAACCAACGCAAATTACCTTGTGCTAGATAAGTTGCTTGGGTAGCAGTTATAGATGTTGCATTTGTATATTGAGATGAATCCCAATCGTATGGGTTAATACCACCGTTCTGTGTTGTAGTTCCAGATGCTAGTGGGTAATATGTGCTACTCGAAGTATCGATTGTTACACGATATAGCCCTTGTGTTAATTGGTTACTGTCTTGTTGATATCCTGATCCGGCCATTTTGCCTACTCCTAGTTTATAGTATATTTATGCAAGGATCACTTGAATACAATTAAAGCCAGCATAGCGGCCTGTACAAAAAAGCCCAAGCCAATAGTTACAATATTAAGTAAATCCTTTTGGATTGTGGCTTTTAAGAAAAAACAGAATAATCCAGCCCAACTAAACAAAACCATGTCTACAGGGGGCATTTTTTCAGTCAATCCTGTAAGCACAGCTAATTCAGTAGGAATTGTAGCAAGATGCAACAAAATTACAGCAATCCAGCCCATTGTTTCTGCACTAACATGTGGAGCATGTTCTTTGACATTCTGCATCCACAAGTTCAAATCAAACAAGTCACGGACTTTGGTAATAATAACGTTCATTTGTTTTCCTTAATTATAAAAAATATGATGACCAATTTTTGCTACAGGTTGTTTATTACTAGGTTCTTTTACGTAGTCAGCATGAAAGTATAACGCTTTTTTCAAATCGGGCAACCGGAATCCTTCTAATAACACTTTCTTTGCTACTTCCATACTTTCGTAGTACATTGCACCATTCATAGGTTTTAATGCACCTGCTGGATTTTCACAATACCAGCTAAATTGACATAGTACTTTTTCGTATACTACATTCTTTTGATATACAACCTTACAGATATCTCCGGGAAATTGTCCGCTTTCTGTACGGTTGATTGTAACTTGTGCCACGGCTACTTTACCTTCAAAAGGTTCAGATCCTGCTTCGTGGTATATATTTCGAGCTAAACAATCTAATTGTGTTTGTCTCATTTGAGCTGTGATTGGACTTGCCGAATCTCTTGCTTCTTTTAGACGTTGAAACTTTGAGTTTACAACTTGTTGAACTGTAAATCCTATTGCTAATATAACAATAAAATTAATTACTACTTTGACAATGCGTATCATTTGTTTTCTCCTTTTACGCGGTGGATGAGGTATCGCTACTACCGTCATTAATTATTGTTTGGCTGTATCCGTTTCTCCTTAACAAAACGCCGTGTGTTGCACACAATTTTTTGGGGTGCAATATATAGTTATCTTCTATTTCTAGATGAAAAGCACTATGTTTATACTTAGCCACAGTTTAACGCCGCATTTTAGAAATGTCAACGGCTTGTTCGTCGCTAAAAACAGGCACGGCATTGCTTTTATGCATAGTTGCAATGCCTTTTACCATAGATCCTGTATAAACTTTAGCAGGTGCAAGTGTAGCAACTCCATCATTAGTGCCTAAACTTTTAATATGTGCTGTTGTGTTACGCCCTTCGGGAATAGACAACTTATATGCAGTATTCAAACTTGGAGCAGTCATAGCACGAGAACGTTTCTTAGCCTCAGCTTCGATGCCCCATTTCTTTTGTAATTCTTTCCAAGAATCTTCCAATTCTCTAGCCTTTCTTGCATGTTCTGCCGAAGCGAATTTCTTTTTGCCTTTTTTCTTGCCTGTAGTAGAATACATAGGCGGTAACAAATGCATAGTCAAATTATTCTCCAAAAGTTATAACAATACTAGTATTATACTAGACTATTCAAACTATGTCAACTAGGTTTATACTCGAAAACTTTCCCCGCAACCGCAACGGTCACGTTCATTTGGATTGGTAAAATCAAAACCCTCGTTAAGTCCATTGCGGACATAATCCATTACCATTCCATTAAGATATGGTTGATCTTTCTTATTAATAACAACACTGAATCCGTCAAATAATTCAGTGTCATCCCCTTCGGATAGATTATCCACATATTCCAACACATAAGCCAAACCGCTACATCCTGTAGTTTTGACTCCTATTCGGATACCAATACCTTTTCCTCGTTTGGACAAGGTTTGTTTAATCTTGGATTGTGCTATGTCGGTTACGATAATCATCGATTGCGGCTTTTATAGCATCTTCTGCAAGTATGCTACAATGTATTTTAACCGGTGGAAGGGCAAGTTCTTCAGCAATTGATGAATTAGAAATCTCTCGTGCTTGGTCAAGCGTTTTTCCCTTGACCCATTCGGTAACGAGACTCGAGCTTGCGATTGCTGATCCACACCCGTATGTTTTAAATCTGGCATCTGTAATTACTCCCTCAGTATTTACTTTTATCTGAAGTTTCATTACATCTCCGCAGGCCGGACTTCCGGTGAGTCCTGTGCCAACGTTGGGATCATTCTTATCAAACGATCCTACATTGCGAGGATTTTCGTAATGGTCGAGAACTTTGTCTGAATAGGCCATTAATTTGGAACTGCTACAATTTTTCTAACACCAGTTTGTGGATCAACCATTTCTTGCCAATGCATACCAGCTGGGGGTGCTTGGACAGTTGGTTGTGTATATACTACTGAAGGTGGTACGTATACTGGAGCAGGTTCGACATAAACCGTATTTGGGCGATTTAATTCGTATCCAATTACTCCGCCAATTAAAGCTGGAGCGACCCAGTTACAACCGTAACATCCACCATGATAATATCCGCCTCTATATCCACGAAAACCTTCATGGGCAGTTGCGGTTCCTACTACTGCCAATAATGACAAAGCCAAAAGTAACTTTTTCATAATACTACTCCTTTAAGCGTATACTAATATAACGCCTTAGACTTATATTTAGTTGACTTATTTCACTTCTTTACGAGCATTCTTAACTGCCGTAACATCATTACGTGTTTCTTTACACAACTTAGCCAAATCTTGACAATGTTTACGAACGCGAGTACCAGCGGCACCTACTTCTTTATCGTAAAACTTTTCAAAATCTGCTTCCATTGCTTCGATGATTGCAGTGAATTCTGCGAATTTATTTGTAGCCATTTAATTTCTCCTTTAGGCAAGTACAGAGTACTTATACCTAGTTTAACACCGTGGAAAATAAATGTCAACTATTTGCAAATACGTTTGGCGAACCTGAACTGATAGTATGATCCATGTGTCCATCCGAATCATATTTGTCGCCTAATCTTCCGACTAATAAATTATTAGCGTACACGTTACCACTGTATGTACTTAGAGCAGGAGCATGTGTAACAGCACTTGGTACACAAGGAGTACCATCATCATGCACCTTCATAGTGTCATTTTGTCGAACTATTCCAATATTGTTCACGAACACATTATCACTACCTTTATCAGTGGCTTGTGTAGTTGGTGTGTCCCAATGCCAATCTATCGGATTGCCGTGCCCGTCTCGCTGGCATACAGAACCTTGAGCACCATCTGTGCAGGCTACTGTATCGGTTCCATTTTTACGAGCTACGGCTGGCATGATAATATTTATACCAACTTAATACCAGTAGTTTGTTGTATGTATCTATCTTTAGCATCTTTTACAGTAGGTGCTAATACCATGACCGTATTTTTACTTATAGCAATATCGGCATCTGGATCAGTAGTAAACAAGAATGGAACAAGTCCGATACCATTATTAGTTGCTGTTAAACATAGTGGTTTAGATACTGTAACGGACATAGGTCCATCTTCTACTAATTTAGAAACAATCTCCTCACCTGCTGTGGTTTTGATTGTTATGATTTCGCCTGGAGCGATTCCTCTATTAATTAACATATTATACCTTTTCGAAATGTTTTTTGAGTTCTGTGAACCCGCCTATTAATTTATCATCTAAAAAGATTTGCGGCACAGTTCTGGCATTAGGTACTGCTTCCAACAATTGATCTTTAGTCCAGTCTGCTTCGATATTGCGTTCTTCAAACTCTATACTTTTCATTTTTAATAATGCCTTTGCTTGATCGCAATAAGGACATTGATTTTTACTCCATACAATTGCTTTTGTCATTTTTGAATTTCCAATTTAAGTGCGCACGTAATTCTTAACAAATTACTGTTTTCCGGACAATCGCCGTAGTGTCTCCAGTTACTTGGAAAAACTGCAATACGTCCAGGAACGAATTTAATTTCTCTTTCTTTTCCGTCAGGTGCTTCGAATATAGTCGATCCCCTTGGATCATCCCAAGTAGGATTCACATAGTATAATAGTGTCAAAAACTCGGATGGTGGATCATTATTCGGGTTAAACTCAAGATCATAATCCATATCAGTATGCCATCCGCCTTGCTGGCCAGATGTTTGTCCATTTAGTGCCGCAGAATTAGTAATAAAATTAATTCCGCTAAGTGTCCTAAACTTTGTTTCTAAATATTCAACAAAAAAATGTTTAGGGCCTGGATATTCATACAGCTTTTGTCCCCAAAATCTCATATCATCGGGATTTGCTCTCCGACCGAAAAACCAACTACTAGAATCCATGGTCCAATTATAAAATAATTGAACCATTTCCTTATCGATTGCGTTATCGTAGATTTGAAATAAATGTGTCATATGCCATTATAATACAGGTAAAGCATCGTAATCAATACCTTCGGACATCACACCGATAACATAATTAGTCGATTCACTTTCTTGTAATGCTGTTTGCTTACTGCTGGTATTTACATGTTTATTAAACCACGGAATTGGAGTACTGCGTGGTGCATTGGCCTGATATTTGATACCAATATCTTTAAGTGCGCTAACTGCTGTATAGTCCACAAAGTCTTTTAGAATGTTAGCGTTAAGCCCAATCACCGGACCTTTTTGGAATAGATAATCCGCCCAGGCTTTTTCTTCACGGATAACATCCATGTATAAAGCATAAACTTCTGTTTCGCACTCTGTTTTAATTTGGGCAAAACGAGGATCTTCTTTGACAACTTGATTAATCAAATAAGCAGTCCAACCTTTGTGCAACAATTCATCTTGTAGAATCAAACTGATAATGTTACCATTGCCAATAAAGATTTTATTCTCTACCATCGCTAGGCTAGTTGCAAATGATACCATAAAGCGGAACGCTTCAAGGGCGTAGCTGGCATTGAGGGCTAACCAAATAGCCTTGATGTGATCTCCCTCTTTAATGTTCCCGTTA
>TBL_comb47_HYPODRAFT_10004822_pt1 | contig 15335 bp, 5 predicted proteins | sample TroBogypolimnion_40_FD_10682 | JGI IMG/M metagenome (IMG submission 10682)
CCGCCACCGGGCGCCCGCTCATCATGTCCAAACGCAGAGCCTTCATGCCCGGCGAGTTCCACAGCTCGTCGAACGATGACGAGCGGGCATCCCCCAGAGGCGGACCGTTCCAGGAGCAGCAAGGCCAACAGGCGCCGTTTGCGCGCACGTGCAAATGCGTCCAAGGCAGCAAGCAAAACGACCCCTCCCGCAGCTGTTGCCTGGCGTAGTCGCCAACGAGCTTGTCGCGTTCAAGGCGATCCATTAATCCGACATAGGCGGAGGCGCTCCTCGGGTTTATCGCCAAGGCCTGGGCTAGAGCCGCTTCGGCCTCAGGCAGTCGGCCCTGGCTGCGATAGACGGTGTATAGGCCGACATAGGCTCCGTCATGGCGCGGGTTCAGGGACACGGCTCTATGAAACTCCGCCTCGGCCTCGGCCCATTTGCCCCGCCGGAGGTGGCACTGCCCCAAACAGAGATAGGCATCGACATTATGCGGATCGATAGCAATGGCTTTTTCAAACTCAGCCGCAGCCTCCGGAATCCTGTCTTGATCCTGGCAAAGAACGCCCAATTCGAACCGAGCACGGCCATCCTGCGGGGAGAACTCCAGCGCCTTGCGCAACACCGCCTCGGCCTCGGATAACCGGCCCTGCCGGCGGTACATACGCCCGAGCTGGCTATGAGCCCCGACCATGTTCGGGTCTATGGCGATGGCTCTCTCGAACTCCGCCGCAGCCTGCGCGAACCTGCCCTGGTCTTCGTAAAGAGCGCCCATTTCAAACCGGGCGCCACCATCCCGGGGGTCGTGCTTCAGCGCCTTATGCAACGCCGCCTCGGCCTCGGACAACCGCCCCTGCCGGCGGTAGATCCGCCCCAGATGGCAATGCGCCCCGCCTTTGCCCGGGTCTATGGCGATGGCTCGTTCGAACTCCGCTGCGGCCTGAACAAATTCTCCCTGGTCTTCATAAAGGGAGCCTAGTTCGATGCGGGCGCCGCCATTCCGCGGATCGAGCTCCAGCGCCTTGCGCAACGCCGCCTCGGCATCCCGCGGATTCATGCAGCGGCCTCGAAAAGCGCGGCCAGTTCGGGAAAGACCTCCCGGCAGTCTTCCCCGCGCAGTCTGTCCAGGCGGCGCGTCATGGCCACGAACCCGGGCAGCAGCTCGCTGCAATCCTGAGCCTGCAGCAAGTGCGCCGCGGCCGAGAAATCGCGCGCCGCCGACCCGTCCGCATCCAGAAATGATTCCTGATGGCGTCGGTAGGCATCCAGAACCCGCTCCTTCAGCGCCGCCGGCAGGACCTGCATGCGATATATCTCGGGGTCCCGAAGTATATTGAGCGCGAACTTATTGCGCTCGACGAATCCCTTCTCCACCCATTCCCGATGGAAATCAGGCAGATGCAGGGCGTTGAAGATGCTCAGGGTCGCAAAGATCGAAAATTCGACTTCGGGGCACCGGCGCAGCATCTCCTCCCGGTTGGCCACCACCGCCTCCCAGCTCAGCCCCTTCCTTAGGTATTCGCCCCGCCGGCCGGAGCCGTCGAGACTGGCGGCGACCTTGACATCGCGGAAGCGCGACCACTGGCCGATCACGTCCCGGCCCTGGAACCGCAGAGTGGAGAAATTCGTGTTGTAGCGCAAGCGCACATCCGTGCGGCCTCGCGCGATGAGGAAATCCAGTATCCGGTAGTGCTCCTCCATGAGGAGCGGTTCTCCGCCGATGAAGTGGATCATTTCAATCCCGTCTTCCAGCAGAGGCTGCAGCTGGCGCCACAGGCTGTCCCCATCGCCATAAGGCTTCTGTAGAGGCCCGCCCTCCGCCGGCAGGCCCAGTGCCTGGGCGTCCGCCGCCCAAGAGCTGCTTTGCGTCGGATCGCAGGTCCGGCAGCGCAGGTTGCAGGCGTTCGAAAAGCGGATGTCGAGCCATGGCACCGGGCGCTGCGGCAGCGTCCCGTCCGGCGCGGTCAGGCGCGCACGGTCGCGATGGCGGGCCCAGGCGATGTTATTGATTTGCCGCATGCTTAAAATACCCGACCGTTCGTTATAGTAGCATCCCCAACATCCTTTCACCGGGCGCCCGCGCATCATGTCCGAGCGCATGGTTCTCAGGCCCGGAGAGTTCCACAGCTCCGCAAGCGAGGACTCGTGGGCGTTCCCCAGCGGCAGCCCGCGCCAGGCCCCGCAGGGGCGCGATACGCCGTCCGGGCGGACATGCAGGTGCGTCCAAGGCATCAGACAGAACACCCGTTCCCGCATCTGTTCCTTGGCGCTGTCGCCGACAGCCTTATCCCGGTCCAGGCGATACAGCAATTCGATGCCGTCGAAGGCGCTGGCCGGATCGATCGCCAAGGCCTGGGCCAGAGCCGCCTCGGCCTCGGCCGCTCGCCCTTGGCCGCGATAGGCGGCCCATAAACCGATATAGGCACCGTCATGGCGCGGATTCAGGGACGCGGCTTTATGGAACTCCGCCGCGGCCTCGGCCCATTGGCCCCGCCGGAGGTGGCACTGCCCCAAACAGCGATGGGCATCGACATTATGCGGATCGATAGCGATGGCTTTTTCAAGCTCAGCCGCAGCCTCCGGAATCCTGTCTTGATCCTGGCAAAGAGCGCCCAGTTCGAACCGAGCACGGCCGTCCTGCGGGGCGAACTCCAGCGCCTGGCGCAACGCCGCCTCGGCCTCGGAAAACCGGCCCTGCCGGCGGTACATCCGCCCGAGCTGACTATGAGCCCCGGCCATGTTCGGGTCTATGGCGATGGCTCTCTCGAACTCCGCCGCGGCCTCGACGACTCTATTCTGGTCTTCGTAAAGAGCGCCCATTTCGAACCGGGCGCCACCATCCAGGGGGTCGCGCTCCAGCGCCTTATGCAACGCCGCCTCGGCCTCGGGCAGCCGCCCCTGCCTGCGGAAGATCCGCCCCAGATGGCAATGAGCCCTGCCGTGGTCCGGGTCTATGGCGATGGCTTTTTCGAACTCCGCCGCAGCCTCGATGAATTTACCCTGCTCTTCGTAAAGGGCGCCTGATTCGACATGGGTTTGGCAAAGAGCGCCCAGTTCGAACCGGGCCCAGCCGTTCTGTGGTTCGAGATTCAGCGCCTGGCGCAACGCCGCCTCGGCCTCGGACCACCGCCCCAGCCGGCGGCAGATCCGCCCCAACTGGCAATGCGCCCCGCCATTGTTCGGGCCTATGGCAACGGCCCTTTCGAATTCCGCCGCGGCCTGCGCGAATTTTCCCTGGTCTTCATAAAGGGCGCCTAATTCGATACGGGCGCCACCGTCCTGTGGATCGATCTCCAGCGCCTGGCGCAACGCTGTCTCGGCTTCGGACGACCGCCCCTGCCTGCGGTAAATCCGTCCCAGCTGGCGATGCGCCCCGCCATGCTCCGGGTCTATAACGATGGCTCTTTCGAGCTCCGCCGCGGCCTGCGCGAATTTGCCCTGATCTTCATAAAAAGCGCCCAATTCCATGCGGGCGCCGCCGTTCTGCGGATCGAGCTCCAGCGCCTTGCGCAATGCCGCCTCGGCATCCCGCGGATTCATGCAGCGGCCTCGAACAGTGCGGCCAGTTCGGGAAAGACCTCGCGGCAGTCTTCCCCGCGCAACGCGTCCAGGCGCCGTGTCGTGGCCAAGAACCCGCGCAGAAGTTCGCTGCGGTCTTGCTCCTCCATGAAGCGCGCCGCTGCCGTAAAATCACGCGCCGCCGACGCGTCGGCATCCAAGAACGATTCTTGAAGCCGCCCATATGACTCCAGAGCCTTCTCCTTCAACGGCGGCGGCAAGACCTGCATGCAATAGATCTCAGGCGACACGAGCATGATGAGGGTGAACTCATCGCGATTGATGTATCCCTTTTCGACCCATTCCCTATAGAAATCAGGCAGATGCAGCGCGTTGAATATGCTGAGGGTCGTTGAGACCGAGAACGCGACATCAGGGCACCGCCGCAGCATCTCCTCCCGGTTGGCCACCACCGAGTCCCAGCGCAATCCCTTCCTCAGGTATTCGCCCCGCCGGCCGGAACCATCAAGACTGGCGGCGACATGGACATCGCGAAAGCGGGACCACAAGTCGATCACATCCCGGCCTTGGAACCGCAGAATGGAGAAATTCGTGTTGTAGAACAACCGCACATCCGTGCGGCCGCACGCGATGAGGAAATCCAATATCCGGTAGTGCTCCTCCGACATGAGCGGTTCCCCGCCCGCGAAGCTGATTTCCTCTACCCCCTCATCCAACAACGGCCGCAGTTGGCGCCAGAGGGTGTCCCAATCGTCATACGACTTAAGTATGGATCCGCCCTGGACCGGCAAGCCCGGCGCCCGGGCGTCCGCCATCCAAGCGCTGCTCAGCATCGGTTCGCAGGTCCGGCAGCGCAGATTGCAGACGTTGGAGAATCGGATGTCCAGCGACAACGCCGGGGACTGCGGCAGCGTCCCGTCCGGAGCGGTCAGGCGCTTGCGGCCGCGATGATGGTTCCAATTGTTGTTCTTCTGTTGCCGCATGCTGTAAAAACCCAACCGTTCGTCCTCGTAGCATCTCTGGCATCCCGCCAGCGGACGCCCGCCCATCATGTCCGAACGCAGGGCCTTCATGCCCGGAGAGTTCCACAGCTCAGCGAGCGTTGACGAGCGCATATTCCCCAGAGGCGGCCCGCACCACACGCAACAGGGGAAGGACGCGCCGTTCATGCGGACATGCAAGTGCGTCCAAGGCAGCAGGCAGGACACTGGGTCCCGCGCCAAGTCAACGGAGCCTTCACTCGCCGGGCCCGGCGCAAGAGGCGCATCCGTCGCGGCGGGCACAGAAAGGCCTTGGGCGCCGCGGCCATTGGCTCCGGCGCAGGCCCAGGCGTTCCTGACATTCAGCGCCGAGGCCTTTCGAGAGACCGCTTCCGCCTCGGCCGTCCGCCCCTGGCGGCGATAGATCGCCCATAGCCCCACATAGGCCCGGTCATTCCCCGGGTCTACGGCTGCGGCTTTCTTGAACTCCGCCTCGGCCTCGCGCCAGCGGCCCTGCCGGCGATACACGTTTCCCAGCTCAAGATGAGCCGCGCTATCGTTTGGATCGCAGGCGATGGCTTTCTGAAATGCGGCATCGGCCTCCGGGAATCTGTCTTGGTCCTTGTAAAGCAAGCCCATTTCAAAGAAAACCCTAGCGATCCGCGGCTCGATCGCCAAGACTTTTTCAAAAGCCGCCTCAGATTCGGACCATCGCCTCTGCTTGCGATAGATCCGCCCCAGCTCAAAATGCCCCCAGCCGAGGTTCGGGTCTATGCCCACGGCTCTCTCGAACTGCGCCGCGGCCCGCATCCACCTATTCTGGCATCCGTAAAGAACGCCCAATTCCGCGCATGCCCCTCCGTCCCGTGGGTCAAGCTCCAGCGCCTTGCGCAACGCCGCCTCGGCCTCGGCAAAACGTCCCTGCCTGCAGTACATCCGCCCTAACTGGTCATACGCCCCTACCCTGTGCGGGTCTACGGCGATGGCTCTCTCGAATTCCGCCGCAGCCTCGATGAATCTATTCTGGTCCGCGTAAAGAGCGCCCAATTCGAACCGAGCCGTGCCGTTCTGTGGTTCGAGCTCCACCGCCTTACGCAACGCCGCCTCGGCTTCAGGCCATCGCCCCTGCCGGCGGTAGATTTCCCCGAGCTGGCGATGCGCCCCGCCATGGTCCGGGTCTATGGCGATGCCTCTTTCGAACTCCCCCGCGGCCTGCGTGAATTTGCCCTGGGTTTCATAAAGCACGCCCAATTCGATGCGGGCACAGCCGTCCTGTGGCTCAAGCTCCAGCGCCTTACGCAACGATGCCTCGGCCTCAGGCGATCGCCCCTGCCTGCGGTAGATCTGCCCCAGATGGCGATGCGCCCCGCCATGGTCCGGGTCTATAGCGATTACTCTTTCGAACTCCACCGCGGCCTCATCGAATTTACTCTGGCCTTCGTAAAGCGAGCCTGATTCGACATGGCTCTGGCAAAGAGCGCCCAATTCGAACCGGGCCCACCCGTCCTGCGGGTCAAGCGCCAGCGCCTTGCGCAGCGCCGCCTCGGCCTCGCGCAATCGCCCCTGCCGGCGGTAGATCCGCCCCAGCTGGCAATGCGCCCCGCAATGGTTCGGGTCTATGGCGATGGCTCTTTCGAACTCCCCCGCGGCCTGCGCGAATTTGCCCTGGTCTTCATAAAGGGTGCCCAGTTCGATGCGGGCGCGGCCGTTCTGCGCATCGAGTTCCAGTGCCTCGCGCAATGCCGTCTCGGCCTCCTGCAGATTCATTCTGTGGCCTCAAACAACGCGGCCAGTTCGGGAAAGACCTCGCGGCAATCTTCCCCGCGCAGTTGGTCCAGTCGGCGCGTCATGGCCACGAACTCCGGCAGCAACTCGCTGCGATCCTGCGCCTGCAAAGAGCGCGCCGCCGCCGCAAAATCCCGCGCCGCCGGCCCCCCCGCGTCCAGGAACGATTCCTGGTGCCGCCGGTATGACTCCAGGAGCCGCTCTTTGAGCGCCCCCGGCAGGACCTGCATGCGATATATCTCTGGCGCCACGAGCATATTAAGCGCGAACCGATCGCGGTCGATATACCCCTCTTCAACCCATTCCCGGTGGAAATCCGGCAGATGCAGGGCGTTGAAGATGCTCAGCGTCGCCAGGATCGAGAATCCGACATCCGGGCACCGGCGCAGCATCTCCTCCCGGTTGGCCACCGCCGTTTCCCAGCGCAGGCCCTTCCTCAGGTATTCGCCCCGACGGCCGGAGCCGTCGAGGCTGGCGGCGACATGGACATTGCGGAAGCGAGACCACAAGTCGAGCGCGTCCCAGCCTTGGAACCGCAGAACGGAGAAATTCGTGTTGTAGGTCAGGCGCACGTCCGTGCGGCCGCGCCCGATGAGAAAATCCAGGATGCGGTAATGTTCCTCCATGAGCAGCGGTTCCCCGCCTACAAAAAGGATCTCTTCAGGCCCCTCTTCCAACAGCGGCTGCAGCTGGCGCCACAGGCTGGCCCAATCGTCGTAAGACTTCTGGATGGGCTCGACCGAGGCCGGCAGGCCCAGCTCCCGGGCCTCCGCCGCCCAAGCGCTGCTTTGCGCCGGGTCGCAGGTCCGGCAGCGTAGGTTGCAGATATTGGAGAAGCGGAAGTCGAGGAACAACACCGGCAGCCGCGGCAAAGTCCCGTCCGGCGCGGTCAGGCGCTCGCGGCCGCGATAGCGGTCGAGGGAAGCGTTCTTTTCCTGCCGCACGCTCCAAAAACCCGCCCGTTCGTTCTCATGGCATCGCGAACATCCTGCGGCCCGGCGTCCATTCACCATGTCCACCCGTAAAGCCCTCAAGCCTGGAGAGTTCCACAGCTCGTCAATCGATGACGAGCGGGCGTTGCCTACGGGCGACCCGTTCCAGACGCAGCAAGGACGGCAGGAGCCGTCCGCGCGGACATGCAGGTGCGTCCAGGGCAGCAGGCAGAATTGTTCCCGTGCGGGATCCGCGGCGACGCCCTGGCCGCCCCGGTCCGCTTCGACCTCGGCCGTCCGCCCCTGGCTGCAAAGGACCGCCCCCAGACCCATGCGGGCCCGACCATCGCGCGGATCGATGGCGATGGCCTTCTTGAACGCCGCTTCGGCCTCGGCCCATCGGCCCTGGCGGCGATAGACGTTGCCCAGCTCAAGATGCGCCCCGCCATTGCCCGGATCGATGGCGATGGCTTTTTGGAGCGCGGCCTCGGCCTCCGGGAACCTGCCTCGGTCCTTGCAGAGCGCGCCCAATTCCACGCAGGCCCAGCCGATGCGGGGGTCGGCCTCCAAGCCTTTTCTGAAGGCCGCCTCCGCCTCGGCCGACCGCCCCTGGCCACGGCAGATCTTCCCCAGTTGGCAATGCGCCCCGGCGCAGAGCGGATCGATGGCGATGGCTCGCCTGCACGCGTCCTCGGCTTCGCGCGATCGCCCCTGGCTGAGCTGGACATGGCTCAAGAGCAGATAGGCCATGACCTGCTTAGGATCGCCGGCGATGGCGTTCTTGAATTGCGCCTCGGCCTCCGGAAGCCGCCCTTGGTCCTGGTAAAGGGCCCCCAATTCGGCGTGGACCCAGCTGTTGCCTGGCTCGATCTCCAGAGCCGTCTTCAGAGCCGCCTCGGCCTCGGGCCAGCGCCGTTCGCTGCGGCAGGCCTTCCCTAGATTCAAATAGGCCCCGGCATCCCGCGGATTCATGCAGCGGCCTCGAACAGAGCGGCCAGTTCGGGAAAAACTTCGCGGCAGTCCTCCCCGCGCAACGCGTCCAGACGGCGCGTCATGGCCACGAACTTCGGCAGCAGCTCGCTGCGGTCCTCCGCCGCCATGAAGCGCGCCGCGGCCGCGAAATCGCGCGCCGCCATCTCATCCGCATCCAAGAACGATTCCTGATGCCGCCGGTATGCTTCCAGGACCCGCTGCTTGAGCGCCGGCGGCAGGACCTGCATGCTGTATATTTGCGGGTCCGCGAGCAGATTGATCACGAACGCGTTGCGCTCGACGTACCTCTTCTTGACCCATTCCCGGTGAAAATCAGGCAGATGCAGGGCGTTGAAAATGTTGATGGTCGCCAGGATCGTGAATGAGACATCGGGGCACCGGCGCAGCATCTCCTCCCGGTTGGCCACCACCGTGCACCAACTCAGCCCCTTCCTCATATACTCGCCCCTCCGGCCCGAGCCGTCGAGACTGGCGGCAACCTTGACATCACGAAAGCGCGACCACAAGTCGATCACGTCCCGCCCCTGGAACCGCAGATGGGAGAAGTTCGTGTGGTAGGTCAAACGCATATCCGTAAGACCGCGAGCGATGAGAAAATCCAGTATGCGGTAATGCTCCTCCATGATGAGCGGCTCCCCGCCCGCGAAGCGGATCTCCTCGACCCCATTTTCTAGCAGCGGCTGAAGCTGGCGCCACAGCCTGTCCCAATCGCCGTAAGGCCTCTGCATGGGCCCGCCCTCGATCGGCAGGCCCAGTGCCCGGGCGTCCGCCGCCCAAGCGCTGCTGGCCTTCACATCGCATATCCGACAGCGCAGGTTGCAGATGTTGGATAAGCGGATGTCAAGAAAGGGCACCGGGAGCTGCGGCAGTGTCCCGTCCGGCGCGGTCAGGCGCTGGCGGCCGCGATGTCGGCTCAAGTTGATGCCATATTTTTGCCGCATGCTCCCAAAACCCGACCGCTCCTCCTCATAGCATCTCCGGCATCCCGCCACCGGCCTCCCCGTCATCATATCCGTTCGCAAAGATCTCATGCCCGGGGAATTCCACAGGTCCTCGATCGTTGCCGAGCCAACATCCCCCAGCGCCGGCCCGCTCCAGGCGCAGCAGGGACGGAACGAGCCATCCGTGGGGATATGCAGGTGCGTCCAAGGCAGCAGGCAGAATACCTGGTCCGGCGTCAAATCCCCGGAGCCGTCTTTCGTCAGGCTCGCCGCAAGGCACATGTTCATCCCGGCAGGCTCTGAGGGGCGTCGGTCGCCGCGGTTCTCCCCCCCGGCGCTAGAACCGTCCCGAGCCGCGTTCCCGCCGGAGGCTTTCTCCAAGTCAAGACGCTCCGGCAATGCGGTGCAGGCAAGGGCGCCGCTAGGATTTATCGCCACGGCCTTGGCCAGCGCTGCCCGCGCCTCGGGCCAACGCTCCTGGCTGCGATAGATCGCCCAGAGTCCCGCGTAGGCGCGGCCATTTTCAGGCCCGATGGCTATGGATTCCTTAAACTCCGCCTCCGCCTCGCGCCACCGGCCCTGCCGGCGATAGACATTGCCCAGCTCAAGATGCGTCGCGCCCTGGCGGGGTTCGATGGCGATTGCATTCTGGAACGCAACCTCGGCCTCCGCGAATCTTTCTTGGTCCTTGTAGAGAGCGCCTAATTCGGACAGAGCGCAACCGCTCCATGGGTCGAGTTCTAGCGCCTTGCGCAATGCCGCCTCGGCCTCGGACGGACGCCCCTGCCTACGGTAGATCCGCCCGAGCTGGCAATGCGCCCCGCCATGGTTCGGCTCTTTGGCGACGACTCTTTCGAACTCCCCCGCGGCCTGCGCAAATTTGCCCTGGTCTCCATAAAGCACGCCCAGTTCGATGCGGGCGCCGCCGTCCTGTGGGTCGTGCTCCAGCGCCTTGCGAAATGCCGCCTCGGCCTCGGGCCACCGCCCCTGCCTGCGGTAGATCTGCCCCAGATGGCGATGCGCCCCGCCATGCTCCGGGTCCAGCGCGATGGCTCTTTCGAACTCCGCCGCGGCCTCATCGAATTTACTCTGGCCTTCGCAAACGACGCCTAATTCGACACGGCTCTGGCAAAGAGCGCCCAGTTCGAACCGGACCCACCCATCCTGCGGGTCGAGCGTCAACGCCTTGCGCAACGCCGCCTCGGCATCCGATAACCGCCCCTGCCGGCGATAGATCCGCCCCAGCTGGCAATGCACCCCGCAATGGTTCGGCTCTATGGCGATGGCTCTTTCGAACTCCGCCGCAGCCTGAGCGAACTCACTCTGGTCTTCATAAAGAGCGCCCAATTCGATACGGGCGCCGCCGTTCTGCGGATCGAGCTCCAGCGCCTTGCGCAATGCCGCCTCGGCCGCGGGCCAACGGCCTTCGCCGCGGCAGACTTTCCCCAGATTCAAATAGGCCCCGGCATCCCGCGGATTCATGCAGCGGCCTCGAACAACGCGGCCAGTTCAGGAAATACCTCACGGCAATCTTCCTCGCGCCGCTGGTCCAGGCGGCGCGTCATGGCCACGAACTCCGGCAGCAGCTCGCTGCGGTCCTGCGCCTGCAAGAAGCGTGCCGCGGTCGCGAAATCGAGCGCCGGCATCCCGTCGGCGTCCAGGAATGACTCCCGATGCCGCCGGTATGACTCCAGGACCCGCTCCTTGAGCGCCGGCGGCAGGACCTGCATGCGATACCTCTCGGGAGCCAGCAGGATGTTCAGTGCCAGCGCATCGCGGTCGATGTATCCCTTCTCGACCCATTCCCGGTGGAAATCAGGCAGATGCAGCGCGTTGAAGATGCTCAGCGTCGCCGAGACCCCGAACACGACATCGGGGCAACGGCGCAGCATCTCCTCCCGGTTGGCCACCACCGCATCCCAGCGCAGGCCCTTCCTCAGGTATTCGCCCCGCCGGCCGGAGCCGTCGAGACTGGCGGTGACCTTGACGTTGCGGAAGCGGGACCACGAGTCGATCACGTCCCGCCCTTGGAACCGCAGGGTCGAAAAATTCGTCACGTAGTGCAACCGCACGTCAGAAAATCCGCGTGCGACGAGGAAATCCAGTATGCGGTAGTGCTCCTCCATGATGAGCGGCTCCCCGCCCGCGAAGACGATCTCTTCGAGCCCCTCTTCCAGCAGCGGCTGCAGCTGGCGCCAAAGCACATCCCAATCGCCATAGGACTTGCGTATGCCCCACCCCGCATTCGGCAAGCCCAGAGCCTGGGCGTCGCCCATCCAGGAGTTGCTTTGCGTCGTATCGCAGGTCCGGCAGCGCAGATTGCAAACGTTCGAAAAGCGCATGTCCAAAAAAGGCACCGGCAGCCGCGGCAGCGTCCCGTCCGGAGCGGTCAGCCGCTCGCGGCCGCGATGGCGGTCCAAGTCGATGTTCTTCCTTTGCCGCATGCTCCAAAAACCCGACCGCTCGATTTCGTAGCATCTCCAGCATCCCGCCACCGGGCGCCCGTTCATCATGTCCGAACGCAGAGCCTTCATGCTCGGGGAGTTCCACAGCTCATCGATTGATGCCGAGCGGGCGTCCCCCAACGGCGGCCCGTCCCACATACAGCAGGGACGCGATGTGCCGTCCGCACGGACATGCAAGTGCGTCCAGGGCAGCAGGCAGAATACCTGTTGCCGCGCCGCCGCGGCGGCGCCGGGGCCGTCCCGATGAGCGTCGTCGCCCACAGCCTTATCCCGGTCCAGGCGCTCCAGCAATTCGGTGCCGGCGAAGGCGCTCTTCGGATCTATCGCCACGGCCTTGGCCAGAGCCGCCGCGGCTTCGGCCGGCCGCCCCTGGCCGCGATAGATAGCCCACAGACCGACATAGGCCCCGTCGTTGCGCGGATCCAAGGCTACGGCTTTTTGGAACTCGGTTTCGGCCTCGGACCATCGACCCCGGCGAAGATGGATATGGCCCAAATGAACATGAGCGCCGATATTGTGCGGGTCGACGGCGATGGCCTTTTCAAACTCAGCCGCGGCTTCCAGCCTCCGGCCGCGGCTGCCATGGATTTTCCCAAGGCGGAAATGCGCGCCGCTGTTGTGCGGATCGATGGCCAGCGCCTTCTGGAACTGCGCCGCGGCCTCGATGAATCGGCTCTGGTCTTCGTAAAGCGCACCCAATTCCATGCGGGCGCCATCGTTGCGCGGGTCGAGCTCCAACGCCTGACGCAATGCCGCTTCGGCCTCGGACGGCCGCCCCTGCCTGCGGTAGATACACCCGAGCTGGCCATGAGCCCAGCCATTGGTCCGATCCAGGGCAATGGCCTTTTCAAAATCCGCCGCGGCCTCCGTGAACCTGCCTTGATCTTGGTGCAGAGCGCCCAATTCGATGCAGGCGCAGCCGTCCTGCGGGTCAAGATCCAACGCCTTGTTCAGCGCCGCCTCAGCCTCGGACGGCCGCCCCTGCCTGCGATAGATCCGCCCGAGCTGGCAATGCGCCCAGCTCTTCTCCCCATCTATGGCGATGGCCCTCTCGAACTCCCCCGCAGCATCTGAAAATCGGCCTTGCTCTTGATAGAGCGCGCCCAATTCGACGCGGGCGCCACCGTTCTCTGGATCGAGGTCCAGTGCCTTGTTCAGCGCCGCCTCGGCATCGAGCCACCGCCCCTGCTTGCGAAAGATCCGCCCGAGCTGGCAATGCGCCCCGGCATTTCCCGGGGCCATCGTGATGGCGCTCTCGAACTCCGCCGCGGCCAGCTTGAATTCATTCTGGTCTTCGTAAAGAGCGCCCAATTCGACGTGGGCGGCGTCATTCTGCGTGTCGAGTTCCAGCGCTTTGCGCAACGCCGCCCCAGCCGCAGGTGACCGTCCTTGCCTGCGGTAGATCCGCCCCAGCTGATAATGAGCCCAGCCCTGGTTCGGGTCTATAGCGACGGCTCTTTCGAACTCCACCGCGGCCTGTATGAATTTACTCTGGGCTTCGTAAAGAGTGCCTAATTCGAACCGGGCTCGGCCGTTCTGGGGGGCGATCTCCAGCGCCTTACGCAATGCCGCCTCGGCCTCGGATAACCGCCCCTGCCTGCGGTAGATCCGCCCGAGCTGGCCGTGAGCCCAGCCGTTGTTCCCATCTATGGCGATGGCTCTTTCCAGTTCCACCGCGGCCTGAATGAAGTTGCACTGTCCTTCGTAGAGAGCGCCCAATTCTATAAGAGCGCCCACGTTCCGGGGGTCGTACTCCAGCGCCTTGCGCAATGCCGCCTCAGCCTCAGGCCACCGCCCCTGCCTGCGGCAAATCCGCCCGAGCAGGCAATGCGCCCCGCCATTATTCGGGTCTATAGCTATGGCCCGTCCGGCCTCAGAAGCGGCCTGCGTGAATTCATTCTGGTCTTCATAAAGAGCGCCCAATTCGACATGTGCCCAGCCGTTCTGGGGAGCGAGTTCCAGCGCCTCGCGCAATGCCGCCTCGGACTCAACCAATCGCCCCTGCTTGCGGTAGATCCGCCCCAGCTGACAATGCGCCTCGCATTTGCACCGGTCTATGGTTATGACTTTCTTATACTCCGCCGCGGCCTCCGGCAGCCGATCTTGGTCTTGGTACAGAGCGCCCAATTCGATGCGGGCCCAGCCGTCTTGTGGATCGAGTTCCAGCGCCTTGCCCAACGCCGCCTCAGCATCGGCCCAGCGCCCCTGCCTGCGATAGGCCTTCCCTAGCTGGCAATGAGCCCAGCCGTTGTCAGGCTCCACGGCTATGGCTTTTTCAAATTCCGCCGCGGCATCGGGCCAGCGCCCCTGGCTAAGGCAGACTTCCCCTGAATGGGAAGAGGCTCCTTCGTCCGGCGGATTCATATCGATGCTGTTGGCCCGCCCCGCCTCGACCTCAAGCCATCTGTCGGGGCTGGGCTAGAATCCCCTTGATGAAGTCTTGCCCGCAGACCGAGGCGCAAAGTGGATCCCTTGCAATACGGCACCTCATAATTTACCAAATTTACAGAGCGGGTCTGCTCCTTCCTGAGTGGGTTAAAAACAGCGTGAGAAACAACACGCTCTCGACGAAAAGGGCTTTCCTGATGCTCGCGGAATCCGGCGCGATTACAGGAGGCCGCAACACCGGCGCCCGCGGAGGCGCCCATCGCGTCTGGCACGACCGGGAGATACGGCAAGCACGCGGCCTGGACGCAAGGCCCTAATCCCTTATCATAAGCCGTTGCGATTCGGCCGCCTCGAATTCCATGCCTCGCGCATCCCCCGACCGGCCGCAAGAGGCCATGAATTCGGCGTAACCCTGGAGCCTGCGATCCTTGTCTCCCAAGATATCACGCCACGACCCCCCGGCGGTTATCCCGGCCTGCCGGGCGGTCTCGCAGAGGAGCCGGAACCGCCGCATCCTCTCCGGATACGTGTTTTGCCCGTCTTGGCTGGACCAGTATTCGGTATGGAATGCTCTCTCAGCGATGCCGTACTCATCAAAGGCGTGCTGATGGAGATAGGTATCTTCCCTAACCAGCACGGGGCTTGGATAGATGCTATCGATGGCGTCCGCGTTCCTGACCACGAAATCAAGAGTCTGCCTGAAGTCTTCCTCGGTCTCGGTTGGGAATCCCACCATCAGGTTCACGCGGCAACGCACTCCCGCGGCCTTGGCGTCTTTCAAGAATCTTTTGACGGACGGGATGTCCTGCCGTTTCCGCATCGAATCCAAGACTCTCTGCGAGCCGCTTTCGACCCCTACGACCAAGGCATCGCAACCTGCGGCCTTCATTTTCCGGAAGAGCGCCGACGTCATGTCCGGCCGGATGACGGCGCTGCCCCACCAGCTGATCAGCGGCATGCCCAGCAGGCGCGCTTCGAGCAGGCGGTCGCAGAACGACTCCAACTCACGGATATTGGCGTTGAGGAGAGTATCGCAGAACTCGAAGCTCTTGCTGTCGGGATAACGAAGACACAGAGCCTCGATCTCCTGGGCGACCCGCGCCCCGGAGCGGTTCTGCCACCGGTCCCCCCAATAGGCCTTGGTCTCGCAGAAAGCGCATTGATTAGGGCAGCCCCGGCTAAAATAGGTGGGGAGCGTGACCGGCTGCCGGTAAAGGGCCATATTGATGCTGCCGAAGTCCGGGAAGGGGATTTCATCAAGGTTCCCCAACGGCTCGGCGGCGCCGCCGTCCAAAAACTTCGTGCCCACGCGGACCCGGGCTCCCGGGCAGACATCGAACCGGCCATCCC
>TBL_comb47_HYPODRAFT_10004823_pt1 | contig 15332 bp, 13 predicted proteins | sample TroBogypolimnion_40_FD_10682 | JGI IMG/M metagenome (IMG submission 10682)
TTTTTAGATTTATTTTTTTTAAATTTAGTTCTTTTAGATTTATTTTTTTTAAATTTAGTTCTTTTAGATTTATTTTTACCACCAGTTGGAAAATTTACAGTTTTTTTTATTCGCATTGTATCTTTTCTTGGCAATAATTCATTATTAAATGGATTTATGTTATATTCTAAAAGTTTTCCTTTTCTATATGTTGCAACGCGTGATTTATTAGATACTTTACCTAAATTATTATACGTACCTAAATTACTGCGCGTGTTACCATAATAAATTTCTGGTTTTATAATATTAAAATATTTGTTTACATTAACATTTAAATAATTTATTATACTTCGTATTTTTTCTATATTACTAAAATTATTTGATGGTAAACCACCAAGCCGTTTTAATGGTCCAGAACTTCTTTTTGGTATTAATGGATTTACTAATTTAAATAATTCAATGAGTTCATTTAATTTTATATTAAATTCGTCAATAAATTTTTTATTTGTATCATCATTAATGGTATTAATATCTAAATCATCATTTATATTAAATGTAAATGTTATTATTTTATTATCTGGAATAGCATTACGATTGAATTCATTAATTAAATCTTTAATTTCATATAATAATTTTTTAGTATATTGTTCTTCATTTGTTTGTTGCATATATTTATGATATAAATAATAATAAATGAAAATATCAAAATATAAGTATTTAAAAGTATTTAAAAGGACCTTATTTATTATTTATAATGGCATTCCCATCTTATACAACGCAAAATGATTTGTTATTAAACAATTTAATGGAATTTTATAAAAATAATAATAACCTTGATAATATGCTAAAGATAATAACAGGTGAATCAAAAATTTCATTAAGAATTGTTGATTGGTTTGCAACAAATTATGCTAAAAAATATTATACGTTATATACATTTGATGATCAATATGGAAATCCTAAAAGATTTAAAGTTTATGTTGATTATAAATTAAAATTAAAAGCATATAGTAAAAAAAGATTTGATCCTTTTTGTAGATGGGAAAGAATAAGTATACCATATAAAGGCTCAACATTTATTGAAACCACAATAGGACAATTAAATTTTTTTAAATGGACATTGGAAAATAAAGTTAATGAATATATTGAAAATAATTATGATTTAATTGAAAAGGATATGAATAATCGTAATAGTACAAGTAAACGCAATGATATTATCGTTGAAAATAATAATAAAACACGAAAAAAGAGAGAAGAACTATCTATATCTGCAACTAAAAGTATCAAAAAGGAAAAGGTTGAAATTATTGTTAATTTTTCATAATTTTTTATTTTTTATTTTTATTTATTTTGTCAAAATACATAAATATTTTGAGAAAATTATATACCATTTCTGGATTTGTAAGTTTTAATATATAAATAATATTAATAATTTTAGTTATTATATCTGGTTTTTTATAATTTAAATAATTATTTATATTATTAATATTATTATCATTATTATCATTATTCATATTATTTTTTATTTTTATAATATTCATTAATAGTATATGTAATATATGTTTTGGTAATTTTTTAATTAAATTTATTGGATTGTATTTAGATTCAATAAGATTTATTTTTGTTTCATACGATAAATAAGATTTAATAATATTAATTATTTCTAATGGTAAATTATTAATATTAGTAATATTTAATTTTTTATTTATATTTCCACATTTTTTTATTAATTGTTTTTCGTCATTTAACATGCATGTATTTTCAATACCCATTATAATAATTTCATTTGAAAATTTTAAATGAAAATATTTGTGTTTTAATTTATCTTTTTCAATTAATTCTTTTTTTAATTTATTATTATTAGTTATTATAATTTTTTGTAAATCTTTAATAGTTTCTTTTAATTGTATACATGTCCCAGACAAATATATCTGTTTATTAATATTATTATGTAGTCTTAATATATTATCACGTGTTATTTTATAATCTCTCTTTAATGATACAATTTTATCATTATTTATAAGAATCTTGGCATTATTTGCATATTTTGGGTCAGTAATTGGAGTTGACATCATTTTGTTTAATTTATTTGAATATATCATTAATTATTAATAAAAATCATTTTTTATTATAATTATAATAATACACTTAAATATAAACTTAAATATAAACTTAAATATATAATATGAATATTGGATTTTTTATAAGACATTTTACAGAACGCGGAACAGAAGTAGCTATTTATGATTATGCAAAATATAATGAAGAAATATTAAATAATAAAAGTTATATAATTTGTTTTACACAAGAAGCACAAATTAAAATAGGATTTCCAACTCAAAGATGTAGTTATGATAAATTTAATAAAAGATTCCAAATAATAGAAATACAAGATATAAATAATATGACAAATGTTATAAAACAATACAATCTTAACTTTTTTTATACACTAACACATGGTGGTAATGATATATATCAATTTAATAATAAAAATATATGGAATAATTGCAAAACAATAAAACATTGTGTATTTTATACAACTTCTACAGAAAGTGATTTCTATATTACTATTTCAGAATTATTAAATGAAAAATATCATACAAATATTCCAGTTATACCACATATAGTAGATTTACCAAGGTGTAATGAAAATTTAAGAAATGAATTACAAATACCCCAAAATGCTACTGTATTTGGAAGATATGGTGGAACTGAGGAATTTAATATAAATATTGCACATAATGCAATAAAAGAATATATAAATACTGATAATAATGTTTATTTTTTATTTATGAATACTAATAAATTTTATGAACATCCAAGAATTATTTATTTAGATAAAAATCTGGATCTAGATTATAAAGTAAAATTTATAAATACATGTGATGCAATGATACATGCTAGAAATATTGGAGAAACATTTGGTCTATCTATTGCTGAATTTTCTATAAAAAATAAACCCATAATTACGTGTAATTGTGGTGATATACAACATATTAAAATATTAGGAGATAAAGCAATTATATATAATTCAACTGAAAAACTTATAAATATATTTTTAAACATTAAATCAATTATTAATTCACGAAATGATTGGAATGCGTATAAATCATATTCTCCAGAATATATTATGAGTTTATTTAAAAATATTTTTATAAATGCTTAAGTATAAATAAGTATAAGTAATTTAAATATATTCAAATAACAAATTATAATAAATATCAAATATGGGAAATTATCAATCATTATCATTACAAAAAATAAATTTTGAAGATATGCAAAATGTGTATAAAAATCCTGAAATCTATTTATTAATAAATACATTAAATGAATCAGAACAAAATTGTCTTATATTAAATACAATAAATGCAAAAAAGGAAGAAAATATTATTAATTCTTATATAGATTCAAATAAACATATTATGATAATTATTTATGGACGAAATTCATCTGATGATAAAATATTAATAAAATATAATCAATTAATAAAATTTGGATTTATTAATGTATTTATTTATCTTGGCGGATTATTTGAATGGTTAATGTTACAAGATATTTATGGATATAAAGAATTTCCAACAACAATTAAACAATTTGATTTTTTAAAATATAAATCTCCACAACGATTAAATATTTCATTAATTAAAAACTAATTTTGACTAATTTTGACTAATTTTGTTTTACACATTTTGACATTTTAGGTTTTAACATATTATAAATTTTGGCAAATGACTCTTTATATTCTCAAATCATTCTGTAGATATAATTGTATCAAATATAATCACATATTTCTGCAATATACATATCATTATTTTTAATAATTCTAAATGGTTTACCACATCCAAATATTAATTGTGATTTAATTAAATCATCACAAATATTTTGAGGAGTATGTGGATCCATTTGTATTCCAGAATTTTTCATAATGCCATGCCGAAAAATACAACAGTTAAGTTTTTCAATAATAACAGATAATTGACAATTCGGACACAGTATAATTAATTCTTCATTTAATTCACTCATTATACATTATTATATATTATATATTATATATTATATTTAATATAATTTATAAAAAAATTGAAACATATATTATTATATATCTTAATAATATTATTTATCAAACACTCGTTTTAAACTTAACAACATTAACATGGATCTTACTCAACGAAAACTTAACAAATCAGAATGGGAATCTATTGAAGTCCCTGTTTGTAATGAAGAACAAGAAATACTTAAATTAATAATTAACGGAACATCAAATGTTAATATAAAATATAATAAATCTATTTCATTAATTTCTTTCTTAAAAGTAGAAAATAATTTAGAAATGGAAGATTTTATATTCAATAAATATTTTGATGCAAGAATTAAAAAAATTATAAAAAATTATAAAAGTTTTGCCGTTATGTTAAATATTAATGTAAATAGTAAACCAAAAATTAAAAAAGCTGATGTAATTAGACTTGAACAAAATGATGTATCAAAAATACCTCTAATTTATGAAACAATATTAATTGATACAATTGAAAAATTATTAAAATGTAAAGAAAAAAATAAAAATGAATGGTTATTACATTATTTTACACTATTTAAATTAAATAAAAATAATGTAACAAATATAAATAAACATATTACATTAATAATTACAAAAATATTAACAAATTTTGAAGATGATATTGATATGATAACAATGATTGAAAACTCTGTTGATTATATTGAAAAAAATGAATATCTTCTTAAACATTCAGATATTATGCTCTATGAACATCAAAAAGAAATTTTTACAATTATGAAAAATCCACATTTCAAAGAACAACTTGAAAAATTTAAATTAGAATCAGGAACTCTTCATGATGAATCTGAAGATGAAGAAGAAAATCTAATACCTCATATATTAACACAAACTTCAACTATTAGTAGCACATTTACACCAAAATTGGTATTATACATTGCTCCAACGGGAACTGGTAAAACACTTACACCAATTGGTCTTTCAAATCAATATAGAGTTATATTTGTATGTGCTGCAAGACATGTTGGGTTAGCACTTGCAAAATCAGCTATTTCAGTTGGGAAAAAAATAGCATTTGCATTTGGGTGTAGTAGTACAGATGATATTAGATTACACTTCTTTGCAGCAAAAGAGTATAAAAAAAACAGAAAATCTGGCGGAATTGGAAAAGTTGATAATAGTATTGGAGATAAGGTTGAAATTATTATTTGTGATGTTCGGTCATATTTATGTGCAATGTATTATATGTTAGCATTTAATCCTGCAAATAATATAATTACATATTGGGACGAACCAACAATTACAATGGATTGTGAAAGTCATGAATTACATTCACATATTAATAAAAATTGGTGTGATAATTTAATACCAAATATGGTTTTATCATCCGCAACTTTACCAAAAATTCATGAATTACCAAATATAACTTCACATTTTAATATGAAATTTCCAGGAGCACAAATTCATAATATTGTCAGTAATGACTGTAAAAAATCTATTCCAATTATTAATAAAAATGGATATATTGTATTACCACATTTATTAAGTTCAGAATATGATAAAATATTAGAAATTGTAGAACATTGTGAACAAAATCTGACTTTATTACGATATTTTGATTTAGGTGAAGTAATCAAATTTATTATATTTGTTGAAAAAAATAATTATAATAGTACATCTAATATAAAAATCAATAGAAATTTTGCTTCACTTGATGATATAAGTATGCAAAATATAAAAATACATTATTTAAAACTTCTTGGAAAAATTAAAAGTGGAACGTGGGGAGCAATTTATACTTCATTGTATAATAATAGACAAAAACAAATACCTCAAAATAATAGTATTGATGAAAAAGGGAATATTATTTGTAAAACATCTATAAATGGATGTAGCAGTGAACCTGAATTAGGAAATAGTGCAATTTTCGTTACAACAAAAGATGCATACACCTTAACTGAAGGACCAACTATATTCCTAGCAAATGATATTGAAAAAGTCGCTAAATTTTGTATTCAACAAGCAAATATTCCAAATAAAGCAATGGAAGCAATTACTGAAAAAATAGAATTTAATAATCGTATAAATACCAAAATTGATGAATTAGAACAAGAATTAGAAATTGTTGAAGAAAAAAAATCCATGAAAGTTTTAGAAACTGATGGTGGAAGTAAATATGGTGGTAAAAATTATTCTAAAAAAGATAATTGTAAAAATAATACATCATCTGGTGAAAATGAAAATAATATAGATGTTAATAAAATTAATGTTGAACTAGATATGCTAAGATCAATGATTAAATCTGCAGAATTAAATGAAACATTTATTCCAAATAAAATATTACACTTAAGAAAATGGGCAGAATCGCAAAATACTTCATCTGTATTTACAAGCAATATTGATGAACAAAATATTATTGAAATTATGATGCTTAAAAATGTTGCCGATAGTTGGAAGATTTTATTATTAATGGGTATTGGGGTTTTCACAAATCATCCAAACATTACATATACCGAAATTATGAAAAAATTAGCAGATACTCAAAAATTATATATTATTATTGCATCTTCTGATTATATTTATGGAACAAATTATCAATTCTGTCATGGTTATTTAAGTAAAGATTTAATTTTAACACAAGAAAAAATGATTCAAGCACTTGGACGTATTGGACGAAATAATATACAACAAACATATTCTATAAGATTACGAGATGATGAACAAATTTCAAAATTGTTTTATACTGAACATGATAAACCAGAAGTTAGAAATATGAATATATTATTTAGTAATAATAATATATTATAATAATAATATTATATATATATTATATGAATAATGATTTAGACAATTTAGACAAAAAAATTGAACGTATAATATTAAATGATTTTAATATAATAAAAAAAAAAATATCATCAGAAATACAAATAAGGAAAATTACAGGAAATTATATAAATGTTTTTATAAATAAAAATAAAGATAAAATTGCACAAAATATAAACAATATGAAAACAATTCCGGATCTTCCGGATATGAGTGTGTTATTATTAAATAAAATTAATATTATTAATATTAATGAAATTAACTCAATGTTAACAATATTATTCCCGCCTAATCTAGTTGCATCAGTTGATACAGTACAACAAAGTGGTGGGCAAGTAGTAATTGATTTTTATGAAATACTTATATATATTGGAAAAGAAATAAATTATTTAGTTTGTTTTTTAAATTCTATAAAGGCAAATACTCCAGGAGAAAAAGGTAGACTTTATTCACTGATTAAAGATACATTTGATGGAATACCAACCATATTTACGCAAACTGTAGAAGATTATACTAGTGATGAAGATGTTGTGTTAATACTACAGACTTGTACTGCAATTATTATATTAATTGTATTATTTTATCAGTTTGCATCTCCTGAATTAATGGATACCATTATTAATTTTATTGCTGCAGGAAGACGACGACGACCACGCGGTGGAAAACACAGAGTCAACAAGAAATATAAGAAATCAAAAAAATTAAAGAAATCAAAAAAATTAAAGAAATCAAAAAAATTAAAGAAATCAAAAAATCTAAAAAATAAATTATATTAATATTAAACAAATATTATATAAGATTGTGATAACCAATTATTTATGCAATTGTAAAAATATATTTTCCTTGATAATTTTCTTTTGTAGAAATAATTTCTTTAATTTTTTTAAGTGAAATTTTCAATTCTTTTTGAACATCTGTATATGATGAGAATGTTTTTATTAATGTATTTGTCATTGGGTCTATTTGATTAATTTTTATACCTCTTTTATTTTTATGTTTTTCTGGAAGAGGATTTAATAATAAATAATCATCTTGGATTGATTTATCCACATTTTCCCACCGCATCCAATAATAATTATTTAATGGTGTTGTGAATTTTATAGCCGAAGACATTGCGGATGGGTGTTGTAAAATTTCTTCCGCCGCATCTTTAGAAATTTGAAATACTTTTAGTATTTTTGTTTTATCAATATTTAACATAACAACTTGCCCCAGATTACGTTCTCGTGTAAATATTGTTTCACCAATATCTCGCATTTGATTTAAATTAATTTCTTTACGATTTGAAATAAAATGCCATCTATGGTCTAAATATAATATTTTATGTTGAAATGCTTTTTTAATGCTTGTAAATGATGCAAAAATGTCATTATATTTAAAATCTCTGGTTGCTGTTGTAATACTATCAAATACATAAACAACCGTTTTTAAATCGTCTTTATGATATACTTGAACAATTGGTCCATTTGAATTGGCATTTGATTGTTGTGGTTGTTCTACTGTTGGCGGTACTGTTTTAGCCATTTCAACTACAATTTCTTCAGTTATAATAGTTTCTGGTTTTGTGACATTATTATTTTCTTCTATTTCAGATGCATCATTATTTTGATTAAATGGCGAAGAAATTTTATTTAATATATTCATAATTTCATCATAATTTTTACAAATTGGAATTAATGAAGCGACCAATTCAACCTTTTTTTCTTCAACATTAAGTCTTTTTTCTTCAACACGTAATTTAATTATTTCAATACTATTATATTTATTCATCTCATTATTAGTAAATTTTACGAGCCTTTCATATTCTTTTTGTGTTGGAATATGATAAGATTCAGTTGAAGAAACTTTATTATTAATTAAATTATTATATTTATATTTTACAAGTTCTGGACTATTATGTAAAAATTGTTCAAAATTATAACTATTTTCACAGACAAACGTATTTAAAACAATACATTTTGTTCCAAACGCTGCATTTAATGCTGGTATTCTAGTTTCAATATCTTTTGACCATCCAACTTTCATTATAAAACTACCATCAATAAATGACTGTAAAATGCAAAAATATACCAAATTCTTCTTCCGATTATATTTCATCAAAAATTCGTGGGTTTTAAATTTTTCCAATTCTATATTTTTATAATGTAAATCGCTTATTGTCATTTGAGTTTGTATATCTTTATCTCTCAATTCAACAAATTTTGATTGTATATATTTATGTAAAATATTTTCCATTTTTATATAATATTGACGAACTTCATTTGCACGAGTTGTTCCGGCTTTCATACAAAAATTTTTAAAACAATCTACTGTTAGTAGAATTGTTTCTTTATTTTGTCCTCCGTGTTGTTTTTGTTCTAATAAAACCGCTTTTTTTTCGGCATAAGCGAGTTTTGGTGATGATAAACTCGCTACGGAGGTCGCCGTAGCGAGTTTTATATAATCATTATTCTCTGTAAAATATTTCATTAACATTTTTTTGGAATCGTTTGCTCTTGTATATCCAACCCAATTCCAAACAATATCAAAATTTATAACAAATTCTTTACTATTTGACCCATATTGTAAAAACAATTTATAACTTTTCATAAATAATTGCTCATCTCCATCACTCATTTCAGATTCAATTAATTGAAATAACTCATCTTTGATTTCATTATACATTTGGATTTCCATTATACTATATTATTGTTTATATGTTTATATTGTTTTTAATATTATATATTTTACACGTTCAACGGATTAAACAAATATACATAATTTATCTTGTATATTACTTCTACAAATTGGACATGTTTGAATTGATTGAATTGAACCACAATCAATGCATGTACACATATGATTACACGGTATAAATACAACATTTCGTTCATTTGATAAACAAATGACACATAATCGTTCATTAAATAAATTAGATGTTATTATGGATATGGATGGAGACGATTCTTCATTATCAGACATTAATAATATTTCTATATGCTGAATTGGTCTAATATAAATACACATACTAAATAATTTATTACCATATATATCATGTATAGTATTAAAACTATCAGGCTCAATTGCTGGAGCATCTTCAGAATCATTTCCAGGTAATAATTCGTGACTTACTGTATCAACAAATTCTACATTTTCAAGTCCAAAATCAATATTTACTTTTTCTCTCATTATTTGGATAAATTGTGTTATTGTCCAACGAATATCAACTGGATACATTATAAAATCACAAGTCCTAATAACTTTAAAATATACATCTACTATAAAATTTTGATTTTGTGATGACATTATTGTTATGGTTTAATAAATATATAAATAATATAAATTATTCAATTTATATCATTTTTTTTAAATAACATTTTATTATAACATTTTTTATTTTATATTAATTTAATAAATAACTAATATAAAATGATATGATATATGGTGTTTAATTACTGTATGCCAATCCACCCATTCCACTCATAATACGTAGAACATTGTAGTTGGTAGCATAAACACGGACCTTAGCAGTTCGGGTTCCCTCAACGGTTGCGTTTGATAGAACAAGCTGTAGCGTAGCATTATCAATTCTAGAGAAATTGCATGTTCCACTTGGTTGATGTTCTTCAGGTCTTAGAGCAAATGAATAAACATTAATACCTTCATCAGGGCATCTTGTGTGTGCCTGATAAGGTTGTACCCAAGAGAAATAAGAACCCTCGCGTTCAGAGAAACGATCCTGTCCATTAAGTTGGAGTTTCGCAACAACAACTGGATTCTGTCCCCAACAATGCATATCAAGAGATGTCTCAGATAAAACAAATGTTCCAGCATCTGAAACAGATGATCCCTGATTGTAATCTCCTCCAGCAGGTTGTAGTTGAGATAAGGAATTCAATCCCATTGATGCTAGAATTGCTTGTTGATTAGCCGTGTCAGTTGGATTCAATCCAGAACTTGGATTTACATTGCTTCCTCCAAAATGTGGTTGAGTTAATCCATTATTGTATACACCTCCATGCCAGTATCCGGTAAATCCTGGAGGAACATATTCATCCATTGCACCCGCATCTTGGAACAATCCACGAGCATCAATAAATGCATTAGGTCCAGACAATTCACTTGGTCCACCAAAGGAATGAATAGCATTTGGAAGAGCATCAATTGCATCAGTATAGTTAAATGGTTGAGCTCCAAGAACATTGAAAAGCGATCCATTGCATAGAAGAGATGAGCAATAATCAACATTCTGGTCAGGCTGAACAACCCATATAAGCTCTTTCACTGGGTGGTTAAAATTTAATTTGATTTTATTTGAACTAGATCCAACAGACTCATCTCCAGTAAACTGAAGCTGAGTAATCAAATATTCATGAGGATTCTGGGCGAAACGACGACGTTCATCAGTATCCAAGAAAATGTAGTCAACATATAATGATGCAGCCACAAGTGATTGATTATAAGCAATTGTTGCACTTACAGGTGTTGATACAGAGTATTGTTTTGAAGATTGATTTCCTGTTCCATTTGGTGATTGAGTTGTGTTGCAACTCAACGATGTAACAGCCCACAAACATTCATCAATTGGACGAATATCAAGATTGATTTTAACCTCGTGATACTGCAATGCAATAAGAGGAAGCGCCAATCCGGGGTTTGTGCAAAACCAAAACTGAAATGGTACATAAAGAGTTGTTTCTGGGAGTGCGTTACGTGGGGCGCATACCTGGCGGGGTGCTTGTGAATCACATGGTCCATCAACATCGGCAAAAGAAGGATCGGTGATAAATGTAAGTTGGGTAGTGTTACCAATCATTTTGAAATATCCACGCTGTTGTTCTGATGTCATTGTAAGTTGATTCCAGATATGCATCCAATCACCATATTGTCTATCAATACGTTGTCCTCCAATCTCAACTTCAACTTGAGCAATAATTTGTTCTCCTGGGAAATCTAACCAACGGGCATAGACTGAATTATTACCAGATGTAATATTTGAAGCACTTCCCATAAGTTGATTGATTTCAGGAAGTGTTACCTGAAGATATGTGCGGTAAGCAAGATCACCATTTCGGCTAATTGTGCATGTAACACGACGTCCAAAATCAGCCTGTCCATTAAATGTTTGTTCAATTGATTCAATTGCAAAATTTGTGTAGCGCCTGTATGTTACTTTCCAGAATGTAATTTGAGGATTACCCGTAAGGTAAACATCTTGAGCGCCATAAGCGACGAGTTGCATAAGACCACCTCCCATAGTTTATAATATTGCTAAAGAAAAAAATTTTGAAAATAAATTTAATTAATTAAAAATAATAAAATAAAAAGTTATTATTTATTTTATTAACTTATTTTATTAAATTATACATTATATAATTGTAATAATAAGTATAAAGTAAATATTTAACACTAATAATTATTATCATAATAGATAATAAATTATTAATATAATTAATTAATTATCATAAATAATTAAATTATTGTTATAAATAAATTATAACAATAAATATAACAAATTATAAAATAAATTATACAATATAACAACATAATTCAAGACAATAATTTATCAATATTATTTAAATCAAAATTATTTTTCATAAATGTATGTAAATAAGAATCTTCAAAAACTTCTTTTTTACCTTCATGATTTTTTGTAAAAATATATGAGTCTTTTCTTTTCTTAATACTCCATCCATCATTAATTGCATTAAATAAAAATAACATTTTTTGAAATTTAATATTTTCAATTTTAATATTATAATTTGTTCCTTCAATGTTTTTTATATTTATATTTATTTCAGACATATATTAATTTATAGAAAAGTTATATATAATTTTAACTTATATCATTATAAATTCTAAATATTATTTAAATATTATTTTAATAAATAAACAATTAAATAAATAAATTTATAATAATTAATTGAAACAATGCCGTCATTTAAACCCAAAACTGCCAAAAAATTTAAAATAAATAAAAAAAATTCAACTACCTTAGATGGTAAACACAATGAATTTATAAATGAGTTTAATAATGACGAACATAATAAAATTCCAAATTTAAAAAAAACAAAAAATGAATTTATTAAAATACTTGAAGCAAACAATACTAATAAAGTATTATCCATTGAACAAGTAATGGATTATCAAGATAAAATTAAAGACATTACAACTGAAATTAGTTTATTAAGGTCAAAAAAAAAAGACTATTTTTTAGATAATTCTAAATATATTTTTGACTATTTTGAAAATAAAAAAGATATTTCCATTGGTAGTACCATTGCAAGTAAAAACACGATTCTTGAATCTTTTTTTAAAATTAAAACAGATAATTTAAGTATTATTCAAAATAAAAATAAAAATATTTTTCAAAAATATTTATGTAATATTGATGAATCATTTTTAGATATTAACTCATTTTTACATCCAACAGATATTTGTCAATCATGTTTTAAAGGTGAACTAATTCCAATGGATGATGAAGGTGTACTAATTTGTAATAATTGTTTTAAAAATATTAAATACTTAATTGAAAATGAAAAACCATCATATAAAGAACCACCTAAAGAAGTCTGCTTCTACGCGTACAAAAAAATCAATCATTTCAAAGAAATCCTTGCACAGTTTCAGGCGAAAGAAACCACACAAATACCTAGTGAGGTCATTGAGAATTTAAAACAACAAATTAAAAAAGAGCGCATTGAATATTCAAAACTTACATACTATAAAACAAAAGAAATCTTGAAAAAATTGGGTTATAATAAATACTATGAGCATATTAACTTCATTAAGGATAAACTCAATATAAAACCTCCGGTTATATCTCAAGAACTGGAAGAAATATTATGTAATTTTTTTACAGAGATACAATACCCATATGCAAAATATTGTCCTGATTATCGTGTGAATTTTTTGCATTATTATTATGTTTTATATAAATTATTTGAGCTTTTAGGAGAAACACAATATTTATCTGAAATACCTATGCTAAAAGATAGAGAAAAACTCATTGAACAAGATATAATTTGGAAAAAAATATGTGAAGAACTTGACTGGGAATTTATTTCAACTATTTAAATAGGTTATTTTGAATTTATTTATAAAACAACTTAAATAGAGGGTGTAATATTAGTATATACAACCAATGGACATTATCAAAGCATTTAGTAACAATGAACAAGAATACCATATAACAATTAAAGGAACTGAAAAACACCCTTTATTTAGAGCAAATGATATAGGGGAAGTTTTAGGAATAAAAAATATTCGTTCAGCTATTCAATATTTTGAAAAAACTGAAAAGGTTGTAGTTTCCGCCGACACATTTGGTGGTAATCAAATGGTTTCTTTTCTTACCACTTTAGGGTTATATAAATTATTAACTATGTCAAAAAAACCAATAGCAAAAATATTTCAAAAATGGATGTTTAATGTAATTGAAGAAATCCGACTAAATGGTGAATATAAATTAAATAAAGAAATCCAAGAACTTAAAAATGAATTGGAAATTAAAAATGATATAATAGAAAAACAAATAGACGATCACACATTAAATAATTTAATTTTGAGAGAAAAAACAATATTGGAACAATATAAAAATAATATTCAATGTGTTTATTATGGTCAAATTTCTAATGTTAGTGAAACCGGTGAAAAACTTGTAAAATTTGGTAAAAGTAACAATTTACCAGAAAGAACAATTGCACATAAAAAAACATATGACGATTTTTATCTAGTTAATGGATTTAAAGTTGTTAATGAAACACAAATTGAACGAGCTATTAAAACTCATCCATTATTAATTAAACAACTAAGAAAAATTAAAACAGATAATAATCGTACTGAATTATTAGCAATAAACGAAGAGTTAACATTTGAAAAGCTTGATAAAATTATTAATGATATTATTATGAGTTTTGAATATACCCCAGAAAATTATACAAAAATTTTATATGAAAATGAAAAACTCAATAAAATTATAGACCAACTTGCAAGTAAACAAGTTGGTCTTGAAAATATAGATATAACACCAGCTGAATTACAAATAACAAAACTTTTAGAAAAAAATAATATTTTAACAATTAATAATGAAGAATTAAAACATGATAAACGAATTCTTGAAGCAACTTTGGAAAAACAATATAAAGATTATTTAAAATTACAGGAAATTATTACGTATAAAAGTGAAGAATGTATGAAAGAAAATATAAATCTTCGCGAAGAACTTATTTTATTAAAGAATAAATATGAAGCAAATTCTTCAATAACACATGTAATACAAACAAAAGAAATTATAATTAATCCTGACCGCAAAATAAAGAAAGTTCCAAAACAAAGTGATATATACAAACTTGAACAAATAAATAAAAATAATGAAGTTGTTTTTATTTATGATAATTTATGCCATTGTTTAACCTCTCGGAAGCCGGTGTATCACCGGTGATACAGTGTAGTTTTTATACTTTTTTAATAATGACTTCATATATGAAGTCATTATTATTTGTTTTGTAAATAAACTACAAAAAACGCCCATCTC
>TBL_comb47_HYPODRAFT_10004824_pt1 | contig 15331 bp, 17 predicted proteins | sample TroBogypolimnion_40_FD_10682 | JGI IMG/M metagenome (IMG submission 10682)
CTTGCTTTTTCTTGTTTTTCTTGTTTTTCTTGTTTTTCTTGTTTTTCTTGTTTTTCTTGTTTCCTTTGTTTTCTTTGTTTTACGAGTTCTTCTTGTTTTCTTTCCTCCAACTTTATCCCCATAAAAATAATCTTCTAAATCAATACTTTGTGGTACATTACTTAATTCGCCGGCTTCTGCACGTTTTCTTATTATTCCTAATTCGGTTTTTAAACGAATTTTTTCATTTTCATATTCACTATATGGAATATTTTTTTTATTTCTTAATTCGTATATTTGCCTTATTATTTGATCAAGTTCATTTCTATCACTTTTTACTGATTGATAATTTCTACGACTCATTATATATTATATAAATTTTTAATTTAAAGAGAAAAAAAGATAAAGAAAGAGAAATAAAATTATAAATAATTAGTTATGTTTAAAATTAATAGAGATATTATATAGAATATATAAATGAACCGAAAAGTTAAATCCATGTCAGAAAATACTAAAATTAAATCTCTGACAACACAAATAAACGATAAATCTCAAGAAAAAAATGAAGTTATAGCTCTTGTAGAAAAAAAAGTCAAGATTTTTTATGATATAATTCAAAAAACTATACTAAATGTTCAGAAAAATAAAATCCTTGATATTTTAGGAGTAAGTGATGTAAATGCGTGTATAAATACTTTAAATGGATTAAATGAAAAAATAAGAGATATTCTTCAACAAAATAAACCAGTAACAACTGAAGAATTAATTAGTAATCTTCAAACTATTAATAATGAATTATCTGGATTACTAAAAACATATGGCACAGACTCATTAGAAGACCTATTATCAATATGTTTTGGAAATAATAATTGTATTATAAATAATCAAGAAGAAATTTTAAAATATGAATTATTAAAAAAATATTTTCATCCAACAAGCTATAAGGTTATAAATAAAAAGGAAGATACAGTGAAAAAGTCTATGAATTTTGCAGACGAATTTATTACTGATAAAACAAAAAATTTAGATTGTTGTGATATGATCTTAACGACTAAACATTTTCATAATAAAGTATATGGTATGAAATTATACATTTATAATAGTAGTTTTAAGAAAAATTTATTAATTTATGGCATTGTTGATGATGTTCTTATTGATTTTATGGATAATATATATATAAATGGAAAAATGGGGAAAATAAAAGAGCATTTACCAAAAGATGCCGAATTTAATGATGATGTATTTGGAAGATTTCTTATCTCTTTAACTCTTAAGGATTTTTTGATTTATAATCATACTGACACATATAATAAATTTATAGGTTATTTGAGTCAACATAAAATATTAAAACATAAAACATTAACTCAAATTGTCAAGGAGTTTATTTCTAGTGATCTATTTACAAAACGAACAATAATAATTCAGCTTCTTATTAATTCGGATAATTATGAGAATAAATATATGGCGTATTTATTGTATGATCTTCTCTCAAATGATGTGAATGGTAATGTAGATACACAAGAACAAACAATACTATTTGATAGTTTTCCATGGCCGATAAAACAATATTTTCGAGATGCTATGAAAAAGACTATACAATATACTAATGATTTATCAAACTTTGATATAAATAAAATTCCATTGGAACAACAAATTTGTTTATTAAAAGCAAATGATTCTGTTAAAGAAAAGGCAATGGTAAAATTAAAAGAAGTAAAAGCCAAATCGGAAGATTCAGGGTCAAAAGCGCGTCAATATTTGGATGGATTATTAAAAATCCCATTTTCAGTTTATAAGAAGGAGCCAATATTAAATATTATGAATGATACTCGATTACAATTTAAAGATTTAATAACTAATGATAAATTATTTGATAACTCCAAATTTAATATTCCAGTAAAGGAAAATTATACAAGTATTGAGGTAATTAATTATTTAAAAAAAATTAGTGGAGAACCGGGGGATGATGAACTTATTAAAACTATTAAAATTATTAAAAGTAATATTGCAAAAGGTGATAAAACTATTTTAATAAAAATTATTAAAAGTATAAATTGTATTATTATTGAAAAAATGAAAGATGCTAATTTAGAAGAAATAAAATATATCGGAAAAAATAAGTCTTTTATGCGAGTTGAACTTTTAAAATTTATTGATTTTTGTTTTAATGACGGTGAATCGAAATATATACATTTAATTACTGAAATATTTGATATAAATATTAAACAAGATAATATAAATTCAAAAACAATAAAGAAAATAAATGGTAATTTTCAAGAAATAACTAATTATATTTCAAATATAAAAGAAGTTTTGGATAGTTCTGTTCACGGACATAATGAAGCGAAAAAACAAATAGAACGAATTATTGGGCAATGGATAAATGGTGAACAAGATGGTTATTGTTTTGGATTTGAAGGTCCTCCAGGAATAGGTAAAACATCATTGGCAAAACGCGGTTTATCTAATTGTTTAAAAGATAATAATGGTGATAGTAGACCATTTGCAATGATACAGATGGGTGGAGATTCAAATGGGAGTACATTGCACGGATTCAATTATACATATGTTGGAAGTACATGGGGAAACATAGTTCAAATATTAATTGATAAAAAATGTATGAATCCTATTATTTTTATTGACGAATTAGATAAGATAAGTAGAAGTGAACAAGGACGAGAAATCATCGGCATTTTGACGCATTTATTAGATTCGACACAGAATGATTGTTTTCAAGATAAATATTTTGCTGGTATTGATTTAGATTTATCCAAGGCTCTTTTTATTCTCTCATATAATGATCCAGAATCTGTTGATAAAATTTTATTAGATAGAATACATAGAATAAAATTCAATAATTTGTCGTTGGAAGATAAGTTGACAATTTCAAAATTACATATTTTACCGGAAGTATATAAAAAAATGGGACTAGAAGAAACTATTGTATTGGATGATGATACAATAAAATATATTATTGAGGAATATACATCAGAACCAGGTGTTAGAAAATTAAAAGAAGTTTTATTTGAATTAGTTGGAGAGATAAATTTAGATATTTTAAAAAATAATACAATGCAATTAGAGCTTCCAATAAAAATTAAAAAGGAAGATTTGAAAATAAAGTATTTTAAAAATAAACAGGAAGTTAAGGATAAGAAAATTCAAACAGCTAATTTAGTGGGAATTATTAATGGATTATGGGCTAATGCTATGGGTAAAGGGGGCGTTATACCAATTCAATCGAAAATGTTTCCATGTGAAAAATTCTTGGATTTGAAATTAACAGGTATGCAGGGAGATGTTATGAAGGAAAGTATGAATGTTGCTTTAACACTTGCGTGGAATTTAACAGGAGAAAAAACACAAAATATTTTAAGTGACAAATATAATTCAGATGGGACAAAATATGGTGTTCATATACATTGTCCAGAAGGCGCGGTTCCTAAAGATGGACCAAGTGCTGGAACTGCTATTACAACAGTAATTTATAGTTTGTTGAATAATCGAAAAATTAAACATCAAATAGCTATTACTGGGGAAATATCGTTGGATGGGTTTGTTACCGAAATAGGTGGTTTAGATTTAAAATTTTTAGGAGGAATCAAAGCAGGGGTTAAGGAGTTTTTATTTCCATTAGAAAATGAAAAGGATTTTGATAAATTTATGGAAAAATATAAGAATAGTGAAATAATAGAAGGCATTATTTTTCATAAAGTAAATCATATAAATGATGTATTTGAATTGGTTTTTGAATAAAATATTATAGTTTATTATTATATATAAATGTCAAGTATACTTGGAAATAAAGGTGATTCTGGTAATGGTGGATTTAGTGGAGCTGCCGAAGGTGTTAAAGATTTTATGACTCCATTATTAATTTATAAACCATTTTCTTTGGCTTTATTACTTGTTTTTTATTCACCATTAGTTGTTGCAATAATCATATTAAGTATGTCATTTATTTTTCAAAATTTCAAAGGTATTATATATTTTATTTGGTTAATTGTTTTTGTAAGTTGTAGAGGTTTTATATTTGAATTAATGGATTTTAATAAGTATAAATTTTTGGAGAATAACATATGCACAATGGTACAATTTTCAAAATATAGTAATTCTGGCTTTAGTATTTTCTTTATTATGTTCAGTTTAGTTTATATATGTGGTCCAATGATTAAAAATAGAATAGTTAATTGGTGGATGTTAAGTGCATTTTTATTTTATTTATCATTGGATATACTTACACGGTTTAGAATGAGTTGTTTTAATGAAAACTGGTTAGCTGAAATAGGATTAAATTTATTATTAGGAGCAACATTTGGTATATTAACTTTATGGGGTATGTACTTAGCAAAATTACAAGATCATTTATTTTTTAACGAAACATCTTCTACTAAAGATATGTGCTTAATGCCATCAAATCAAACTTTTAAATGTTCAGTTTATAAAAATGGGGAACTAATAGGAAGTACAAATGCATAAATAAATTTTTCCGTCATAAATTTTTCCGTCATAAATTTTATCCTTCAAAATTATTATAATTTTTCATAACCCACGATTTAATATCTTTAACAATTAATTTTCTTTGAAAACTATCTGCTAAAAGTTTCATATTACCGTGTGTATGATAAACATCCACAAATTTATTAAATGCGTTAATTAAATTTATATTTGAATATACAGTAAGATCTGTAACATTGAACATAGGTTTATTTTTTCTTTTATTAACCATATTATGAAAAATGTAGATCATATTTTTAAAATCTTCCTTGGTTTTTATATAATTAAAATTTACCTTTGAGAGAAATAATGTAGCGTGCATAGAACAATCGGGACAAGGAAGGTTTGAGCATATTTTTTTTAATAATAAAAAGAGTTGTGGTCCAAGTTCTCTAAATTTTTCTTCCTTTATTTTATCTGCAAGACAGTGAAATAGCGTCCAAACTGGCGGTCCCCATTTATTTATTGACATTTTTATATGTATTAAAGATAATAAATATAAAGACTTAATTCAAAATATTATATATTAATGGAAAAATATATAATTGAAGGTGGGATAGATTTTTATAACGAATTATATAAATCACTAGATGATGTTGATGATACACATAATAGTAATGAAAATTATTGTTTGATTACAAATACCGTATTAGATGCAAACTTTGTTACATTGGAATGTGGTCATAAATTTAATTATGAACCTTTATTTAATGATATTGTTAATCATAAGAAGAAATATAATAATATGGAAAGGTGTGTTGTAAAAGCAATGGATATCCGATGTCCATATTGTAGAAAAATACAACATAAATTATTACCATATTATGAAGATCTAAAGTTTGAAAAAACACACGGTGTAAATTATTTTGATAATGCTAAAATTTTAGCAGATAATATTGCACATATGGATATATCTTCTCCTTGGGTAACTGGTCAATGTTGTTTTGAATTTTTAGATAGCTCTGCAAACACTATTTTATGTGGAAATACGTATGTTATGATGGTTGATGTAATAGGTAAAAGTTATTGTTCACAACATAAATACACTGCTTATAAGAATTTTTTAAATAAAAAGAAAATGGATTTAAAACAAAAAGTAAAAGATGAAAAAATGAAGGAAAAAATTGAGGCAAAAAATACAATATTGTTAGCAAAGGAGATTATTAAAAATGTGAAACTTTTGAAGAAAAATGATAAAAATGAGAAGAATGAGAAAAAAGAAAATGTTATTGTTTTTTTAAATTTATGCAATGAAGTTATAAAAACAGGACCAAATAAAGGAAAGGGTTGTGGATGTAAGATTTTTAAAGATAATATGTGTACTAGACATTTTAATTTATTTAATAAAATCGATAAAAATAATGTAAATAATGTAAATAATGTAAATAATGTAAATAATGTAAATATAATTTAAAATCAACTTCTATATTAATATATATATATTTATGGAAACCAAAGAAGAATTAGTAAATAATATTAAAGAGTGGATTAAAATAGATGGAGAAATTTTAAAACTTCAGAATGAAATAAAAGATAGAAAACTTAAAAAAAAAAATCTTACAGAATCACTTGTTATTGTAATGAAAAAAAATGAAATTGATTGTTTTGATATTAATGGTGGAAGTTTGATATATAAGAAAAACAAAACGAAAAAACCTGTAAATGCAAAAACATTGATGAGTTCATTGAAAACCTATTTTTCAACAAATCCAATGCAAGCAGAAGAAGTAACTAAATTTGTAATGGATAATAGAGAGGAACAAATAAAAGAAACAATTAAGCGTAAAATAAATAAATAAAGTATCATTAGTATATTTAATAATAATGATACCAAGAAGTATAAATAAAAAAACAAATAATATAATTGATCAAGATTGGGATATAAAGGATGAATCTATTAATAATCATATGTCTAGTGTAACTGATGGTATAACTGATATTATAACCGATGGTATAGCAGATGAATATATTGATGATTCTGAAACTGATGAAAATGAAGAGTGTTTTTCTCAATCAGATTATAATAAATTGAGAGAGGGGATAAATCTATTATATGAAACACAGCAACTAGATTTACATACTAATAAAAGTTATATATATATTGGATTAGAATTATTAGAAGACAATATAGATGATCTTTTTATTGATATACAAGAAAAAGATGTATATCCAACTGTTCATATTTGTGCATATCATGTAAATTTATCACAGAAAATTCCTTTTTTACAGTACTTTTTATTGAAAAATACGGATAATAAAAATAATTCTAGTGGAGAAAAATTTCAATTCCCGAATTTTCAATATACAAATTGTATGAATGTTTTAGATAAAAGTATTATGGTTATGAATGTATTATGTATGTCATATTATAAAGACTTGGATTATTCATATAAAGGTTATATTAATGATAATAATAATTTATATTTATTTTTTGATTGCACCGAATTAATTATTGATTCTGTAAAATTATATAGAGCAAATGATTTGTGGTTAATTACAATAGATGAAATCATTAATCAGGAAAAAGTTTGTAATTTTAACATTTCATCAGAGGTAGTTGAATTTTTTAAATTAAATAATAAATTACTTTGTTTAACAGATTTAAATAATACATTATATGAAATTCCGACAGTTGTATATGCAGGTTGCCCAAGAAAGAAATTAGATTTAACTTCTGTATTTGGTATCGGTGTTTTAAATAATGAATCATTAATGGGTAAAAATTATTATTATACTAATTATCATAATGCTATTAAATCTATTGGATGGTTAAATGAGACAGAAGGAAGTGGTGGAATAATTCGATGTGCTTTGTTTTTAAATAAAATGAAAATACCTATAAATAATCGTGAAGACCATATTGATGAATCTAGAATAACTCGAGAATTGTTACTAAAATATAAAGAAACAAGTAAAGAATATAATTATTTTAAATTATTAATGAGAGTATCAGATCGTGATGGATTATGGAGGGAACAATATGATAGTGTATATATAGGAAAAATAGAACTTGATAATGGTTCATTCTTTGAAGATTATCCTTTATGGGTTGTAAAAGATTATGATCAACAAGTAATATTATCTAGTCATATTATTGATAAAAAAACATTAGGGGATGAATGGTCAACTGAAGGTGAATATTATATTCTTTAAATAGTATATAAATAGTATATAAATACTTTACATAATATATAATTATTTTATTTCTTTAATAATTATATATGAATGCAATAACAATAATATCAATGGGAGGAGGTGTAATAATAGTTTTATATATATTAATTCAAATATTAAAATTTTATGGTATAGGACAAGATGTATATGGAATATATTTGGCATTCTTGTTATTTTTAACAATAACTGCATTTATATTACCTACTGAAAATGCAAAGGTATAAATTAAATATTATTTGTATTATCTATTACAATAGTAATATTTTCTGAATTAATAGACAATGTTTCTTGTTCATCTATAATTTTTTTAAGTATTGATAATTCAATTTGATCCTTTAAATTATCAATGATTTCTGTATTTAATGGATCGCGATTATGAAGATTATGAAACATTTTTTTAAAATCAGAAACAATAATATTTTGTGTTTCTGTTACCTTTTTCTGTTGATTTTCCATTAAACTTTTGGTTTTTGTTATAATTTGAATTCTTTTATCTTTATTTTCTTCATTCGACCAAGGATTTTTAAAATTATCAGTGCTAACTAATACATCGCAAATTTCTGGTTTAACAATTTGTTCATAACTATCTGACGCTTTAAAAGTAGATTTAAAACTATCAATGATTTTATCTGGAATAATAGGACTTGTCTCCATTAAACGATCAAATTCTTCTTTACACATTTTAATTAACTGAGAAACAGGCATTCTCTCAGATGGGTGTTTTGCCAATTCTATTTTAACATTTCTATAAAATTTATCCCATGTAATACTGCTCACACGATGTGCTTCATTTAATTGGGTTATTTTCAAAAATTGTTGAATAGTAGATATTATACCACCTAAAAGATTGAACCCACCAACAACCATAGCATAATAGTTTTGATATTCAGTTGGAACACGTGATTGAGCGAAGTTTGCAGTACCTGTGAGTGTAGATATAATAATAACTGGGATAGTATACCACGCATTTGCACTACTATAAAGAGCATTAGATTTTGAATGTAACCAACGATAACACATAGCTTTATCAGCCCACTCAATAAGAATTTGTTCATGTTGGATAGTCCATTCGGTGTCAGTTAATGAAACTTCTATGTCAGGATCATCGGTCATATTTATATATACAAATAAATTATTATTGTAGAAATAATAATTTATGGTAAAAATAATATATTATTAAAAAGTAAAGATGAATAATATAGAAAAAAGACTTACTGAATTAAAAATAAGTTTTACAAAAATAGTCGATATAAAAAATGACGATTTGAATACATTTAACATATTAGAAATAAGGATGAGTAAATTAAAAGAAATATATGCTGAATTTATTCAAAATAATAAATCTAATTTGTTTGTTTTTGGATTAGATTCGTTTCGATTTCAAAGTAAATTAATAGATATTGAACATGATGATATGAATCGTTTATTTTTGGCAATATCAAATAGAGTATATTGCGAATATTTCAAATTATTCAAAATTATAATACAATATATTCAAGAAAATATTACAGATAAAAAATTATTAGAATTGGTATTAGCAAATGATGCATTTCCAATTTATAAAGACCTTGAACCATATAAGAAATATGAATTTGATATTATACAAAATATTCACGAAGTATTGATAACATTATTAAGTTCATTAAATGGGATTTTAACGAATAAGGAACACGAATTGAAAATCTATCAAACTAAAAACAATGTAGGATTTAATATTGACAATTTTGTTAATACATTTAACTATAATAATATAATATTGCGAGAGAAGGTAATATTATTTATAACATACTTGGAATTTTTTCATAAATTACATCACAAATATTTTAAACGATTTACAACAAAATTGCAGTTAATGTATAGTCAAATAATACACGATATTAAATTTGAAGATAATGAAGAATTAAATAAAACAAAAAATAGAGATATGTTAAATGAATTAAAAGATGATGATGAAATTGATAATAAGATTTTAAAGGATTTGAAGTCAAGTATAAATAATGATTCTGGATCAGAAGTTGGAATAATTGAAAGCTTAACTTCATTGAGTCAGGATTCTAATGAAATTGATGTTATCAAAGTAGAAGAAAAAATAGAAAATAATATTGAATTAATTATAACCAATCCAGAAATAATAGAAGAAAAAGAAATAGTAGAAGTAGTAGAAGTAGTAGAAGTAGTAGAAAATAATAATGAATTAATTAATGAAGAAACTACAGAAAAAATAGAAAAAATAGAAAAAATAGAAGAAATAGAAAAAATAGAAGAAATAGAAGAAGATGATGATGTATCAGCAGTTACAATGGAAAGTGTACAAAATACGAATACGAATACGAATACGAATACGAATACGAATACAATTGATGATAATGAACTCTTAGATAAACCTGATATTATAATAAAACCAAAACGCAAATATAAGGCAAGAAAAATTGCGGCCAATAAATAATAAATTATTGAAACTACTTAAAGATCTTTAAGTCCTTTATATAATATATTTAAAAATTGAATTAAATATATTATGCTTAATAACATATAAAGACACAATGGAACGCCGTATTAACAAAAGAATTGAAGGATATATTACCGGATTTAAAGACGATATTCAAAACAAGGCTTCCAGTTATGGAATTAAAAATGAACAGATGAACTCTTTGTTGCAATTTGTTTATGATTATGAACGACTTGTTTTGGTGAAAGATGATTTTATGAAGAGGAAAAGAGTCAAAAATGTTGTTCCATTCTTTGATCGTTGTTGTGCTAAGCGGGCAAATGGTGAACAATGTACTCGGCGTAAAAAGGAAGAATGCGGACATTGTGGAACTCATATGAAGGGGACACCACACGGGGTTATTGATTCTCAAGAAGAAAACAAACAATTGACACAAAAAGTTGAAGTATGGGCTCAAGATATAAAAGGTATTATTTATTATATTGATAAAATGGATAATGTTTACCAAGCTGAAGATATTATTAGTAATAAAGTTAATCCAAAAATCATTGCAAAGTATGTTGTTAATGGAGACAACTTTTCGATTCCCGAGTTTGGAATCTAATTTACATATACAATTAAAGCTTTGAAAACAAAAAAGAATTATAATATTTTAATAATAATATATTATATAATGAAATATAAAGCAAAAAATATATTTCATTATGGAGACATTTTAGCCATTCCATTTTTTGCTTTATTATCTATTTATTTTTATAATATTAAAGGTAAAACTATTTTAGAATATATTTGTTTTCTTTTTAGTATATCCGGATTTATTCTAGATATTTTATTTACAAATGCTTTCTTGTTTATGGTTCCTTATATTTATTAGTTCCTTGGTTCCTTGGTTCCTTGGTTCCTGATTTTTTATTTAATTTAAAATTGAAATGCTTTTTATAAAATAGATATGTATTCACAAATCAAGCCAACCAAGATCAAACAAAATGATGCTATCACTTATCATACTATTTTATGGATTTTACTTTGCCTATAAGGTAAATAAGATGCCACAATTTGCACCACCAAAACAGATCATAATGGTTGTTTTGGGATGCTCAAATCAAGAACTTCAAGACGACCGTGTCGAAGCAGCATTGCAATATGTTGAGAAAAATGGAGATGGTGCAGTGATTACATATTTCCTCACTGGTGGTGTGAAAAGTGCAATAAGTGCAAAAATGGGCGAATCTTCTGAAGCATCCAGAATGTCTTCTAAAATAAAGAGTTCGAATATTCTGCTTGACGAACTTGCAACAAATACCGCAGAAAACTTTGTTTATTTGAGGAAAACACTAGAAACATTGGGTGATCCTGATTCTCTCGAAATAGTAATCACCACTTCTGAATTTCACGGAGAAAGGTCTAATCGTCTATGGGATGGTGTATTTGAAACGACACCTTTCCAAGCGAAATGGAACTTGAGTAGTAAAGCGTGCCCGACATGTTGGGCGGATGAAAAAATACATATCAAAAATGTCAAAGCTGATGTAACAAGAGCAATGCTTATTTTGCAGTAGTTAGTTTATTTGTTTCAAGAAAAAAAAGAAAAAGAAAAAGAAAAAGAAAAAGAAAATAAATATATTTTTTTATATTATGGATGTTGAGTGTAAAAATGTTTTGCTTAAAATAGGGATTATTTTTGATGCGGAAGAAGAAATAAATGGAAAACTTATCATTAGAGAATTATTGTTAGATAATGAAAAATACAAAACTTTGAAAACAAATATTGATGAATTAAAAAAAACTTTGAGTTCTTCTTCATTAACTTCTATGCAAAAAACGGCAGAACAAAATCAAAAATGGCCTCTATTGAATTTAGTTCGGCAAATACTATCAAGCTATAAATATACAATGAAACCTATTAGAAAAAGTGATGGCTATACACCAGAAGGAATAAAGAAATATAAAAGATATTTTTTGATTAATAAAAAAATTGAATAGTAAATAAGTAAATTAAATTATGTATACAAATACACGAAAATGATGCAAGAACAAAACTCGAATCAAAGTTCCCTTCAAAGTCATTCTGACTTGGAGTCGGCTAGCGAATATATTCCAATAGTAAATGCAATCGCAGTATTCCCTATTAAAGAAGAAATTATATCTGAAAAAAGATCTGCCATATGCGCAAAAATTTGTGCTATTATGTTAGTTACAATATCATTCAGTCCATTCGTTATATGCGACTTATATTTTGCATTGACTGATACATCATGTATAAATCAACCTATTGATAAAATTCAATTAAATATGCGTACATACTTGTTAGTGTGCGCGATAATTGGCATTGTTTCAATTACATTTATTGATGTCACTATTTTGTTATGCGATTATGAAAATTTTGAACTAGATACAAATAATATTTTATTGAGAATGTTCGATTATGTTTATAAATTATTTACACTTGCGTGGCTGATTGTTGGGTGCGTTATGTTTTGGAACTTGATGGATACTTCAATATGTACACATCAAGTTTACAGTTATTTATTGGCAAGATTTATATTAATGATAATAAGTTTTGCAATGCTGCTTTTAACAAATGAGAAAAAGAAATAATACTACTTTAGAGTAATTTATTTTGACTTGAGTTTATTACTTAAGAAGGAAATTTCTTTGGAAATAATAATTTCATAACTGAAGTTGGAACACAAAAAATATAATGACAAAATTCTGCAAATATGAATACTAATATTAATGTTATGAAAAATGGCAATTTAAAAAAATATGATAATAAAACTACACCAATAATAGTTACTATTGTATCCACAAATGCAAGACCAAAAATTCGATATTTGTGGATACCTTTTCCAGGAGGACCACTAAGATTTTTATATTGACAAAGATTCATATAATATAATATATATTTTTTTATTTATATATTATATAATAAAAATGTCAAAAAAAAGTCCTAGAAGTCCTGGAAAGGGTAGTCCTAGAAGTCCTGGAAAGGGTAGTCCAAGAACTCCAAGAAGAAGTAGTAGTGCAAGGCGAAGTGCTGAACGAAAAAGACGAAGAACTAGTAGTCAGAAAAGGAGTGATGAAAGATGGTTAGAACAAAGTTTAGGAAGACAATTTGGAAGACAATGGTTAGGAGATGAAATCCCTGAAGCTGAAGTGGAAGTTTTTAGTATGGCATCCATTCCTGCGAGAACACCTGCTGGAAAATTAGCAGTATTCAGACCAAAAAAAGGAGCAACATTAAGAGAAATTGGTGAGGATGATTTACTTGATTTCGATGATGCAGCAGTAGCAGAATTATTAATGCCTGGTTCTCCAAGGGTTTTAGCAGTTGCTAAAAAGAATAGAAGTATGGGTACAAGAATATCTCGTTCACTTGGAAAAATGGTTGGATTGATACCGCGTAATAGAATGAATACACAAAAAGGGTTAGATGTAGATATGGATAAATTCGAAGGATCATGTTTAGATGGACTCGCATTAACAGACAGAGAAATTGGATTAATTAAATTTCTTTTTCGTAATGAGGAGAAAGGTCATCCTCATCTTAGAACATATATTACCCAATATTGTGAAATGAGAGCATTGCTTTTATCAAAAGATCCAGAATTTGAACATAAATATCCAAAAATGTATTATAATACATTAAATCTTGCTCATTGGGATGGTTACGAAGATTTGGTTGCTCAGTCTACGGCAGCTATACTACAAATGACACCAGCTAGAATTCGTCAAGCAGAAAATGCTAGTTTTGCTGTATTTAATTTAGATCAACATACAATGTTATTGAATAGATTATTATATGATGGTGATCTAGATGATCACGGATATGCACAATTATCAAAACCAGATGGAAGAGGTCACGGGAAAAAATCGAGAAAATCGAGAAAATCTAATAGGAGAAAATCTAATAGGAGAAGATGAACAAAGAAAATATATAAATGAATGATTTTATTTATATATTATATAGTAAATGTCTTCAAGAAGAAGTCCTAGAAGTCCAGGAAAAGGTAGTCCTAGAAGTAGTCAAAGAAGGAGTAATGAAAGAAGGAGTAATGAAAGAAGGAGTAATGAAAGAAGGAGTAATGAAAGAAGGAGTAATGAAAGAAGGAGTAATGAAAGAAGGAGTGATGAAAGAAGAAGAAGGGGTGAAGAATTACCAGAAGCAGAAGTTTTGGTCGTTGGTAGTGCATTAGCTCATTTACCAATGCATTATGGTCAAGCAGCAAGAGTGATTCCGGCACATGATGTTATAAGTGATTTAGGTGAACTAGAATTAGCAGAATTATTTGAACAAGAACCTTTAAGTGTTTTAAGTGTAACTAAAAGAGAAAGAAATATGGGTGAGAGAATGTCACGAGCAATTGGTAAAAGAGTCGGACTAGTTTCAGAACCTATGATGCAAACTAATCGAGCATTAGATATAGATCTAAGTAAATTTGAAGGAACTTGTTTAGATGGTATTGCAATATTTGAAGGTGAAGTTGGTATTTTACAAGAATTATTTCAACATGAAAGAAAAGGAAGTACAAGTTTTAATAATAAGATTGATATTTATTGTGAAATGAGAGATATAATTTTAAGTTTAGACCCATATTTTGAAGCAAAATATCCAAATTTATATTACAATTGGTTATCAACAGCAGTTCATACTTCTGGTAGTTTTATTCAAGATTTATTAGGATTTATACCAAATATTACACCAGAAGGATTTGAACAATTAAATAGTAGAACTCTTAGAAATGCCGATGCTGCTCATCAAATGATGTTATTAAATAGAGTATTATATGAAGAAGGGTTTGGTGATAGTAGATTAGAAAAAAGGGGAGATTCTGGAAGAGGAAAAAAGTCAAGAAAAAATAAAAGAACAAAAAAATTAAAAAAGATGAAATCAAAGAAGAAGAGAACAAAGTAACATATATAAAATATAAAAAGAAAAATTTCTTTTTTTTAGTAAAAGCAATTTAAAGTAATCCAAAAAAAAAATTGAAAAGCTTTTAAAGAGAAAGAAGAATAGCACATCAAACACCAAAACCAAGCCAAAGCCAAATCCGAAAATGTCCTCAATCAGAGAAATGTCCTCCTCAATAAGTGAAATGTCCTCCGTTCAAAGTGAGTTCGCAATGTCGTCAACGCTGGAGAAAGCAATGAGCTCATTCGCGTGCGAAGTGTCTGTGCAAGCAGTGCGTCAGTGTGCGTTGAAATACGGTTTCGACGGCGACGAAGCAGTCC
>TBL_comb47_HYPODRAFT_10004825_pt1 | contig 15328 bp, 9 predicted proteins | sample TroBogypolimnion_40_FD_10682 | JGI IMG/M metagenome (IMG submission 10682)
CCATCAGGAGCAGCCGCGGATTGGCGAGAATGGCGCGCCCCAGCGCCACCCGCTGTTTCTCGCCGCCGGAGAGGTTGTTCACGCCGCGCTGCAGCAGGCCGTCCAGCTCCAGCACAGAGACCAGCGTGGGAAAATCGATGGTCCGGTGCTCCGGAAGCGAGCGCCGGAAACCGTAAAGCAGGTTCGACTCCACGTTCAGGTGGGGGAACAGGAAGGGCTGCTGGAAGACGATGGCAATCCGGCGCCGCTGGGGCGGCAGGTTGATACCGCGGCGCGAACTGAAAAGGCAGTCGCCGTCCAGCACGATCTCGCCCTCCTCGGGCTTGCCCAGCCCGGCCAGCAGACCGACCAGGGTGGACTTGCCGCTCCCCGACTGGCCGAAGATGCCGATCCGCTCGCCGGAGACGCTGAAGTCGGTTTGCAGGTTGAAGGCGCCAAAGCTCTTGTGCACAGCCATGTGCAGTTCCATGTCAGTCCCTCCTTGCCAGTTTCGAGCTGAGCAGCTCATGGAAAAGCAGCACCAGCACGGAGATCCCTACCGCTACCAGGCAAAGAGAGAGGGCTGCCGCCTCGCTGGAGGGCGAACTGGCGTAATCGTAGATGGCCAGGGGGATGGTCTGGGTCACTCCCGGAATGTTCCCGGCGGCGATGATGGTCGCTCCGAACTCCCCGAGGCTGCGCGCCAGCATGAGCGACGACCCGGCGCAAATCCCCCGCAGGGAAAGCGGCAGTATGACCGTGAACAGGGTGTCGATCCCGCGGGCGCCCAGGGTGCGCGAGGCCTGGATCAGGTGGTAGTCGATCCCTTCCATGCCGATTCTGATGGAGCGCACCAAAAGCGGGAAGCCGACGACGGCGGAGGCGAGCACGGCGGCCTTCCAGGTGAAGATGAGCCGCACCCCGAGCGCATCCAAAAGGGGGGCGAAGCAGCCGTTCTTGCCCAGGGCGATCAGCAGCAGGTAGCCGATGACCACCGGAGGCAGGGTGAGCGGCAGATTAACCAGCACCTCGAGCAGCACCTTCCCCCGGAACTTTAAAAAGGTCATGACATAGGCGAAGAAAAAACCGAAAGGGAGGCTGAGGGCGGTTGCGGCGAGGGCTACCTTGATTGACAACCTGATGGCGTCGAAGTCGGCATGTGTCAACAAGAGCATGCGGTTGTTACCTCGAAGAAAAGGGCGATTTCCGAACCGGCCGAATGGCGCCGGCGTACGGACTAGATTCCATATATACCATTCCGGATCAAAAGACACGGAAAAGCTTCCCCCGGCTCGCCAGGGCCTGTACCTTTCATTAGTTAGGCCAGGCGGCAGCCACCCCACCAGCGCTATACGAGGCCGGCAGGCGGCGAAAGCGCTTGACAAGCCGGGTCATTAGAAGTATATGGAGGTATTCTTCGTTAGCATGAGGCGTTTGCACAAACATAGGCTACTGCCCAGAAATGTCGAAAGACGCCAATGGGTAGACCAGGTATTGTCGGCATAAGGCTTTACTTAAGGTAGCTGGTTTTCTTTCGAACCTACGTTGTGCACTGCTGAAAATCTACGAGTGGGGAATTTGCTTCGACCGCTATCAGGCCGTGGGTTCCCCGCGGCTTTTTTTCGTCCCGAACGGGACCTGCCATGGAGGTAGTTTAGCACTTTGGACAGTCCGAGTTGCAGCTCACATAACCATCCGCCGTCGTCGCACGGTTAAGCCGCCCAAGCCCCTCCCTTTAGTCCCGCTTTGGCCGCTTGCCGTCTTCTACGGCTCAAACGACGCTATCAGCGGGGCACGCGGCCCTTCGGCCGCAATCCTCACAGAACTGCTTTAGCAAAAAACCTCACCAGCCCGGGGACCCGGGGCGGCGGACACTCGTCCGCGCCGTCCGCGTCCCTTCGCGCGCGGTGAGCGTGAGGTGAATTACCATGACTCCACATCAGCTCTATCTAAGCTCGGTACTCAAAAGGCCGCTCACCAATGCCGCCGGCCAGTTGCTTGGCAAGGTCTACGACCTCGCCATCACGCCGGGCGACGAGTTCCCCATCGTAAGCCAGGTCCTGTTCCGGCGCGACGGCGAGACCTACGCCGTCGCCTGGGACCGGGTGGTGCTCTTCAATCCCGCAGTCATCTCGGTCTCCTCTTCCGTTGCCGAGTTGACCAGCTACCGGGAAACCGGCGGCGAGATCCACGTCAAGCGCGACATCCTCGACAAGCAGATCGTCGACGTGAACGGCGCCAAAGTGGTCCGGGTCAACGACCTGAAGCTCGGCCGCCACAAGAACGCGCTCTGCCTGATGTCCGTCGACGTCGGCTTCCGCGGGCTTTTGCGCCGCATGGGGTACGAGAAGTTCTGGGCCATGATCCAAAAGGACATCCCGGAGCGCGAGATCAGCTGGGAATTCGTCGGCCATCTGGAGGCCAACGCGGCCCGGCTCACCCTCACCATGGCGCGCGAGCAGATCGGCGAGATGCATCCGGCCGACCTGGCCCACATCATCTCCCGGGTGCCCCGCCAGAACATCAAGACCGTACTCAATTCGCTCGATGACGAGACCGCCGGCGAGGCGATCCACGAGTTGGAGCCGGAGCTCAGGAGCCGGGTCATCAGCGAACTGGACAGCGAGCGCGCCTCCGATATCCTCGAGGAGATGTCGCCGGACGAGGCCGCGGACGTGCTGGGGGACTTGACGCAGGAAAAGGCGGAGGAACTGCTGGGGCTGATGGACGCGGAGGACGCCGAGGAGATCCAGGAACTGCTGGAGCACGAGGAGGACTGCGCCGGCGGCATGATGAACAACAGCTTCATCTCCATCCCCGCCGAGCTCAGCGTCGCGGGCGCCCTGGACCAGGTGCGCGCCCAGGCCCCCGAGGTGGACACGGTGTATTACGCCTACGTGCTGGATCCCGACGAAAGGCTGCTGGGCGTGGTCTCCCTGAAGGAGCTCCTGATTCAGGAGGGGTCGCTGCCGATCTCCGAGGTCATGACCGAGAACCTGAAGAGCGTGCCGGTCGATGCGGACCCCAAGGAAATCCTGGAGATCATCGCGAAATACAACCTGATCGCCGTCCCGGTACTGGACGAGGAGAAGAAGATGGTTGGCATCGTGACGGTGGACGACATCCTGGAGCGCTTCCTACCGCTCGCGCTCAAGCACAAACGGCATCCAACCTATTAGAAACCGCGATGTGAGGGGTGAGGCACACAGCACGCCTTTAGATTTTTATTTATCAGGGACATACCATGAAATTCAATAAGAAGAACATCCTGCTTTTCCTCTCCGTGCTCGGTCCGGGGATCATCACCGCCAATGTCGACAACGATGCGGGCGGCATCGCAACCTACTCCGTCGCCGGCGCCACCTTCGGCTACTCCATGCTCTGGACCCTGCTCCCGATCACGGTTGCCCTGATCGTCGTGCAGGAGATGTGCGCCCGCATGGGGGTGGTTTCGGGCAAGTCGCTCGCCGACATGATCCGGGAAAACTTCGGGGTCAAGATCACTGCCTACCTCATGCTGTTCCTGCTATTGACCGACCTCGGCAACACGGTCGCCGAATTCGCGGGCTGGGCCTCGGCCATGGAGGTCTTCGGCGTCAGCAAGTACATCTCGGTCCCGATCGGGGCCTTCCTGGTCTGGTGGCTGGTGGTGAAGGGAAGTTACAAGATGGTGGAAAAGATCTTTCTTTTCGCCTGCACGATTTACCTCACCTACATCGTCTCGGCGGTGCTGGCCCATCCGCCCTGGGGGGAGATCGCGGTGGCCACCGTCACCCCCTCCTTTGACTTCAAGCCGAGCTACCTCATGATGCTGGTCGGCGTGGTCGGGACCACCATCGCGCCCTGGATGCAGTTCTACATCCAGTCCGCGGTCGTCGAGAAGGGGGTATTGGTCGAGAACTACAAGGCGTGCCGGCTGGACGTCATCGTCGGCTGCGTGCTGACCGACGTGGTGGCCTTCTTCATCATCGTCGCCTGCGGCGCCACCATGTTCAAGCAGGGAATCCACATCAACGATGCCAAGGATGCCGCGGTCTCCCTGGCGCCCCTGGCGGGGAAATACGCCTCCGCACTCTTCGCCATAGGCCTTGCCAACGCCTCGCTTTTCGCCGCCTCCATCCTGCCGCTGGCGACCGCCTACTGCGTCTGCGAGGCAATGGGGTGGGAGTCGGGCGTGGACCACGATTTCAAGAGCGCGCCGCAGTTCATGTGGCTCTACACCGGCCTCATCGTGCTGGGGGCGGCCATCATCCTGATACCGAACGCGCCGCTGATCGCCATCATGCTGATTTCCCAGGTGGGTAACGGCGCGCTGCTTCCCTTTGTGCTGATTTTCATGCTGATTTTGATCAACAAGAAGGAACTGATGGGGGAGTACGTCAATTCGAGGTTCTTCAACATCATCGCCTGGCTTACCGTCGTCATCATGATCGTGCTGACGCTGATACTCGTGGTGCAGACCATCATCTCCTAGCTCTGCATTCCCGCTGCAAACCTGAGGCATGCTGGAAAATAGTGCCGACACCCCTTCCCCACCCCGGCCCTCACCTTGAAGGGGAGGGAGAAGACCAAAGGCATCAGGTGGGAAGTTCGCGCAGATGGGGAGGCAGGAGGGGGATGGTCGGGGTCAGAAGCTGTAGGTCAGAAGCTGTAGGCCAGTTTCAGCGACAGCAGGCTTGCCTGGGAATCGGGCTGGTAAGCCTGGCTGTTCTGCACTACGGCGCCCGGAGCGCTGGCGAGCTTGCTGGTGGCGACCTTGTCGGACTGGCCGAATTTCATCACTTCATACTCGACACTGACGGCGAAGGCGCCCCGCTTGACCCCCGCCTCGGCAAACCCGGAAATCCTTGATTTGGGCTCGGTGACGACGTCAACTAATCCGGCATTGGAAAGGCTGACGTGACTCCTGGTGTAAACCGGCACCAGGGCTCCCCCTTTGACGTAGAGCGTGCACGCGGACCGCTTCAGCTCCCCCGTCACCCCGACCTTGGCGTAGATGCTGTTCCAATCCTCGCCGGAGCGGGTCCTGATCCAGAACCGGTGGCCCATGCCGACAAAGGGCTCGAAAGAGAGGGCTTGCCCCGCGGGGAGTTTGAAACCAACGGCGACTTCTTCCTTGGTCCCGAGGTAGGAGGTGTCGGACTCGATTGCCGTCGAGCCGGACAGGTCGTGGCCGTCGTAGTCCAGACTGCCACCCCAGACCTCGGCGGATTCGGCTACGGAGAATACCGGGAAATCGTCCACCCTACTGATCCCGGCGCCGTGTATGGCCCCCCTCTCTTTCACAAACGAACTACCGTTGAGCTTTTCATCCCAGGTGAACCATCCAGTCTTAAAGTACACCGAGAGTTCCCCGGCACAGGCCACCCGGGCGGCGCTGCCGGCGCAGAAGATCGCGATTACCGCTAGTGCCTTCAAGCTTTTCACCAGTGTCGTGGTTCTCATGGATAAATCTCCCTGTAGGTCCTTTAATCGGTAGCTACAAGTTTCGCTCCAGAAGTATTTTTTATATTATTTTTCAATAAGTATCCACTTATATTATTTATTTAACCTTTCTATCCATGACAATCGAATGTCAGCTTCAAAATGACCTTGCCAAGCATTTGCGCAGCCGCTCTGTCCAACCCTAAACAATGTCCATATTCCCGGCACTTACCCCTGCAAACCACTGCATGGCAAGGAGTGAACTTTTCGGACAGGCGAAATCTACCGCCCGAACTTCCTCCCGTTCCACCCTTCCCTCGGTCTCCCAATCCCGGCCCCAAATCACTTGACAAACCATATATCGTGGCTGTATCTTCAATTCCTTTAATTCACCCAAGCTTATACAATACCCACATGGAGAGCGATGAACGCCCCCAACCAACAGAATCAGTGGGTAGCCATCTTGCAGTCGGCGCTGGTCTCTGAGTAACCGAAACTTCGCAGAGACTGTGCCGAAGAAACATATCTCATTTATGCGGAGTCCAGGTGCTGGCACGACTGCATGAGGTGGCCGGAAAAGCCGGAGAAACGTCATGAGAAATCAGTTGAGGACCAGACTGCTCTCCCTGTCCATCAGGTCACAGATGCTCCTGATGGCGCTCATCGTGGCCCTGCCGGCTGCCGGCATCATCATTTTTTCCGGCGTGAAACTGCGGCAGGCTGCCATCACCGCCGCCATCCAGCAAACCAGCAAGATCAGCGACGGGCTCGCTAGCGAGCAGCAGCATGCCGCAGCCTCGGCTGAACAGCTGATGAAAGCACTGGCACAACTGCCGGACCTAAAGAACCATGACACCCTCAAGACCCGCAAGATCCTGGCTGACATCCTTAAAACCAACCCGATGTACCTGAACCTGTCGGTGGTCGACCCAAACGGCACAGTCTGGGCCTCGGCCATCACCAGCAAGACGGTCTCCCTCGCCGACCGGCGTTACTTCAGAAACGCCATGGCAACCGGACGGCTTTCCTCCGGGGAGTACATCGTCAGCCGCATGGCCTCAAAGCCCACCATCAATCTGTGCTACCCCTTTTATGACGAGTCCGGCAAGATCCTGGGCGCCATGTCGGTGGCGTTTCATCTGGACTACCTCTGCCGATCCCTCACCTATATGAACACCGAGCGGTACCGCTACACGCTGCTTGACTACAAGGGGATCGTGCTCGCCACAAGCGGGAACCCTGTGGGGTCAACCGGGAAAATGGACCTGCCGGAGATGTTCCGCAGCATGCAGGGCGCTTCCGACGAAGGGCTCTTCGTCGGATCGGGCGACGACGGCCAGCGGCGCTTCGTCACCTATCGCAGGCTGCGCCTGCGGGGCGAGCGCACGCCCTACATGTACATCCGCGCCAGCATTCCGGTTGCCACCGTCGTCGCCCAGGCCAACGCCCTTTTGGGACGCAACCTGCTGATCTTCGCCTCGAGCCTGGCCTGCGCCCTGCTGGTCGCCTGGCTGGTGGGCAAGCATTCCATCCTGGACCGGGTGGCGGTGCTGCGCGCCGCATCGCGGCGGCTGGCCCGGGGAGACCTCAAGGTAAGGATCGCGGACAGCATCGTCGGGGGGGATCTCGGCGAGCTCGGCACGGCTTTCGACGAGATGGCGCAGCAGCTGGAGGCGCGCGAGCGGGAGCGCGACTGCGCGGAACTGGCGCTGCGCAAGAGCGAGGCGCGCTACCGCTCACTCTTCGACAACTCCCTGTTCGGGATCGTCGCGGTCGGCAGCGATAACCAGTTCGAACGGGTGAACCAGGCCTTTTGCGACCGCTGGGCTACCAGGAGCGCGAGCTGGTCGGGGGCCTCAATTTCGTCGACATCACCCACCCCGACGACGTGTTGCCCAGCCTGGAAAAACACCTGGAGATGAAGCGCGGCGAGCTGGGGCGCTACACCATCGAAAAGCGCTACCTCACCAAGGCGGGCAACGTGGTGCGGGTGCTTTGCTTCGTGGAGGGGATTTACAACGAACAGGGGCGCTGCGAGGGGAACATTGCCTGCATCCACGACATCACGCAGCTCAAGGAGAACGAGGAGCGGATGCGGCTTTATTTCGAGCGCCAGATCGTCGGGATGGCGATAACCTCTCCGGACAAAAGGTGGCTGGAAACCAATGCGCGGCTGCACCAGATGCTGGGTTACACGCGCGAGGAGCTCGCCAGCAGGTCGTGGGAGGACCTGACGCACCCCGACGACCTGGACAGGAGCCGTGCCCTTTTCAACCGGATGCTCGCAGGCGAGATCGACGAGTATGTCATGGAGAAGCGCTACCTGCGCAAGGACGGCTCCTGGCTGGACTCCTACCTCTACATCGGCTGTGTCCGCAAACCCGACCGCCAGGTCGACTACGTGTTCGCGCTCTACGACGACATCACGGAACGAAAGCGCGCGGAGCAGGAAATCCAGAGCCTGCAATCGCAGCTGGAGCTGCGCGTTCTGGAGCGCACCGCGCAGCTCGAGGCGGCCATCCGTGAGCAGGAATCGTTCAGCTACTCGGTCTCCCACGATCTCAGGAGCCCGTTGCGCCACATCAACAGCTATCTCGCCATACTGCAGGAGGAGTTCGCGCCGGACCTCCCCGAGGAGGCGCATTACTACCTCAAGCGCAGCCGCGCGGCGAGCATCAAGATGGGCAAGCTGATCGACGACCTTTTGGAGCTCTCGCGGGTGGGGCGCTCCCGGCTGGTAAAGGAAAACCTGGACTTAAGCGGCCTGGCGGCCGGCGTCGTCACCATGCTTAAGGAGAGCGATCCCAACCGCGAGGTGCAGGTAGAGATCACTCCGGGCCTGCGCGCCCAGGGGGATAAGATCCTCATGGGCCAAGTGCTGGAGAACCTGCTCGGGAACGCCTGGAAATACTCCGGTCGCAAGGAATGCGCCCGGCTGGTTTTCGGAGTCGAGGAGACAGGGCGGGGTAAGGCGTTCTTCGTCAGGGACAACGGGGCGGGGTTCGACATGGCGTATGGGGACAAGCTTTTCGGCCCCTTCCAGCGGCTGCACGGCGAGGAGTTCGAGGGAACCGGCATCGGCCTGGCGACCGTCAAGCGCATCATGGAGCGCCACGGCGGCGCCGTTTGGGCGGAGGCCGAGCTGGACGAGGGCGCGACGTTCTACTTTACGCTTCCTTGAGAGGCCGCGAGGTGTGATGTGTGATGGCCTCTTCCAAAAAAAATTAAACAAATCCAACCACCGGCAAATAATTCATATTCTATCAGTCAGATTTTCTCTGACAGAAAGAAACCCGCCGACAGATTACCTCTAAAGAATTCCTAGCCTCGCACCGATACTAATCCTGTCTATAACTTCCTTCTGCTCAACGGAGTGCGGGATCATGTCCACCAATGGAATCTCCAGGTTCAGTGTACAGCAGCAAATAGCCTTCCTTGCCACGGTCTCAGTGGCCGGCCTCGCGATACTTTCTATTGCCGCCTTCCTGGTGCTTGGCCAGGTCAAGGTTACCGGTCCGATCTACCAGCAGATCGTGCAGGGCAAGGACCTGGTCGCGGACATCCTGCCGCCACCGGAGTACGTCATCGAGTCCTACCTGGTCGTGCTGCAGGCGGATCGCGAGACGGACCCCAGCAAACTGCCGAGTTACCTGGAGCGCTTCAAGAAACTCAAGGGCGAGTTCGACGAGCGCCACGAGTATTGGAAAAAGGAGCTGCCGGAGGGAGAGACCAAACAGATCCTGGTGGAGGCCTCCTACCAACCGGCGCTCGCCTTTTACGCCACCGCCCTGAACGAGCTGTTTCCCGCCCTGCAAGGCGGCGAGCGCGCCAAGGCGGACGGTGCGATCGTCAAGCTGACCGCGCTGTATGAGACGCACCGCAAGCAGGTCGACCGGCTGGTCACGCTCACCAATGCCAAGAACGATCAGATCGAAAAGCAGACCGGAGCCCTGCTCGACAGGTACAGCGCCTTCATGCTGGCCCTTTGCCTGCTGACCGTCGCCGTCAGCCTGTTCCTGAGCACCTGCGTCTTCAGGAGCATACGCGGCACCTTCCTCACCTGTGCGGCGATCACCGACGCCATCGCCGCCGGCGACCTGTCGGTCCAGGTGCCGGTTGCCGGCAAGGGGAGCGTGCGACTCCTACTGATCAGCCTGAAGACACTGGTGGAGAGTTTTCAGAGAGTCGTGGTCCAGATGGGGAGCACTGCAACCCTGCTGGTCAGCTCCTCGGGCCAACTCTCCCTCGCTTCCGAGGAGATCGCCCACAACGCGGAGAACGCAGCCATCGAATCGGCGAGCATCGCAACGGCCGGCGAGCAGATGGCGGCCACCTCGCACGACATCTCCAGCAACTGCCACAGCGCGGCCGGCAACTCCCAGGCGACCTCCAGCATCGCCATGAACGGCGTGCAGGTGGTGGGTCGTACCATTGACGTCATGCGCCAGATCGCGGAGCGCGTCAAGGGACTCGCCTCGACGGTCGAGCTGCTGGGACAGCGCAGCGACCAGATCGGGGAGATCATCGGCACCATAGAGGACATCGCCGACCAGACCAACCTGCTCGCCCTGAACGCGGCCATCGAGGCCGCCCGCGCCGGAGAACAGGGCCGGGGCTTCGCAGTCGTGGCGGACGAGGTGCGGGCGCTGGCCGAGAGGACCACCAGGGCCACCCGGGAGATCGGAGACATGATAAAGGCGATCCAGTCCGAGACCCGCGGAGTGGTCGGCGCCATGGAGCAGGGGGTACTGGAGGTGGAGAGCGGCACCAGCGAGGCGACCAGCTCCAGCGACGCTCTCAAGGAGATTTTGGACCAGGTGAACGCCGTCTCGTCCCAGATCACCCAGATCGCGCAGGCGGCGGAGGAGCAGACCGGGACGACCGGGGTGATCAGCGGCAAGATCCAGCAGATCACGAACATGGTGCAAAATGCCGCGGCGGGGTCGAACCAGTGCGCGCAGCAGGCGTCGCAGCTGACCGTCTGCGCCCAGGACCTGGAGCGCATCATCCAGCAGTTCCGCGTGAGCTGAGCCTGGGAAGACCTGGTAGCAACTCCAAAGAGCCATTCGATGGGATCAGGGCCATCTCGCCAGGTGGCTCCTCCCTCACCCGGTCTTCGGCCACCCTCTCCCGGTGGGCGAGGGTAATCCCTTTCCGGGGGCAGAGCCGGAGGAAACCACTTCCGAGGCTACTGCTACACTCAATTAACCTCCCCCTGAACCACCCCTAAGCTCCCAAAAACTCCCCCTCGCCCTCCGGGAGAGGGCCGGGGTGAGGTAGCCACCCTCTGCTGCGACATATCAAAACTCATCCGCTCCGCCTCCATCTTGGACAAACTTTTTTCAGCGCGTAGGGTGGGTACCCCGTGCCCACGCGGTGTGAAAGCGGAGACAGCTCACGGGCGAACACGAGGTTCGCCCCTACGTGGCGTTTTCCCTCTGGCCCCTCCCTCGCCCGCCACTCTTCCGTTTCACACCTCCATCCTGACTCATTTATTTCAACTCCCAATCGTCGTGCAGCACCGGCTGATTGCCGGCCGGCGCTCAGCCTGAACTCACATTGACAATGACTTTCAGCATCATTGCTAACCTTCCGACACTACAGCAATAATGACACATCGAGAGCTATACACTGGAAGCAGGAAACGACAAAGAGACAGCCCCATTGCCCCTGCCAGAGAATGAGGGCAAATGGAAACGCTGATATACGCCTGACGCAACAAGTGAGTTTTTTTGCTTGATTTTATTTTTCGCGTCTGCAATATTGCCAGCAACGAAAGGCTCATTGAGCATACGTGATAAACGACAATACTAAACTATCCGCGAGGGTAGGACGGAAAGCCTAAGGGTCTCACGAGAGACAGCCGGGTCGCCGAAATATCGCCACCACGATACGAAGCCCCGGCTTTTTTGTATCCAAAATCCAGGAGGTGGCCCCGCCACACGCCGTTGGTAAAAAATTGGTGCAGCTACACGACAATACTAAACTATCCGCGAGGGTAGGACGGAAAGCCTAAGGGTCTCGCCAGAGACAGCCGGGTCGCCGAAATATCGCCACCACGATACGAAGCCCCGGCTTTTTTGTGCGCACCACACGCCAGCAGGAGGTGACCTATCAGGAAGCAGCAGTAGCAACATCAGGAGTGGTACACGATAATACTAAACCATCCGCGAGGATGGGGCGGAAAGCCTATAGGGTCTCACAGAGACAGCCGGGTTGCCGAAATATCACGAGATTTCGGTATCCCGGTTTTTTTACGCCCATGATCGGAAGCACACTGAAATCTGTGGTAGGCAAACAAGCTGCGAATCACCCCGCGACGGGCCACGGGGCAGAAACGCGACGACATCGACCGGTGGCAGGCGGACCAGCTGCCGACGGACGATAAAGGAGATGAGATGACAAAAATCACCACAGGGAACTATTGCGACAATTTCGACAACACTGCATCGAGGGGAGATTGCCTGAAACTTTTCGTGAAAAGGTCGCTTGCGACCCTATCGGTTCTTTGCCTGATGACCCTGGGAATGATGCTTGCCGGCTGCGGCGGCGGCTCGGGCGGGGTCTCGTCGCAGGTCGTGAGCGGCAACGCCTCGGTCGGCGCCCCGCTCTCCGGGCAGGTCTATCTGAAGGACTCCTCCACTCCGGCGCAGCAAAAGTCGAGCAACATCGCAAGCGACGGCAGTTATGCCATCGACGTCACCGGCCTCACGGCGCCCTTCGTGCTGCGGGCCTCGGGGAGCGCCGGCGGAAGCAACTTCCAGTTGCACTCATTTGCCGACGGCACCGGCACAGCCAACGTCAACCCGCTCTCGGACATCATCGTCGCAAGCGCCGCGGGAGTCGACAACCCATCCGACGTCTTCGACAAGGCGGATGCCGAGCATAACCGCACCATAAGCGCTAACATCGCCAGCACGGTCTCCACCATTTTGGCCAAGCTGCAGCCCCTGCTCGTGCAGTATAGCGCCGACCACACCAACCCGATCACGGCCCGCTACATCTCCAACCACATCGGCATGGACGACATGTTCGACAACGTGAAAATCACCGTTTCCAACGGCACCTTGTCGATAATAATGACCAAAACCGGAGCCGTGGTCTTCACCGGCAAGCTGACCGACATCGCCAACGGCGTCTTCAACGGCGGCGGCTTACCCCCGACCGCAAGCGCGCCCGCCACCCCGGCCGGCCTGACTGCCGTCGGCGCATCCGGCCAGATCACGATCTCCTGGACATCTGTCAGCAACGCGACCTCCTACAACCTGTACTACGCGACGGTCCCGGGCGTGACCACGACCAGCGGCACCAAAATCACCCCCGCCGCCAGTCCCTATCTCCAGACCGGCCTCCCTGCCGGCACCACCTACTACTACGTCGTGACCGCGGTCAACAGCGCTGGCGAAAGCGCCGCCTCGGCCCAGGCCTCGGCAGCCACCGCAGCAGCTCCGCCGGCACCGGCCGTCCCGGCAGCACCGGCCGGCCTGATCGCCACCGGCGGCACCAACCAGGTGACCCTCTCCTGGGGCAGCGTCGCCGCGACCACCTCGTACAACGTGTACTATGCCAAAACCAGCGGTGTCACCATCACGAACGGCACCAAGATCGCCGGCGCCACCAGCCCCGCAGTGCTGACCGGTCTGACCGCCGGCACCAGCTACTACTACATCGTGACGGCGCTCAACAGCGTGGGCGAGAGCGCGGCCTCGCTGCAGGTCGCGGCGACCACCCTCGCCGCCGTGCCGAGCCCGACTGCTCCCGCGGCTCCGACCGGCGTAACGGCCGCAGGCGGCGCCAACAAGGCCACCATCAGCTGGCCCGCGGTTACCGGAGCAGCCTCGTACAACGTCTACTGGTCAACCGCCAGCAGCGTGAGCAAGACCAGCGGCACCAAGATTGCGGGCGTCACCAGCCCCTACGTCCAGACCGGGCTGTCGGCCGGCACCACCTACTACTACATCGTCACCGCAGTCAACAGCGTCGGCGAGAGCGCGGCGTCGTCCACGGCATCCGCTGCAACGGCTCCGGCAGCACCCGCCCTACCCTCCGCTCCGGTCGGCGTGACCGCAACCGGCGCAGCCAACCAGGTTACCACCTCGTGGCCGGCGGTGGCCGGCGCGACCTCCTACAACATCTACTGGTCCACCGCGTCCGGCGTCACCACGGCCTCCGGCACCAAGATCACCGGGGCAACCAGCCCCTACCTCCAGACCGGCCTCAACGCGGGCACCGCCTACTACTACATCGTCACCGCGCTGAACGCGGCCGGTGAAGGGCCCGCCTCGGCCCAGGTCTCGGCGACCACCTCCGCACCCGCCCCGGTCCTTCCGGCGGCACCGGCCGGCGTGACCGCAACAGGCGGCACCGCCCAGGCGACAGTCACCTGGTCGGCTGTCAGCGGGGCTACCTCGTACAACGTCTATTACTCGACCGTAAGCGGTGTGACGGTCGCCAGCGGCACCAAGATCACCGGTGCCGGCAGCCCGTATACCCAGACCGGCCTGAACGCGGGCACGACCTACTACTTCATCGTGGCGGCAGTGAACACGGCCGGTCAAGGCGCCGCCTCGGCCCAGGCGTCCGCGACCACGGCCTCCGCAGTGCCGGCCTTTGACGCCCTGTCCTATTACAACGTGACCTGCCTCGGCTGCCACGGCTCCCTCGGCGTAAGGAGCGCCGCCCAGATCAGCGCCGCTATCTCCGGCGTGGGGTCCATGAGGTCCCTGTCCACCCTGACCGCGGCCCAGATAGCCGCCATCGCCGCAGTCTCCTACTAGACCCGGCAAACCAAACTGGGCCCCGGTGACCGGGGCCCAGACACAAAGAACCCCGCCTTGAAAGGCGGGGTTTTTTTTTCGTACCACACTAATTCCCACGCTATCGTTCCCACGCTCCCGCGTGGGAATGCATCCAGGGACGCTCCCGTGTCCGGGTCGGCTGCGTGCAATAGCCTCGGGCAATACTTCAGCGTCACCTCAGGTGCCGGACGCTGGAGCGTCCTGAGAGCCGGTTCCGCGCGGGAGCGTGGCAACGATGGTAAGCCCAGACGCCCGGATTCCGTAGGGGCGCATCATCATGCGCCCTAACCCGCCGGGCTACATCTCCTCCGGGCCCCCTAGCGCGATTTTCCCCACCAGGCGGATGAAAAAATCCGGCACGCCGGTCTCGAAGCTAAGCCGCTTGCCGCTGGCCGGGTGGGTGAAACTGAGCGACCTGGCATGCAGCGCGAGAGTGCCATAGTTGTCGTTACCCTTGCCGTATTTCTTGTCCCCGACAACCGGGTGCCCCTTTTCCGACAGGTGCACCCGTATCTGGTGCTTGCGTCCGGAGAGCAGGTGGATCTCCAAAAGGCTCAGCCCCTTGGTCTCCTTGAGCACTGTGTATTCCGTGTGGGACAGCTTTCCCAGCGCCGGAACGGGGGTGGAATAGACCGTGAAGGCGCTGTTCTCGGCCAGATAGCTGCTGATGGTCCCGGTCTTGGGCGACAGCGAACCGGAAACGACCGTGAGGTAGCGCTTGTCGGTCTCCTGCCAGTGCCCCTGCAGAAAGATCTTGGCGGTCTCGCTTTTGGCGAGGATCAGGATGCCGGAGGTGTCCCGGTCCAGGCGGTGCACGATGTAGACCCGGTTGCGGGAGCGGGGATTCCCCTTACGGACATAATCATTCAGGATGGCATGGACCGTCCTCGACTTGTCCCGGTCTGTCCCCATGGTCAGGAGGCCACAGGGTTTTTCCACCACGATGACATCGTCATCCTCGTAAAGGACCGTAAGCCCCTTGGGTTGATGTTTGGCTGCGGGGCGTTTGGGTGCAGGCATAAATATCTCTCTGAAAATAAAAACCACAGGGGTGGTCCCTGTGGCTCGCACTCTTTATACCATGCCGCCACCCGCCGCAGCAACGGCTTTCTTGACCTTACCCCCCT
>TBL_comb47_HYPODRAFT_10004826_pt1 | contig 15327 bp, 10 predicted proteins | sample TroBogypolimnion_40_FD_10682 | JGI IMG/M metagenome (IMG submission 10682)
GTTAATTAAAATATTGTTAGAATTGTTTTTTTTATCTTGTTTTGTAGCGTAAATTCTTTGAGGTCAATCCGAAGACAAAAGAAATTCAATATTAAATTGTGAAAAAGATGTGTATAAAGAGTAGCCTGAAATGGGAGGGTGAAGAAAATAATTTACATGTTGTAAAGTGCTGATTTGTTTATGTGCTAACATTATTTTGCAAACAAAAGAAAATTAAAAATAAAAATAGATGCTATTATATTTGGTGGTGTTAGGAATTAAACATATTTTTGCAGAGTTTTATTTGAAATCATATCAGAAAAAGAGAGGTTGAACCTTCCGTGTAAATTTGATTAATCATCTTATTTATTATCACACGAAAAGTTTTGCTTTAGGTAGAGTCCCATTAAAGCTATGTACGCCAGCACATGCAGAGGACAAAATTAGGCTAAACATTAGGTGTGAATTAGAATTTTAGGAATTAATTGATTAATTAAATTAAAATTTATGGATTCAAAAATTGTTTATTATTTTTCGTCGGTAACACGTATTTTAACTACAGGAACAAAAAATCCACTAGTTATAGCGTTATCACCGGCATTCGCGGCTAATTTGGCAACTTTAGCTGCGGATAAGTTAACAGCAGATGAACTAATGTTGATACTTGAGGGTAAGACTTTAGGGAATACTGCTGAAAATTTAATATTGAAAAAAGACACTTCTACTATCTTCAGTATAGTTAGTTCGTTAGCAAGTGGATATGGTGCCAGTATTAAGAATGGAGATTTGACAGGAATGGAAAGCTATACTTATAGCAACTTATTTAAAACAAAACCTGAAGAGCTTGTAAATTCATTGGATGCTATTTTGTTAGTTATTAATACTAATAAAAATGCTTTGTTGGCTCATGGTATTTCACCAGCTCTAATATTAAAGTTAACCGGTTTTAGAGATGATTATAGTGCGCATAAATTTACTACTAAAGATGCTATAGATCTTCATAAAAATACTAAAACTCAATTGGAGACTTTGATGGTGAAAATGAAGAAAGATACGACTACACAATTAGATAAGAATGCAGAGTTTTTTAGATTGGATAATATGGATTATTATCTGACTTATAAATCGGCTAGAAAAGTATCTCATCGTCATATGCATATTAAAACTCCTATTCCTCCTGGTGCTACAACAGGTAATCTGGAATTAATAATTACTAATAAAGCAACGGGCGAAGATATTCATAATGTTGAATTTTCGATATTATCTATTAATTATATTGCGATGAGTGATGTAAATGGTGAAATATTAAAGGAACAACTTTTACCGGGTGAATATACAGGTACATTAAGTTGCCTAGGTTTTGCTAAAATTGATTTTACATTTACAATTAAAAAAGGTGAAACTACGGATTTAGGTTTTATGATGGAGATGGAAGCCATATAACAATTAAGAATTAAGAATGAAATAAAGTAATTTGTGATTTTTAATTAAAAGAAAAGCCTTCGTTAAATTAATGACGAAGGCTTTTCTTTTGTTATTATAGCTCCAAGTACTCAAGGTACTCAAGGCATTTCAAATACTTCTTAATCCCAGAACCTCCACTGAATGCCTATCTTAAGAGCGGCATCCTGAGCAGGATAATGGGGCATTACATAGTAATTATAATTAGTAAAGCCTTTGTTAAGATGCTGATACTTTAAAAAGACATTAGCTCTTTTAATCTGAAGATTAATAAATAAATCGCAATAAAGATAATTACCGGTTTTGATTTGGTCTTGTGTGTAAAACATACGGGTAGCAGCATGTATGCGTCGGCATTATAAGCTGTATTATAAAAAAGATAAAGAATGTAAATACGAAGATAATTGTCTTTTTCATGGTATAGCGTTTTTAATGTTTCTATGCTTAATGTACTACACTAAATTTAAGTGTTTGGAAACTGTCATCGCCTGTTGCTTTAAGCAAATAAATACCTTGTAATAATTGGGAGGTATCTAAAGTTAAATGATGTTCCCCTGAATGTTGATTAGCGTTAACAAGTTCTTTAATCTTCCTTCCGGTAATATCATATACATCTAAACTAAAGTTTTGAGTCTTCTTTAAATAATAGGATATCGTTATAGATAAGCTTGCCGGACTTGGATAAACAATAATATCACCACTCGAAAACACTCCTGTACCTGTATTATGATGAACAAATACATTTAAAGATGAAGAACTGCCATCTGCACAACCATTATGACCTTTAACTTTAAGTAAACCAGATTGGGCATTATTGGAGTAGTTTACAGAGATACTATTTGTAGAAGTTGTATCAATAGCTCCTGAAGGCAACTCCCATATATATGAAACAGCACCGGCTATTAATGGCACAGTATATAAAACATTCTGTTGACCTTGATTAACATTTGTATTTCCTGTTATAGTGCCCGAAGGAGCAGGGATAGTTGAATTAATATTAACAACAGTTGAATATGCAGGACTTAATTGAGATCCTACAAGAATAACACAAGTATAGTTTCCGGACATTGCAGCATTAACATTTGGAATAATAGGATTTTGTTGAAAAGAAGTCCAACCATTAGGACCAGCCCAACTATAACTTGCACCAATAACATTCTCTGCATATAACTTTAAAGTATCTCCTGTACATAATGGGCCATTATTATAAGCTGGTTCTTGAAATATATTACAATCTGTTGTGCCTGCTCCCGGCTGACCGGCATTTGTTTGGGTGAAAACAAAGTTACAAGGTATATTCTCATAATTTGTAATTAACAACATGTAATATTGTCCTGTAATAGCACCATTAATATGACAATCTTCAGTAGTTTGAGTACTTGCACTACAATCAACAATATTGCCGGAAGGATAAAAATTTGGAGGAATAGCACACGACCCAACATTATCAGGACAAGTACCCCCTATACAAACGTTACCTGTACAGTTACCTGTTAATAATGAATCCATACAAGCAATAATTGGTGAAGAAAATGGCCCCCAACAAATAAAATCCAAATCATGAGCAGGACTACTTGAAATATGTATTACAAAGTTTCCCGGATTAGCAACTTTCATATAATAATAGGAAGGTTGATTAATACCAGACAAACAGCCAAAGTTTGGATATGCTGGCATTGGATCAGGAGAAGGAAAATCTGTAACAGCAGGATAAATATTGGTTGAACCAATACAAAAAGGCTTTGCAGAACCACAATCAGTACCTTGTCCTGATAATCTAATAAAGATAAAGATTGTAAATACGAAGATAATTGTCTTTTTCATGAGATTGCGTTTTTAATGTTTCTATGCTTAATGTACTACACTAAATTTAAGTGTTTGAAAACTGTCATCGCCTGTTGCTTTAAGCAAATAAATACCTTGTAATAATTGGGAGGTATCTAAAGTTAAATGGTGTTCTCCTGAATGTTGATTAGTGTTAACGAGTTCTTTAATCTTTCTTCCGGTAATATCATATACATCTAAACTAAACTCTTGAGTCTTCTTTAAATAATAGGATATCGTTATAGATAAGCTTGCCGGACTTGGATAAACAATAATATCTCCACCCGAATAAACATCTGTCCCTGTATTGTGATGCACAAGTACATTTAATGTTGAAGTGCTGCCATTTCCACAACCATTATGACCTTTAACTTTGATAAAACCTGATTGTGCATTATAGGAGTAATTTACAGTGATGCTATTAGTAGTACATGTGCCAATAGCTCCTGAAGGCAACTCCCATATATACGAATCAGCACCGGCTATTAATGGCACTGTATATACAACATTCTGTTGACCTTGATTAACATTTGTATTCCCTATTATAGTACCAGAAGGAGCAGGTATAGTTGAATGTACAATTACAATTGTTGAATCTAAAACAATAAATTGTCCATTTACATATGCTTGACAATAATAACATCCTGCCCAAACAGCATTAACATTTGGGATGATAGGATTTTGTTGAAAAGATGTCCATCCATTGGGTCCAACCCAAGTATAACTTGCACCAATAACATTCTCTGCATATAACTTTAAAGTATCTCCCACACATAAAGGACCATTATTATAAATTGGTTCTTGAAATATATTACAATCTGTTGTGCCTGCTCCCGGCTGACCGGCATTCGTTTGGGTAAAAACAAAGTTACAAGGTATATTCTCATAATTTGTAATTAACAACATGTAATATTGTCCTGTAATAGCACCATTAATATGACAATCTTCAGTAGAATTAATACTAGTACTACAATCAACAATATTGCCGGAAGGATAAAAATTTGGAGGAGCAGCACATGGACCAGTATTATCAGGACAAGTACCACCACTACAAATGTTACCGTTACAGTATCCTGTTAATAATGAATCCATACAAGCAATAATTGGTAAAGAAAAAGGTCCCCAACAAATAAAATCCAAATCATGATGAGGACTACTTGAAATATGTATTACAAAGTTTCCGGGATTAGCAACTTTCATATAATAATAAGAGGGATTATTAATATTAATCAAACATCCAAAGTTTGGATAAGCCGGCAAAGGATAAGGAGGAAAATAATTTGTAGTAGCGGGATAAACATTGGTTGAGCCAATACAAAAGGGTTTTGCGGAACTACAATCAGTACCTTGCCCTGATAATCTAATAAAGATAAAGAATGCAAATAAGAAAATAATTGTCTTTTTCATGAGATTGCGTTTTTAATGTTTCAATTAGAATAATAAAAAACTACATTAGTAAGACAAATTTATTTAACTTAAAGTTGCCTGAAGAAATAATAATTATGAAATTATTTTTATTTAAGATATAATAAAAATGGTGATTGTTCTAATTTAAGATTTTCTGTTTTTACTGCTTTTTTGGTAAATTCAGACATACCATTCTAAGTATTAAAAGACATTGCCAAAACATTACATCCTGTTTATATGTTGTATTTACTCAAATTAACGAAAGGTTATCCTAATCCTTCATGGGGGATTCCGAATGTTGTATCGGCAATTCTCAATGTCCTATCTTGATATCCGAATTTTGTATTGGCAATTCCTAATACCTTATCAGGATATCCAAATCAGACAATCAGGTTTCAAGTCCTAAAAAGAGATATTGTATTTTTATAGTGTTGTTATAATTTATTATTCAATATATTTAAAAACTTGTATTATAATGTCTACATTAAAAGAATAAAAAACCTTCACCAATTATATGATGAAGGTCTTTTATATTTTCTAATTGTCTAAATGCCTAAACAGCTAAAAGCCTACTTACAACTTCAAATACTTCTTAATCCCAGAACCTCCACTGAATGCCTATCTTAAGAGCGCCATCCTGAGCAGGATAATGAGGCATCACATAGTAATTATAATTAGTAAAGCCTTTGTTAAGATGCTGATACTTTAAAAAGACATTAGCTCTTTTAATCTGAAGATTAATAAATAAATCGCAATAAAGATAATTACCGGTTTTGATTTGGTTTTGTGTGTAAAACATACGGGTTGCAGGCATGTAAGCGTCGGCATTATAAGCTGTATTATAATAAAGATCAACACCGGGCTGTAGATACATGTGCTTTTTGAACAGTTTTAAATTAAAATACCACGATTGCATTGCAGTAAGCTCGGGAAGTTTAATAATAGTGCCATTAGAAGCCTTTTGATAAATAAGATTATTCTCTATCTCAATAATCTTCCAGGTAATGTGCTTGGTTATTTGCGCTTTCAACACATGCAATACTTCGCTACTTTGGGCGGGCATGGCATCATTATTCATATATATATAATTGCCTAACAGATGATAGGTAACCCCTATTTTAAAGCCAGATGTCTTAAACAAAGCATTTGCTGTGATTAAATCTTCTTTATTAAGATTATTAGTCCATTTATAATTGTAGGAAGAATATTCTTCGTAAAACCAATCGGCACTCTTTCTGTTATAGTTTAAAGCAACTGAAAACACCCTCTTACCCGGACTATTCTTAATAAAATCATACTTCATTTCGCCTTTTAAATTAAAATCACTTTCGTAATGTGTACCCAGCACATACTCGGCTAACAAATCGAGATGAAACTTCTTAAACGCTATCACAGATAAGGAACCATAAGGAATAAGCTGATTAAAAGACTTTGTAGTGATGGACGAATCTTTAATTTCAACGTATAATTGTCGCACACCAAAGGTAATCCTGAAAGGGTTAGATGCATCTTTATTATTAACAATACTGCTGGACCAAGCAAAGTTATTTTCAATCCTTTTAATGTGAGTAGTGTCATGAACTCCAACAGAATCAGGTATGCGATTGGGAAAGAAATTGCTGTCCAAAAGATTATTATCAGTAAAAGTAAATGCTTGTGTAGAATAATTAAAAGCGTAGGAAAACTCACCCGGATTAAAGAAACCTTTCTTAACAACAGTACTATCCTGTTTATCTCTTTTAAGATTAAGAAATTGCTTGATAAAGATACCTGTTTCAGTTATTTGGTTTTGAGCATAACTTAAGTTAACAGGCACAGCAAGCCTTTGAGATATTAAATTGTTTTCGAAGATAGAATCTTTTGACATTCCTCCGTTTTCCTGCACTGTCAAACTATTATGATAATATGCAGCCAGTAAACGATACCTTTTGTTAGGAGTAAAATAATTGGTGTTGATTAATATATTCCTGTCATCAGTAGCTTGATTATAATAAGTCCCCCAAGAGTCAACAAACCTTATATCCAATGCAACATTCCATGTTTTAGTAATATTCTGACTATGTATTACCCTAAATATATCCTCTTTTTGAGGGCCCGAAACATAATAAATCTCGGAGAAAGGAGTGCGTAGCTGATAGTATTTGTTTTTATAGTTATTATACATAAAGTCGTCAAATGCATTGCAACCATAATTGAACCCTGTTGAATGATCGGGCTCAAACACCATGTTCTTAGAAGGTCCACCGGTATTGCCCGTCCATAATGTAAAATGGTCGTTATGGAATTCAGGATTGTATTGTTGGAATCCCGTCAATATGGTATCAATTCTTTGAAATTCGGGGAAGTTAAATGAATTAGGAGTATCATAAAAGTACAAAGATCGGTTACGTGCATACGCAACGGTATCTTGTTTTTGAGCAAATAAATTACCCTCTATTAATAATATAAATAGTATTAGTAGATAGAAACGGTTTTTATTTGTCATTTTATGAATCTAATTTATTGTTCAATATCCAGCGAATTCTTTATGTATTCGTATTCCGGTGTTAGTTTTCCATTATGCAATATTAATGCTTTTTTCAACGACTTAGGTAAATCAATATCTTCGAAAGGAAGATCATAATCTGCAAAAGCTATTGGCTTGATAAAGTTCATTAGCGCATCAGCAAATCCCGTCGACGAATCTCTAGGAAGCTCACTAGGAAGAATATCTACAGCCATATCTAGTATCCCCTCACCTTCGTAACCCATTGTATAAGTTTGTGTTTTGGGATTATATACAAAGATTGGATCTTCAATCTCCGTACCATGATGGGTACATTCAATCGACCCATCAGGATCGCAGGTAATATCACCAATTACAGTCAACTTAGGACGATCTCCTGAGAATAACTTTTCAAGATACTCTTTAGTTAAAAGTTTTGGATACCTGGCATCCCAAAACATACAATTCATTAAAACGCTTAAATGTGGAACATATTGCTCAAAGACACTTCTATAACTTTTTGGATTTAGATAATAATCATGTAAAAAGAATTCACCTGATTGATCGATGTGTTCAGAGATATGCTTTTCTTTAAATACAACCTTATAAATAATATTGTTTGGAAGCTTTTCTCTGTCAGTTAAGTTAAGAAGTTTTTCAGTTGAAATCTCTTTAACAGGAAGCAAACCACAAATCTCCTGAGCACCTAAAGAAACATTGCCATAACCGGTAAAACCAACAACAAGTGGTCTTAAATCAGGATGAAGACCTTCCTCAGCAATTATCTGTCCAACACATGACACCGCATCTTTAGCTTCTTTTAAGGAATCATAAAGATGTGCTTGCTTAATACTTAAGAAAGGAGTATCATAACCAAAATATTTAAGCCTTAACCCTAAAGACCAGAAAGAATTTATCATTCCCGCAAGACCTGCATACTTACCGAAGAAGATTAATCTTTTATTTTGTTCATCAACAATTCGTTCATAATCTATCAGGTTACAGCCAAGTTCCATCATGCGTTTAAGCATTGGCATATTATATTTCTGCCCTTTTATTACATGCGAAAAGAATACATAAGTTTTATTAGGTTCAAAGAAATCAAGAGGCATTTCTTTTACACCTAGTATTACGTTGCAATCCTTTAGATTATCTGCAATAATAGCACCTGCTTTTACATATTCTTCATCTTTAAAAACTCTTTTAGCAGAAGTCTGAACTATAAAATCAAGTTTCTGATGTTTGATTAGTCTTTCGATATGTGCCGGTGTAAGAGGTGCTCTACGCTCCATAACATACTTGTCTTCGTGACGGATACCAATGTAGTTGCTCATAAATTATTTAGTAAAATGTATAGATTTAATGTTAATTATTTCAATTAAAAAAGTATGCAAATTTAGGAAATTACTCCCTTTGTTTGGCAATTAATTAGCATTATTTTAATCTTTTATTGAATTATTTTTTTAAACATTTATTTATCATGTCTTAATGATGGCATAATTTTTGTTATTTAATTAAGAAATAATATTATCTTTGTAAAAAATTTAACATTAAATAATAAAAAAGGCATGAAAAGAAGTCTACTAGTAGCAGTTTTATTTGTAATCATAACAAATATTACCTTTGCACAAAAATCAAATCTCACTTTCTTTACAGAACAAAAGGAGTTATTCTTTGTATTTATAAATGGCGTAAAACAAAATAACAATGCAAGTTTCAATATTAAAGTTGCGGACCTTTCTACACCATCATGTAAATGCAAGATCGTTTTTAATAATCCAAGAATAAGGAAGATAGATAAAATAATTAAGTTAAAACCAGGCTTTGAAACCACTTATACTATTTTAAGAAACAATAAAAACAAATGGGAAGTAAGATGGTTTAGTGAAACAGCAATACCTGCTGTTATAATAAATCAGAATTCAAACAATCAGCATCCTTTGGATCATCATCCTAATAATAATCCTAATAGTGTAAATAACAATACTAATCAACATACTAATACTAATTCTAATCAAGATTATACACATCAAAACGAATATGAAAAGCACAATGACCATCATAATGATAAATGGGACAATCACAACAAACCAATTTATGAGCCTGTTCCGGGATATAAAGGTGCAATAGGTTGCAATAATCCATTGGATCAACAAAACTTCCAGAATGTAAAACAAACCATTGCTTCAAAGAAATTTGAGGATAGCAAACTTACTATTGCTAAGCAAGTAATAAATAATAATTGCCTTTTAGCTTCTCAAGTAAAAGATATTCTTTTCTTATTTGAATTTGAGAACACAAGACTTGATTTTGCAAAGTATGCTTATGGTTTAACATATGATATTGGTAATTATTATTTACTAAATGATGCCTTTAAGTTTGAAGCATCAGTTAATGATCTAAATAAATACATTTCTGACTATAATAGAAATAATAGGAATGAACCATATTATGAAAAAGATGACAAAAATTACAATCAAAATGATTATAAAAAACATCATCACGAAAAGGAAAACCATGAAAAAGTAGTCGTATATGAACCAGTTCCTGGCTATACCGGTAAAATTGGTTGTAATAATCCAATGACACATGAGAGTTTTCAAAATGTGAAACAAAGCATTGCTTCTAAGTCTTTTGAAGACACTAAACTTACTATTGCAAAACAAGTTTTAAATAATAATTGTCTTTTAACATCCCAGGTTAAAGAAATTCTTTTATTATTTTCTTTCGAAAATACAAAACTTGATTTCGCTAAGTATGCTTATAGCTACACTTATGACATTGGAAATTATTATATGTTGAACGATGCATTTCAGTTTGAATCTTCAATTAATGATTTAAACAAATTTATAATAAAGAAATAATAGTATCTTTGTAAAAAATTAATTAAACAATCAATTAAAATTATCTCATTATGAAAAAAAATCTAATTATCACAGCAGTTTTAATCTTATTAGCTTCTGTTTCATTTTCGCAGAGCTCAAATCTTATCTTTTTTACCGAACAAGGTGAGCAATTCTTTGTAGTATTAAATGGTGAAAAACAAAACACCGTTGCTAAAACTAATGTCAAGGTTACTAATTTAACTGCACCAAGTTATAAATGTAAGATTATCTTTAATGATGCTACATTAGGGCAAGTTGACAAAACTATTTATGTAAAACCAGGCGTGGAAGCTAATTATACAATTAGAAAAAACAATAAAAACGAATGGATTGTACGTTGGATGAACGAAACTGCAATTAATGATGCTTCTAATCAAAATCAAAATTATGACAATAATTTGTATGTTGAACCTAATCAAAACAATCAACAGGTTATTAGCACTACTACAACAACTACTACAGTTCAGCCTCAAGGCAATGAAGTTAACAGTTTAGGAGTTAATATCGTAGATCCTGTTAGTGGAGTTAAAATGAACATGAATATTAACGCCGGCAATCTTAATACTAGCCAACAATCTACCACCACTACCACTTATTCAACTACTACAACTACTTCGGGTGATGATAATGTATCGTATCAAAACAATAATAATGTTGGTCATAGAGAACGTCATGAAAATAATCAAGTTGTAGAATATGTTCCTGGATATACTGGAGCAATTGGTTGTAATAATCCAATGGGTGCGCCAAATTTTAAGAATGTAAAACAAACTATTGCTACAAAGACTTTTGAAGATAGTAAACTTACTATTGCTAAACAAGTTTTAAATAATAATTGCTTATTGACATCTCAAGTTAAAGAGATTCTTTTATTATTTACTTACGAAAGTACCAAACTTGACTTTGCAAAGTATGCTTATGGTTATACTTATGATATAGGAAATTATTATATGTTGAATGATGCATTTCAATTTGAATCATCTATTGATGAATTAAATTCATATATTTCAAAGAAAAAATAAGTTCAAACCTATATTAATATGAAAAGAATTCTTGTACCGGTCGATTTCTCTGATCATACAGTTAATACATGTAAGTACGCATTAGAAATTGCTAAGAAATATGGTTCTGAAATAACTTTATTTCATGCTTATAATGATCAACTATTTGTTAGTTCACCAAGTATGCCTGATGCTTATGATATTAATCCTTACTCTAATGCAGAGTTAGCAGAAGATATAAAGAACGATGTGCAAATTCTAATTAATAAGCTTTCAGTTGAATTAATGAACATTCTTATTAATGAGAATGTAAAGAATGTAAAAATTAAAACACATATTTCAGAAGGTGATCTCGAGTATGATCTTAAACAATTCTGTGATGATTATCACCCATCTATCATAGTTATAGGTACAAGAGGTAAAGGGAATTCATCGAACGCTTTTGGTGTTAAAGCTATTCATATTATAAACAATGTTAATTGGCCAGTATTAGCTATTCCAGTTTCTTCAAAATATAAAGACTTAAAAAACATCATGTATACAACAATATTCGAACAAAATGAAGATGTTTTAATAAGAAAGTTATTCAATAAATTTGAAGCATTTGAAGCTAAAATTCATTGTGTACATGTTTGGGGAGATGAAGACTATCTAAAAGATGAAGTAAAGTTGGAGGAACTTAAAGAAACATTCTCTGTTGAAGTAGCTTCTGGTAATTTTATTTGTGATATACTCGAAAATGAAGATTATCACAAGGGTATACAAGAATATATTACTAAAAATAATATTGATTTAATAGCTTTTGTTCCCCATAAGGCTAAATTATTTCAAAGATTATTTGGTCAAAATAATCCCGATAAAGAATTATTCAACATTAATCTACCTCTATTTTCAATGAGGGAATAATTTCTAAATCAAATAGGATTGATTTAGATTTATTCATTCAGAATTAGATAAAAAGATCTGCAGCAATGCCGTCTGCTATAAATTTTCCCTTAAGGGAAAGGGTATAAATGGCATCATTCTCCTCTACAGTACTTTGCTGAAGATGTTTTTGAATACTTTTATCAAAATTAATATTAATTTCAGTGCTAAAATTTTGTTTTAGAAATTCTTTATTTACACCCCAAATCGTTCGCAACGAAGTTAGAATATATTCATTATACTTTTGATCATCAGTCAATATCTCCCTTTCAAAGGGCACTATTCTTTTATCAATAGAAGCAATATATTTAGTAATATTAGCTGTATTCCATTGGCGAGAAACAAGATTATAAGAATGTGCCGAAGGACCTAATCCTAAATACTTTTGCTGTCGCCAATAATTACTGTTATGTATAGAGACAAATCCATCTTTACAAAAGTTAGATATTTCGTAATGAATATAGTTATGCGTCTTCATAGCATCCATCAACAGTTCAAATTGTCGTATCCCCTGTTCTTCATCTACAGCTTTAGCTTTCCCTTTATTGATAAGATGATGCAGAGCAGTACCTTCTTCAATAGTAAGACAATAAGACGAAATATGAGGCACCTCTAACTCAAAAGCTTTGGTAAGATTGGTATTCCATTTTTCGTCAGTCAAGCCGGGAATGCCGTATATAAGATCAATAGTAATGTTATTAAAACCAATATCCTGAGCATTCTTTATTGCATCAATAGCTTGCTGTGATGAATGTATCCGATTTAAATACTTAAGGTCATCCTCATCAAAAGATTGAATACCCATACTTAAACGATTAACGGGAGTATTCTTAATATCAGTTAATTTTTCTTTAGATAGATCGTCAGGATTCGCTTCAAGCGTAATCTCACAATTTTTACTAATTGAATAATACTTATGAAGTTGATTAAAGATATCCTCAATATTATTTTTGGTTAACAAGGAAGGAGTGCCGCCTCCAAAGTAAATAGTATTGATCTCTTCACCATTTATATACGGCTGCTGAAGAGCAATTTCCTTTAACAAAGCATTAATAAAGTCCTCCTTGTTTTTGGAAGAAGCTGACGAAAAGAAATTACAGTAATTGCATTTCTGTTTGCAAAACGGAATGTGGATGTAAATACCGGCCATGGAAGAAATTATGAATTATGAATTATGAATTATGAATGTTTTTTTACTATTTTAAATGATAAATTAAAAGGTTTATCTAAACTATGATAAATTTCTTGATAAATTACGGCATATTATTAGCTTAAAGTACTTCACACTTATAATTTATAATTCATAATTCATAATTCATAATTAAATCTTCAGCATTATCCTAAAAGTAGTTCCTTTGTTAAGTACAGATGTTTTTACGAAGATTTTACCGGAGTGATATTCTTTTATGATACGTTTTGATAACGATAATCCTAATCCCCAACCTCTTTTTTTAGAGGTATAACCGGGATTAAAGATGGTTTTGAAATGAGATTTAGTAATTCCTTTGCCTGTATCACTTATATCTATGTAAATAAACTTGTCATCTTCAAACATATCTAGTCTTATTTCTCCCACACCACCCATTGCATCAATTGCATTCTTGCAAATGTTCTCTATAACCCATTCAAATAGATGTACATTTAAAGGAATGATTATTTCTTTGTTTTCCGGAAGGTTTATAATATAATTTACACTCTTTGGAGAACGAGTTTTAAGATAAAGGACAGCACCTTTCACCACTTCAACTATGTTTTGTTTAGTTAGTTCAGGTTCCGAACCAATTTTTGAGAAACGTTGAGTAATTGTATCTAGTCTTTGAATATCTTTATCAATCTCATCAGTTATTGAAGTCTCTATACCTCTTAATTTAAGGAGTTCTGCCCAAGCAATAATTGACGAAAGAGGCGTCCCTAACTGATGTGCGGTTTCTTTTGACATACCCAACCACACTTGATTCTGCTCCGACTTTCTTGCAGTGCTGAACAAGAAATAAGAGATCAATAAAAAGATTCCTATAATCATCAACTGTACGTAAGGATAGTACTTTAACTGTGTTAAAAGAAAAGAATCTTCATAATAGATATATTTCTTACCTGTCCCTGCCAGATCAACTTCAATAGGAGTATTCTGTGAAGCCATCTCATGAAGAATACGCTTCATTTGAATAGTATCCTGCAACTTATTCTTATCAATATTACCTGAAGATATTATCGTTCGCTGATTACTATCGGTAACTATTACTGGTACTGACATAGAATTATCCACAACTTCAGAGAAAAATGATTTCACCAAATCATTTAATACATCCCTAAGTTCGGTATATAGCTTTGATTCCTTGTAAAAGAGATAGGATACCACGTTAAACTCACTGTATCTTATCGGTGGAAACTTTGAGAACTCTTCCTTTAATTCACCTTCAAGTACTTTTCCTTCTTTAATCTTACTTGTGTCAGCATTATCTATATTTCTGGAAAGACTAATCACAAAATCTTTATCAGTAACAATAACAGGGATGTTCGTATTACCGGAAATTATCTGCAAATAAAAAGTTAGATCAACATTAGCACCGTTATTCTCCGAATTCATTAAGCGTTGATACGCCTCCGACCATAATTCTACTCTTTTACGCTCTTCAATCTTTATTTTATCAAAGAAGATATTAGTATAATTAACAAGATTAGCTTTGCGTTGAATGGCTTCGGCCCAAATCTTTACTTTGTTGCGTTCGTCACGGGCAATCTTCTTAACAAGCGTGCTGGTGTACCATAGCGAAAGGGTTACAATAACTATTGCACAAAGAAACAGTATCCACTTCCAACGCTTTTTTCTTGAGTATATGTCCAATTTGTTATTTTTATAGATTTAAGTCGTTAAAATTACATATATATTTCCAAACGGAGATTATTATTTTATATTTTAATGAAGATTATTTTTAATTCAGATAAAAAAGACGACTCATATTATTATATTATAAGCCTCCAACAAATAGATTGCTTAAGGCTTAACTTAGATTTTTGTTGAATTATTGATTAAAACCTTTCATATTCTTTACAAATTCAGATTCATTTTAATACGAGAACTTAAAATATCAATAGCTACCTGATTTTTTCCACCTTGAGGAACAATAATGTCAGCATATCTTTTAGTTGGTTCAATAAATTGAAGGTGCATTGGCTTAACATAGCTATCATAATGTTCTAATACTTGCTGAAATGAACGCCCTCTTTCCTCCAGATCTCTCCATATTATCCTCATCAAACGATCATCGCCATCTGCATCTACAAATACTTTAATATCCATTCGGTCTCTCATCCTGGGACTTGTTAAAATCAGAATGCCTTCAACAATTATAACTTTCTT
>TBL_comb47_HYPODRAFT_10004827_pt1 | contig 15323 bp, 13 predicted proteins | sample TroBogypolimnion_40_FD_10682 | JGI IMG/M metagenome (IMG submission 10682)
GGTGGAGTTCGGTTCGCCGAGCGCTCAGAGGTCATTTACATAAGATCGCGCTGAAATCCGTCCGGTGTGGATGCGCTAAAACCTTACGGAATCGCTGGTGATTTTCTTGGCTCGACGGGTGATCATTAGTTAAATCAAAGACGAGATAAGCATGTAGACCTTAAGGCGGAGTGCTTGCGGACGGGGGTTCAATTCCCCCCGCCTCCACCAATTATAAGTTCCAAGAGATTCAAAGAAGTGCACAAACCCGCAGATCATCTGGTCTGGCGGGTTTTTTTATGCTTATTAATTTTGAAATTTCGGCTACCAACTTAAGACGAGACAAAACAGTAGTGGAAGCTTTTCTTAGCATTCCCACGCTCCTGCGTGGGAATGCAGCCAGTGACGCTCTGCGTCACGCATCGCTGGAGCGATGCAAGATGCATTACCACGCGGAGCGTGGGAACGATGTACTATTTACACTGTCCCACCTTAAGTTGGTAGCCGAAATTTCCAAGCCTTAATTCAAAAAGCATCGATAAAATGCGACTATAACCGACTATTTTGAGTCTTATTCGTGATTAGTATGGTGATAGATTTTCTAAAGGGTTCTTAGAGATGAACGTTAAAATTGCAACAGCTCAATACGACATTAGTTTTTTGGCAGATTGGTCTGCTTATCAGGCAAAAATAGAGCGCTGGGTAGTTGACGCTAGTTCGCAAGAAGCTAATATCCTGCTGTTTCCAGAGTACTTTAGCATGGAGTTAGCTTCATTATTTGCTCAGGAAATTTATTCATCCCTAAGTAAACAACTGGTGGCTATGCAATCATTGCATGATGATTTTATTGCACTGTTTACACGCTTAGCTCAACAGCATCGTTGTATTATTCAAGCAGGAACCTTTCCCGTTCTTATTGAAGGAGATGTTTATCATAATCGCGCCTATTTATTTATGGCGGATGGTAAGGTTGATTATCAAGATAAACTGATGATGACGCGTTTTGAAAACGAGCATTGGTTAATCAAAGGCGGTAACGATTTGAAATGCTTTGATACGGAGTATGGAAAAATTGCCATTAACATTTGTTATGACAGCGAATTTCCCTTATTAGCTAGAAAACAAGTAGAAGCGGGTTGTATATTGATTTTGGTACCTAGTTGTACGGATACTGTGGCCGGTTTTAATCGCGTTAAAATTGGCTGTCAAGCTAGAGCCTTAGAAAATCAATGTTATGTTGTTCAGGCTTCGTTAGTCGGTAATGCACCGTGGTCAGAAGCGGTAGATGTTAATGTGGGGGCGGCCGCTATTTACACCCCAGTGGACAGAGGTTTCCCTGATAATGGTATTTTGTCGGTAGGTGTTTTTAATGAGGTGCAATGGGTAGTCGCAGAAATATCACCTAGCGCTTGTGCAACAGTAAGGGAGCAAGGCCAAGTTTTTAATCATAGAGATTGGCCGTTGCAGGTAGCTTTGGTTAAAAGTTAGCGTAATGCTTGCTCTGTTTGTTGTAGCCAGTGCTTAAGATTAGGCTGTCGTAATAATTCTTTTATAACTAAACAGGCCTGCTGCAAATTATTTTCGGCAGCACAGCTTAAGCCTTCGCCTAATTCCATACTTTCAGCCTTGATACTCATTAAAAAACTGGGGGGCGGTGTTTGTTTTTTTATTGAAACATACACCGCTAAAACCGCAGCAGGACTCATAGCATGTGTGGTGTAGCTTTTATCTCTGGCAGCTGACAGTTGTGAAAAATCAAAGGTATTAATGCAGGCTACAGAGGCATCGACAAATAATACTAATGAGCGATGCTCTAAGTCCAAGGCATGTTCTATTTGTAACTGAAAGTCGGTTAATAGTTCTATTTCTGTTAAATCACAATGACTTTCAATATAGTCCAACAATAACGGCCCTAAGGCATCATCACCACGACTAAGATTACCGTAGCCGAACACTAATATGGGTTTAATCATGCCAGTCGTTCGATTTGACCATTACTATGTTTAACCAGCTTATCAATTAATTGACCGTTGGCATCCATTAACTCTAATTGCAAAGGCATTTTCCCCATGGCATGAGTGGCGCAAGACAAACAGGGATCATAAGCGCGTATGGCTACTTCCAGATTATTCAATAAGGGCTCAGTGAGTTCTCGGCCAGATAAGTATTCAGCGGCTACTTGGCGTACCGATTCATTCATCGCTCTGTTATTACTGGTGGTAGAAACGATTAAATTAGCTTTGGTGACGATGTCATTTTCATCAACCTGATAATGATGAAATAAAGTACCGCGAGGCGCTTCGATAACCCCTACGCCTTCATAGCGTTTTTCACCTTTTGCGACTAAATCTAAACCCATAATGTCGGGATCATGGAGCAGTTCTTTAATGGCTTCAGCACAATGTAATAGCTCAATCAAACGCGCCCAATGAAAGGCTAGGGTACTATGAACCATCGCGCCTGAACTATGCGCTTTAAAAACGATACGGGCGGCTTCTGCCAGCGGTGTATTAATAAGGTCACAGTTATTGATTCTGGCTAAAGGCCCGACTCGATACCAACCATCTTCTTGACCTAACGATAATAAATAAGGGAATTTCATGTAAGTCCACGAGCGGACTTCTTCGTGGATATAATCGTTATAGTGACAGTAATCAACATGATCCATGATGGTCTCACCTTGCGCGTTCTTGGCGCGTAAGCCACCATGATAAAGTTCTAGCGCTCCATTTACCTGAGTTAAACCCATATAATTAGTGGCTATGGTGGCAAAGTCATCGAAATAAGGCAGATTCGATTCATGTACTGTTTTAATGAGCGTTACTGATGCGGCTGCCCAGGCGACAATTTGATCGATGTCTTCCAGTAAATAGTCGCGCTCGGCTTTAGATAATGATTTATTCATACCACCGGCTATAGCGCCTGTACCGTGGATACGTTTTCCTGAGACCATACGTATCACTTCTTGTCCGTATTTTCGGAGCTTAACGCCTTGTACGGCTAAATCAGGATAAGCGGCCAGAACGGCCATAATCGAACGTTGATTAATATCACTTTCAAAACCAAATAATAAATCTGGGCTAGATAAATGAAAGAAATGCAGCGCATGAGATTGCAGTACTTGTCCGAAATGCAGCAAACGTCTTAGCTTGTCGGCTGAAATAGGTAGGTTCTCGGGATCTACACCGACTAATTGGTCAATGGCTTTAGCGGCAGCTAAATGATGACTGACAGGACAAATGCCGCATAATCTTTGTACTAAAACAGGTAATTCCCAATACGGACGGCCTTGAATAAAACGCTCAAAGCCTCGAAATTCAACGATATGCAGTCGAGCTTGTTGTATTTTATTATCCGCGTCCAATAACAAGGTTACTTTACCGTGACCTTCGACACGAGACACAGGATCAACAACGATGCGTTTAAGATTTTCAGGATTCTTGGCGGTTTCTAAATGTTGATACATAGTGATTCTGACTCCTAAGAGGAACAGTGGGTTTACTTAATTGATAATGACATTGTTGTGGCAATTCATCATGATGAAATCTAATATTTTATGGCTTGATTCTACGCAGGTATTTATAATAATCAATAGCTATAAAGGGCGGCGAGTGCAATTCGAGAATTTATAGCCAGATGTTGGTTATTTTAATTAATAGCAGCGCCCATCTTAAAGATAGGTAGGTACATCGCAATCACTAAGCCGCCAATGAGTATGCCTAAAACAACCATGATCATAGGTTCCATTAAACTGCTTAAATTATCAACTAGATTATCAACTTCTTCTTCATAAAAATCGGCAACTTTAGCAAGCATGGCATCCATAGATCCCGATTCTTCGCCAATAGCAATCATTTGTTGCACCATATGAGGGAACAGCATCGTTTGCAGCATGGCAAATTGTAATCGTTGTCCAGTTGCGACTTCTTCACGCATTTTTAGCACGGCTTCGCTATACATAATATTGCCACAGGCACCAGAAACAGAGCTTAATGCATTGACCAAAGGAATACCTGCTGCTGACAAGGTAGACAGCGTTCTGGCAAAGCGAGCAATGGCTGATTTATTTAGAATAGCGCCGATCACTGGAACTTTTAATAAGGTTTTATCTAAAAAACGATTGAAGGGGCGTGAGCGCCGCTTAAAATAAATAAAGATATAAACCGCAGCGATGATTATGCCAAGTATAAGCCACCAGATTTGTTTTAACGTTTTAGACATATCAACAACTAGGCGGGTAAATATAGGGAGATCAGCACCAAAACTTTTAAAAAGATCTTCAAAGACAGGTACTACAAAGAGTAGAAGTATGGCGGTGACAATAAAGGCAACAATAATGACAGCGGCTGGGTAAGTTAAGGCTTTTTTGATTTTCTTCTTTATCGACTCGGTTTTTTCTTTATAAGTGGCAATCTTATCAAGTAGGGTTTCTAATACACCTGCGTTTTCGCCAGCATCAACCAAATTACAATATAATTCATCAAAGTAGAGCGGATTCTTTTTCAGTGATTCGGCTAAGGTGTCTCCATTTTCTAAATTGGTTTTTATACTCAGCAGCATGAGTTGCATGCTTGGATTTTCATGGCCTTTGCCAATGATGTCGAATGCTTGTACTAAAGGAATACCGGCTTTAAGCATGGTAGCTAATTGCCTTGAGAAAATAGCAATATCACTGGGTGTGATTTTTTGAATTCTTGTAAATAATGGCTTAGATTTTTTTCTTATTTTTGTAACACGATAACCTTGTCGCTTTAATTCGTTACGCGCCAGTATTTCACTTTTTGCAGTAATCTCACCTTTGCTTTTTTTTCTGCTTTTATCAAGACCTTCCCAGATAAAATCAAGTTGTTCAGTTTCATTAGCCATATTAATCCTTAGTTATTCTATCTATTTCTTCTAGGCTAGTGATGCCTGTACGAACTTTATTTAAGCCTGATGTGCGTAAATCCATGATGCCTTCCTCTTTTGCAAGTTTTGCTAATTGCAAGGCATTGCCGCCTTCTAATATGAGGGTGCGCATAGAATCACTGATGGTCATCATTTGATAAATACCGATTCTGCCCTTGTAACCATTGGTACAGTGTTCACAACCAACAGGGCTGTAAATCTTCAGTGTCTTTAATTCCTCTATTTTAAAGCCAGTGGCAATGAGGGTGGCTTCTGGCAGATGAGAGGGTGATTTACAGTGTTCACATAAACGTCTAGCTAAGCGCTGAGCGATAATTAAAATAATAGCAGACACAATATTGAAAGGTTCAATGCCCATTTGCATGAGTCGGTTTAAGGTCTGTGGCGCATCATTGGTATGTAAGGTTGATAGTACTAGATGGCCTGTTTGTGCAGCCTTAACGGCAATTTCTGCCGTTTCTAAATCACGAATTTCACCTACCATAATAACGTCAGGATCTTGGCGTAAGAAAGCACGTAAGGCATTGGCAAAGGTCAGTCCTGCTTTGACATTCATATTAACTTGATTAATGCCTTCAACCGTTATTTCAACGGGATCTTCAGCGGTAGAAATATTGCGTTCGACACTATTAAGCAGATTTAATCCCGTGTATAGAGTCACTGTTTTACCGCTGCCGGTAGGTCCAGTTACTAAAACCATGCCATAAGGCTTATTGATGGCTAGTAGAAAAAGCTGTTCTTGTTCAGGTTCAAAGCCTAATTTTTCAATGCCAATTTGAGCGCTACTTGGATCAAGAATACGTAGGACAATTTTTTCACCAAAGAGTGTTGGGCATGAGTTAACTCGAAAATCAATGGCTCGGTTTTGAGAGAGTGTCATTTTAATCCGTCCATCCTGAGGAACTCGGCGTTCGGCAATATCCATTTTAGCCATCACTTTGATTCGGGATATGACCCGAGTTGCTATATTAGTGGGCGGGCTAGCGACTTGATAAAGTATGCCGTCAGACCTATAACGTATACGGAAGTATCTTTCATAAGGCTCCATATGGATATCAGAAGCGCCTTTTTTGATGGCATCTAACAATATTTTGTTAACAAAGCGTACGACAGGAGCATCGTCAATTTCAGCATTACCTTCAGTCCTAATGAAATCCTCATCAGCGATATTGCTAGTAATGTCCAGATGTTCTCGCTCTACATCGAGTAAATCAGACATTGAAGTATCTGCAGCTTCTAACAGTGTTTCTATGGCTTTGAATAATTTTTTTTCATCAACCAGTATGGTTTCGGGATGCAGTTGGCTTTGAAACTTGATGTCATCTAACGCTTGAAAATTAGTGGGGTCTGAGATGGCTATAAATAAGGTGTCTCCGCGTTTAAGTAGCGGAAGTATATGGTGGTTACGAATGAGTTTTTCAGTCGTTAAATTTATTGGAAGACTTTGAAGTTCAATCGCATCAAGATCGAAAAACGGTAAATTGTATTCTTGTGAGGCTTTTATGGCGATTTGATGACTATTAATAATATTATTAACGACAAGATAATTTAATAAAGGCGTTTGTTTTTTTTGTGCTTGTGCGTTATGAATTTCAGCTTCGCTTTCTGAGAGCACCCCATCTTTAATCAAGTACTGAATAAATTCACTTAATGGTCTGTTTCTAGATAGACTGGCCATGGGCAAGGTTTGAAATTAAAGGTTAAAGGCTAAGGGTTAAAGGCTAAGGGCTAAGAGCTAAGGGCTAATGTAAATTTACCCTTCGCTCTTCGTCTTTAGCCTTTTATCTGTCCTTCACATCGCTAGAATTTTAGCGTGCTGTTGTTCAAGATTACTGAGCAGTGAACCTAACTCCGCTAATTTAGCTTTCTCTTTATCGATAACAGCGGCTGGCGCTCTATCAATAAACGTTGGGTTACTTAATTTATCTTTAATTCTAGGTAAGTCATTGTTGATTTTTTGTATTTCTTTTTCCAAGCGTGCCAATTCAGCATCTTTATCAATAAGACCTGCCATGGGAATTAAAATTTTCATTTCGCCAATTAAGGCAATGGCAGATTCGGGCGTGGATTCTTCATTATCTAGCCAGGTTATAGATTCTAAGCGTCCTATTTTTTGTAAATAAACACTATTCTTGTTTAAGAAAGCTTGGTCGTTAACGGAACCATTTTGTAGTAATACCGGCAAAGGCTTGCCAGGAGCGATATTCATTTCACCACGAATACGACGTACTCCCAGAATAAAGCTCATGACCCAATTTATTTCTGTGACAGCACTCTCATTAATGAGCGATTCATCTGCTATCGGATAAGCTTGTAGCATAATGGTGTCGGCATGAATGCCCGCTAAGGGTGCAACACGTTGCCAGATTTCTTCGGTTATAAAAGGCATTAGCGGATGTGCTAATCTTAACAGAGATTCTAGTACTGTCAATAATGTTTTACGAGTGCCGCGCTGTAATGCCTCGTCATCGGATTGTAAGGAGATTTTGGCTAGCTCCAAATACCAGTCGCAGTATTCATTCCAAGTGAATTCATAAAGCGCTTGTGCCGCCAAATCAAAGCGATAATTATCAATAGCATGACAGGTTGTGGTTGTGACTTGGTTGAGTCTGGAGATAATCCAGTGATCAACTTGGGTATAGGTACACGGTGCATCAGATAAGCCGTTATCGTGTTCTTCGGTATTCATCAATACATAACGTGCGGCATTCCATAGCTTGTTACAGAAATTACGATAACCTTCTGTTCTTGCCATATCAAAACGAATATCGCGACCGGTTGAGGCTAAAGAGGCAAAAGTAAAACGTAAGGCATCGGTACCATAAGATTGTATGCCGTCAGGAAAGTCTTTGCGGGTGGCCTGTTCAATCTTTTTAGCTAAATGAGGCTGCATCATACCCGCAACTCTTTTAGCTACCAGCGCTTCAAGCTCTATACCATCAATGATATCTATTGGATCAAGTACGTTGCCTTTAGATTTTGACATTTTTTGGCCTTCGGCATCACGCACTAGACCATGTATGTAGACTTCTTTAAAAGGTACTGCCCCTTGAAACTTAAGCCCCATCATAATCATGCGAGCAACCCAGAAGAAAATAATATCAAACCCAGTTACCAATACGCTGGTTGGGTAATGTTTGGCAAGTTCTTCGGTATTTTCTGGCCAACCCAAGGTTGAAAAAGGCCAGAGTGCTGAAGAAAACCAAGTGTCTAGTACATCTTCATCTTGTTTAAGGGCATAATCCACCGGTAAGTTGTGCTTTTCACGAATAGCGTGTTCAGACTCGCCAACATAAATATTACCTAGCTCATCATACCAAGCAGGGATACGATGTCCCCACCAAATTTGCCGAGAAATACACCAGTCTTGAATATTACGCATCCAGTCAAAATAAGTGTTTTTCCAGTTGTCAGGCACAAACTTAATATCGCCATTTTCCACGGCCGCTATGGCAGGCTCAGCCAGTGGCCCAACTTTAACGTACCATTGATCAGTCAGTAAAGGTTCAATAACACTGTTAGTGCGATCACCACGAGGTACCATTAATTTATGGTCGACTATTTTTTCTAATAAGCCCAGCGCATCAAGATCTGCAACCATTTGTTTACGTGCTGCGAAACGATCGAGTCCACAGTATTTCTCTGGAATCAGTTGGTTTTCATTTTCGTCATTGCTGCGTATAGAGGCATCGACAGTCAATATATTAATCAAGCCACCATGAGGTAAGTCTTGGATTGCAGAGCTATGACGGTGACGCGTCCAGACTTCATAATCATTAAAATCATGGGCCGGTGTGATTTTGACACAGCCAGTACCAAATTCAGGATCAACATAGTCATCGGCAATAATCGGAATTCTACGTCCGGTTAGCGGCAACTCTACGAATTCACCTAACAAATGTTTATAGCGATCATCGTCAGGATGAATAGCCACTGCCGCATCACCCAATAAGGTTTCGGGGCGAGTGGTAGCAACGATTAAGTGTCCCTGTCCATTGGATAATGGATAACGGATATGCCACATAGAACCGTTTTCTTCTTCAGATAACACTTCCAAATCAGAAACAGCGGTATGTAGTACGGGATCCCAGTTAACTAAGCGTTTGCCGCGATAAATCAAGCCTTCTTCATACAGGCGTATAAATACTTCTTGAACGGCATCGGACATGCCATCATCCATAGTGAAGCGTTCTCTATTCCAATCCAGTGACGAGCCCATGCGCCGTAGTTGTTGTGTAATAGCACCGCCTGACTCTTCCTTCCATTGCCAAACTTTTTCTACAAATTTTTCACGTCCGTAATCATGGCGGGTTTTACCTTCGGCATTGCAAAGACGCTCTACCACCATTTGTGTAGCAATACCGGCATGATCAGTGCCGGCTTGCCACAAGGTGCTATAGCCTTTCATTCTATGATAGCGGGTGAGGGCATCCATGATGGTGTCTTGGAAGGCATGGCCCATATGTAGGCTACCAGTAACGTTAGGCGGTGGAATCATAATGCAATAAGATTCGCCCTCTGATTTGGCCGCAAAATAACCTTGTTCTTCCCAGTTTTGATACCAGCGTTGTTCTATATCGTGAGGAGCGTATGTTTTTTCCATGAATGCGTTTTATGTTATTAAATGGGAGATATGTTAACAATAAGGGGGGTGCCCTTACGTTTACTTAGATTACATGCGGGCTATTATATAGTCTTCGCCTAATTCTGATAACGTTACCTTAAGGGTCTTATTTTCAACCGAAAGCCCTGCTTTAATGATGCCGCTGACTCTTAGGTAATTAGGGGTATAGCCAAATACTTGCTGACTGCCGTCATCTTGAGCGATGCTATAACCTTCCCAGAGTACTGGAAATTCTAAGCCTAGATTATCGTTAAAAAACTGTAGCTTCATGTTATTGGCTAATTCATGTAATTGTCGGCTACGCTGTTTTTTAGTGTCATCGCTAATTTGTTCGGGCAAATTAGCCGCTTTAGTGCCTTCCCTACGGGAATAAGTAAAAATATGAATATGGCCGAAGCCCGTTTGTTTGATGAAGTTATAGCTGTCTTGCCATTCTTGTTCTGTTTCGCCAGGAAAGCCGACAATAATATCGGTGGTGATATTAAAGTGAGGGATTTTTGCCCGTAATTGCTTAACGATAGTAGAAAACTCTTCTGTTTTACAACGTCTGGCCATCCTGCGTAGCACACTATCAGAACCGCTTTGTAAAGGTAAATGCAAATGTGGCATAAGCCTAGGATTATGAAATAACTCAAAAAAGTCATCGGGTAATTCCCACGGCTCTAAAGAGCCTAACCTAAGCCTAGGGATGTCTGTTTCAGCAAGAATCGCTTTAATTAGATCAGATAAATTAATGCCTAAATCACTGCCATAACCGCCTAAATGCACACCTGTTAAAATAGCTTCGGTGATGCCTTGCTGATGCAGCTCATTAATTTCATTAACAACGGCTTGTATAGAGCGACTGACTTCTTCGCCTCGCGCCACTGTGACGATACAAAAGGTGCAGCGATAACGACAACCATCTTGTACCTTAATAAAGGCTCTTTGTCTGCCGCGTGTAAATAAAGACGTTTCACCTGGATCGGTAGACATGGAAGGCATGGTATCCATGTTAAGCTCAGTTAATGTTTTTTCTACTAGCTGATCTTTATCTTTGTTACTAACAACCAAGTCAACACCTAACAAAGACGCCGCTTCTTCTTGGTTTAATGTGGCATAGCAACCACTAACCACTAGCTTTGCTTGAGGATTATCACGATGAATACGTCGTATCAGTTGACGAGATTTTCTGGCCGCATCTTGGGTAACCGCGCAGGAATTAATGACGATGAGTTGAGCCGCTTCGGCTTGTTTAGTAATCGCATGGCCGGATTTTTGAAAAGCTTGCGCCCAAGTTTCTAATTCAGCTTCATTAAGCCGACAGCCAAGTGTTTTAAGGTGAACGTTCATCTTTTTATCCAAGGAACCAATGGGCAATACCATTGAGATAATCATGCCCGAGTAGGCTATTATCCCACAGGCGAGGTCGTCATGGGCATGTTTAATACGGTTGCAGATTAAAGAAAAGGATGGCTACTAATTTAAGACGGGACAGTTTAGCTTAATCGCTCACTTTTAGACACGGCCCTCCTAAGCACAGACAAAGGGCGAAGGCTTAAGTCTAGTATTGTCAGGCCTTAAGCTTAATCTTTCGCCCTGAGCCTTTCGTCTGCGCTGAAACTGTCCCACCTTAAGTTGGTAGCCCCCTTTTTCAAAGGGGGGGGGGGAGGTCAATAGTTACATTTCGATTACCTTTTTAGCTTCTCTTTAATATAACTAAGCAGTGATTTCTTTTTATCTTTTAAAGGAAAACTTTTGCCGTATTCAATGACCTGTATCTCAGATTTTACGTCTGAAAAGTTTAAATCCTTGGCTATAGATTTCTTGAAGGTGTTTTTATTAATAATAGCGGGTTCATAGCTAGGGTCTATTGCTATTGCTTGGTCAAAAGCCTCCATAGCTTGATGGTCTTCCTTTAAATAAGCATAACAAAGCCCCATATTGCTAAAAGCTTGCGGTGACTTTGGATTCATACTGATAACGGCTTTAAAGCGAGTAATCGCTTTTGTCCATTGCTTATCCTGCATTAACTTAAACGCCGCATTAAATATTTTTAGACTTTCAATGAAGTCATCTAAAGGCAGATCATTTTCTATGCGGCTTAACCGATCGAAGTCTTTTAAATGTTGCTTTGCCATTTGTACCGTTTGGTCATCATCATCACCAATTTCAATGACCTGATGTAACGAAAAAACCAACTCTACAATATCGCCTTTTTTTTGTGCCGTCAGCGCTCTATTAAACCAGTTATCAATAAAGTAGGGGAATATTGCTATTGATTTATCAAAACATGCGATGGCTTCATCATATTGTTCTTTAAGGGAATAAATAGTTCCCATCGCAAAATGAATGGAGTATAAATCTGCATTTTCTTTCATTAAGGACTGTATCAGTGCTTCTGCACCGGCAATATTGCCGGCTTGACTCATCTCTAAGGCACGACTAATTTCATCATCGACTTCGTCTGATATACGCAGAGTAAAATGCTTGGATGGTGGTTTATGAGTCTTTTCAAGGGCAAACTTTTGTGACTCTTTATAATATGAGCAACCTTCACACGCTGGATTACGAATTTCAGCGCAGCAGCGAGGACAAATAAGTGTCATATCATGTAATAAACAACCGCGCTTACCCTGTGTCGTTACGCAAACAGTACATTTTTTCTTCATAAATTTCCGCAAGATATTTAATTTATTAAGGATTTTATACAGTTCTACAAAAAATAGAAATTGTTTATTAATTATTGTGTCGGCTATTTTATAAAATTTTGGCGAGCTAGATATTAAGCATTGCGTCAATAAGCGTTGATATTCCAAATCTTTCACTATATAATCCAGCCAGCTTGAAAATTGTTTTACCGTTATGCTTATCTCTACGATGTTTATCCTGTATTGCTCGTCCTGTTTATCATTAAGTAACTCTAAAATTTCTCAGCGCAACAAGCCTCTTGGGGCTTTAATTTATATATTTTAAATAGGATTCACAATGACTACTGGTACAGTTAAATGGTTTAACGCCGAAAAAGGTTTTGGTTTTATTCAACAAGAAAGCGGCCCTGACGTTTTTGTTCATTTTCGTAACATCAACAGTTCTGGCTTTAAATCACTTGATGAAGGTCAAAAAGTACAGTTTACTGTTACTCAAGGCCAAAAAGGTCCGCAAGCAGAAGAAGTTACTATCATCTAATTGCGCTAAAAAGCGGCAGTCCATACATTATGGGCTGCCGCTTTTTTTTGCCTAGCGTTTTTAAAGGCTCAGTGTTGTTAATGTGCAAGACCTTATTAATAAGGCAACTAAAGAGCCGTTGCCTTAAGTGCTGAGTTTTTAGGTTAGTCTTCTTTTATCCAATCTTCTAAGGCTGCAATGATGCTTTTGGCTTGATCAACACTAGAAATATTAAATTTTGATTTTTGCTGATATTCGCCATTACGCTTTTGGTAACGACGAATCGTATATTTGTCAGGGCCGTATTCTTCTTTAGCTCGATTCCAGTCTTGATAGCGATACATCACCGTAGCCCAAGCACCTTTAGTGAGTACTTTTTTATCCAGTTCCTTAACGGTTTCTATGCCGCCATCTTCATAGGTTACTGTTAATTCATCTACCGTTTCAGCCATGTTATTCTCAAGTTAAGTGGGGGTGGGGTGTGTAGCAGTTTAGCAATAATAGTTAAATAGACAAATCCTATCTTAAGGTAGATAGTGCTGTGTGTCGTGATAAGCGCGAGCGTTATTTACCAAAAAATTGCCCAAAACCACGACTGCCTTTGCCTGTTTTTAAGGTATTAATGACCTTTAAGGTTTTGGCATCAATAATCGACACGGTATTATCAAACCAATTGGCGACATAGACATGGCGGTCATTGGGATGAGTCGAAATACCCTCTGGTTTATTACCGACCTCAAGTACGGCTATTTCTTTTAAGGTTTCGGTATCAATAAGCGATACTGAGCCATCATCCTGATTAGTAACCAATAAGCGACTGTCATTCATGGCTAATGCCGTTGCATAGGGTAGGGCATGGACTTTAATGGTTGCCACCGCCAGTAAGCGTCGCGTTTCCACTACCGTGACATTATCGCTTTGCACATTAGCGATATAAAGTTTCTCGCCTCTACTATCAAGAGTGAGACCAAACGGATGTAAACCCACAGTCACCGTGTTAGTCACACTTAAGGTGCTGAGATTTATTTTAGAGACTGAATTACTCAAACGATTAGCGACATACAGCCAATGGTTATCAGGGCTCACCACTAAACCCGAGGGTGATTCACCCACGGCAATAGTTTTGATAATAGTCAGGCTAGTCGCATCAACGACATCGACCTTGTTGTTATACCAATCGGCCACAAAAATGCGCTGTCCGTCGGGGCTAATGTTAATGCCTAAAGCGCCTTCACTAACCACAACCTGCGCTGTAACCGCGCGTTTTTTAACATCTAAAACCGCAAAACCTTTAGCCTCTGGTGTGCTAACGTAAACCTTATCGCCGGCAGGTGCTACAGCGATGCCGGCGGGTTTGCCCGGCACACTAACCGTTGCCACTACTTTGCCTAGTTCGCTATCAATAATCGATACGCTATCTTCTAATTGATTACTGATATAAGCAAACGGAGCCGCCGCTAAGGGCGTCGTCAATAGGGTGGTAGCGACCCATAGCGCTACCACGGGGTATTTAATAAAAAACACCAGTCTAAACCTTACTTTTCAGCTAAGACTTTAAGATGAGCTAAGCCCGCTTTTAAAATGCCAGTTACCGCAGCATTGGCTGTTTCTTCATTCATTTCTACTGGAGGATTATTGTTGGTGTAAGCACGGTAATAGCCCGCTGTCCAAGAAACGACGGTTTTGTCGCCTTGAGCTTCAACATCAATAGACGCTGAATAGTTGTCTACAGGTAAAGCCGGTACTTTTTCTTCAACGCCCGCATGAGTGATGGTTTTTGCAGTGCTCATGTCGGTAATTTTGTAACCGTAAGACATTTTTGTATCATCATACTTTTTTAATTCTTCAGTAATTGTGCCGCCATCTTTTAAGGTTAGTACGCGTACTGCACCTTTAACATTGCCACCTTCACCGCTGGTGCCGCTGATGCCAGGCAACCAAGACATATCGTGATAATTTTTAATAATAGCCCAGACTTTATCCGCAGAGGCATTGATGGTGATTTGTTCTTCAGCTTTTTGACGTACTGGGCCGTGCGCTTGTACAGTCGCAGCAAATAAAAAAAGTAACGTCGATAATAACAGCATAAATTTTTTCATAGTATCTCCTAGGGGTAAACATAAAAACTCAAGCGCTGCATTATATGTCAACTAGAAACAGCAAGCACTGCTTGACTACAAAAAAGCAGTAATGATGCCTCGGTTGACACCTCGTTTTGCTGAAAACGTGGGCTTGATTTAAGTATTCAGGCTATCAATTTAAGACGGAACAGTTTAGCTTAATCGGCTACCAACTTAAGACCGGACAAAAAAGTAGTGGAAGCTTTTTTTATCGTTCCCACGCTACTGCGTCACTGCCCACAGTTAAGTAATCTGTGTCTGTAGTAAAACAGCTTCAGCTGTTTTAAAACGTAATAGCTGAAGCTATTGCACTCCCAGGGCAGCCGCATATAAATTTCATGCGAGGAAAACCACGTTCTCCCTGAATTTATCGTTCAAAGCGGCTTCAAAGCGTTTTTTCTTAATGCTCATTTTAGACCTCACGGTTCGCTTAATTTTACACTCAGTTCATGAAATTAAGGCAAACTACTCCAATTTGCCATGAAAACAGCACCTAACATAACGAGAATTGAACGGTCGGACGACGTGCCACTGCTATTGGCAGA
>TBL_comb47_HYPODRAFT_10004829_pt1 | contig 15323 bp, 14 predicted proteins | sample TroBogypolimnion_40_FD_10682 | JGI IMG/M metagenome (IMG submission 10682)
GCCGCCGGCCTGCTCACAGGCTATGGCACGGCCCAGGCCAATGGTTGCACCAGCGGCCATGGCGTCTGCGGCCTGGCGCGTTTTTCCCTGCGCTCATTGGTTGCCACCGGCACCTTTCTGGCGGTCGCCATGCTCAGCACCTATGTGATGCGCCATGTACTGGGGCTGTCCACATGAAGCAGAACACTTTGCGCAATCTGGCGGCCCTGGTCAGCGGCCTGGTGTTTGGCCTGGGCCTGTCGCTGGCGCAGATGACCAACCCCGACAAGGTACTGAATTTTCTGGACATGGCCGGTCATTGGGACCCCAGCCTGCTGCTGGTGCTGGGCGGCGCGGTGGTGCTGAGCGCAATCGGCTACGCGCTGGTGTTCCGGCGCAAAGTGCCGCTCTGGGACAGCCAGTTTCACCTGCCCCTGGCCCGCTCGGTGGACCGCTCACTCCTCATCGGCTCGGCCTTGTTTGGAATCGGCTGGGGCATCTCCGGTTACTGCCCGGGCCCGGCCATTGCCTCCATAGGCTTTGGCAATCCGGAAGCCCTGTGGGTGGTGCCCAGCATTGTGGCCGGCGCCGCACTGCAGCGCTGGAGCCACGACCGCCAACCAGCGGACATCGATTAGCGCATAGGCGTCACACCTTGCTCCGGGTATCTGGGGCCCGGCCATGCGCTATGCTTGTACTGGATGCATGTCTCCTCCGGTGGAGGTGCGGTCTTGCGGTGTGGCACTTACACGGTGAGGCCTCCTCGGAGCACAACAATGAAAACTCAGCCTATCAAGCCTCAGACCAAGCACCTGCCGAGTGCAGCGACCGGGTACGCCTTGTTGCTGTTTGTGGTCGGTGTGGCGCTGTCGGCCATGGGTGCCTATTTTCAGCACCGGCAAATTGACAAGAACGGCATGGCTGCGTTTGAGCATTTGTCGGAGCGCACCGAGCTGGAGGTCAGCGCCCGTCTGGAAAATGTGGTGCGCGCCCTGCGCGGTGCCCGCAGTCTGTACATGGCCAGCGATCAACAAGTGCGGCGCGAGGAATTTCGCAGGCTGGTACTTTCGCGCGACATGGACGTGGAGTTTCCCGGCGTACGCGGTTTTGGCTTTATTCAACGCGTTGAACGCAGCGAACTGTCGGCTTTTGTAGCCGGCGAACAGGCCGATGGGGCACCCGAATTTGCCATTCGGCAACTCGCAGACAGGAATAACCTCGATCTTTTTGTCGTCAAATTCATAGAGCCTGCGTCCCGCAACCAGGGGGCACAGGGGATCGATGTAGGGTCGGAAGCACTTAGGCGCGCAGGCCTGCAACAGGCCATCAATACCGGCGCCGCGACCGTCACCGGGGCGATTACCCTGGTGCAGGACGACAAGAAATTGCCCGGCTTGTTGCTGTACGTGCCGGTGTACCGCTATGGCGCGCCCATAGACATACCGAAGGAACGCCGCGCGGCGCTGGTGGGCGTCTTGTACGCGCCGATTGTGATTTCCGAGGTTCTTCAGGGCATGCCCGATGTGCAGTCCGGAATGCTCGATTTCGAGATTGTGGATTCGCCCATCAACTCCAGCGTCGGCATGCTGATGTTTGATGCCGGCCAAGGGCTCAAGCCGGTCACGGCAGGCGCGAACTCCTTGGCGGGTAGCCGCTATGCCTTGCGCAAGCCCTTGCAATTGCCCGGACGCAGTGTGACGCTGAGCATGCAAAGTACACCGGCCTTTGACGCCTCCATCAACCTCGGCTTTCCCTGGCTGCTGTTGAGCGTGGGCACCCTGATCAGCACCCTTCTGGCGATCATGCTGCGGCAACAGGCCGGTGGACGTTTGCGCGCAGAAAGTCTGGCCAACGACATGACGCTGGATTTGCAGATGGCCCTGCGCGACAACCAGGCCCTGCTGTCCACGCTCAATGTGCATTCGATCGTGTCCGTCACCGACCGGGGCGGGCGCATCACCGAGGTCAACGACGCCTTCTGCCAGATCAGCGGCTACCGCCGGGACCAGCTGATCGGCCAGAGCCACCGCTTGCTGGGCTCCGACGTGCAGCCGATTGCCTTCTGGCAGGATATGTGGAAAACCATTTCCAGCGGCTCACCCTGGCGCGGCCAGGTCTGCAATTTGAGCAAGGACGGCCAGTTGTACTGGCTGGACACGCTGATTGCCCCCTTTATCGGCAGTGACGGACAGATCGAAAAATACATCTCCATCCGCAACGACATCACCGATCTGATGCAGGCCACCGAAGCCGCCCAGGCCGCATCGCTGTCCAAGAGCCAGTTTCTGGCCAATATGAGCCACGAGATCCGCACGCCCATGAACGCGATTCTGGGCATGCTCACGCTGCTGCGCAAGACCGAGCTCAGCGCGCGCCAGGAAGACTACGCCGCCAAGAGCGAAGGTGCGGCCCGTGCCTTGCTCAGCCTGCTCAACGAAGTGCTGGACTTCTCCAAGATCGAGGCCGGCAAGATGGAACTGGACCCGCACCCGTTTGCGATCGACCAGATGCTGCGCGACCTCTCGGTCATTCTGTCTACCAATGTCGCAGGACAAACCGATTGAGGTGCTGTTCGACGTCGACCCCCTGCTGCCGCTGCACCTGGTGGCCGATGCCATGCGATTGCAGCAGGTCTTGCTGAACCTGGGCAGCAATGCCATCAAGTTCACGGAGCAGGGCGAGGTGGTGCTGTCCATCAAGGTGTTGTTGTGTACCGACGATGTGGTCACGCTGCAGTTCAGCATGCGCGACAGCGGCATCGGCATCGCACCGGAGAACCAGGCCCGCATCTTCAGCGGATTCACCCAGGCTGAATCCTCCACCACGCGCCGCTTTGGTGGCACGGGCCTGGGCGTGGTCATCAGCCAGCGCTTTGTCTCCCTGATGGGTGGCGAGCTGGAGTTGCAAAGCGAGCTGGGTCGGGGCAGCCGCTTCTTCTTTACGGTGACCCTGCCGATTGCTGCGGCCAACGTTGAACAGGAACGCCAGCGCTTGCGCGAGCGCGCGGAAGGCGCCTCCTGGCGGGTGCTGGTGATTGACGACAACCCCGTGGCACGCGACGTGATGGCCCACATGGGCCAATCGTTGGGCTGGCACGTCGACCTGGCCGAGGGCGGCGAACAGGCGCTGCACATGCTGCAGGATGGTATGGACCAGGGCAGTCAGTACCAGGCCATCTTTGTGGACTGGAGCATGCCCGGCATGGACGGCTGGCAGACCAGCCAAAAACTGCGCGACATGCAGGCCGAGCAGCCGCAAAACCAGGCCGCCGTGCTGGTGATGCTCACCGCACACGGCCGCGAGATGCTGTCCCAGCGCAGCGCAGCCGAGCAGGCCCTGCTGGATGGCTTTCTGGTCAAACCGGTGACCGCCTCCATGCTGTTCAACGCCGTGCTGGATGCCCGTACCGACCAGCCACTGGCCTCGCACAGCGTCGCACCGATCGCACAACGCAGGCTGGACGGTATGCGCCTGTTGCTGGTCGAAGACAACCTGAACAACCAGCAAGTGGCGCGCGAACTCCTGGAGTGCGAGGGGGCTGCGGTGCAGATCGCGAACCACGGGCAGGAGGCGGTGGAGGCTCTTGCCGCAGCCAGTTCGGCCTTTGATGTGGTGCTGATGGATCTGCAGATGCCGGTCATGGATGGCTTTGCGGCCGCCAGAATGATTCGCCAGGAGCTGGGGCTGACCCGGCTGCCGATTGTGGCGATGACCGCCAATGCCATGGCCGTGGACCGGGAGGCCTGTCTGGCCGCGGGAATGAACGACCACATCGGCAAGCCCTTTGACCTGAACGACCTGGTGCGGGTGTTGCGCAAGCAGGCGCAATGGGCCGATTCCCTCGCGGTCCCTGCAAGCGGTCGCCCCGCGCTCAGTCAGGACCTGGTGCAGGCAGCCGCCTTGGCGGGTGTGGATCTTGCCACCGCGCTCCACCGTTTGGGCGACAAGCAGGACGTTTACCGTCGCACGCTGACAAGCTTTGTGAGCGATCTGCAGGCCATGCCGGATCAGCTGCAGTCTGCAGCGCCGAATGATGCAAAACGCCTGCTGCATACGCTCAAGGGTTTGGCTGCAACCTTGGGTGCCACGCTGCTGGCCACCGAGACCGCCAATGCGGAAAAATCCATGGCGCCAGATCCGACGACAGAACAGGCACGGGCCGCCAGCACGCAAGCCTGTCGCGCGATAGCCAACGCATTGCCCGGATTATTAGCGCTGCTGGAGGCCTTGCACCGCGACCACGCCGCCTCAAAGGTCGAGGACCCAGCTGGCCATGCCGCACTGCCGCTGGACCGGCCAGCGCTGCTCAAGGCCTTGCAGGCCATGGCGCACTTGCTTCAAGCGTGTGACATGGAGTCGCTACATGCGATGGCCGAATTGCAGCAACAGTTCTACGCGGCATGGGACCAAGACATGGAGGCGCTTGAAGCGGCGGTTGCGGATCTGGCGTTCGACCGGGCCCTGCCACTGTGCCATGCCTTGCAGCAACGCTATGCGGACCGCGCTTCCTTTTGATTTGTTCACTTTTCGTTTTAAGCTTGCACCATGTCCGCATTTGATACCCCGACTGCGCAAAACGCTTTGCGCGACGCCGATATTTCCTCCGTCCTCGACAAGCTGGTTGCCCGGCTCGCCGAGACTGCTGTTCTGCGCGACCAGCAGGGCGGCCATGCGGCGACCGAGCGCGAGGCCATACGCGCCAGCGGTCTGCTGCATCTGGGCACACCCAGGGAATGGGGCGGTCTGGGCCTGCCATGGACCACCGTCTACCAGGTGGTGCGCAAGCTGGCCCAGGTTGACAGTGCCTTGGCCCATGTATTTGCTTTTCACCATTTGCAGATCGCCAGCATCCGCCTGTATGGCACGGCCGCGCAGGCCGAGCGCCTGCTCAAGGAAACTGTTACCGAAAATCTGTTCTGGGGCAATGCCCTCAACCCGCTGGACAAGCGCACCGTCGCCACCGAAACGCCCACCGGCTATGTGCTGCACGGCGACAAAAGCTATTGCTCGGGCTCGGTCGGCTCGGACCGGATGGTGGTATCGGGCTGGCACGAGGCCAGCCAGAGCCTGGTCGTGGTTGCGCTGCCTACGAGCCGCGCCGGTGTGACGGTGGTGGCCGATTGGGATGCCTTCGGCCAGCGCCAGACCGACAGCGGCACCGTGCGCTTCGAGCAGGTACACGTCAGCCACGACGAAGTGCTGACACGCCCCGGCACCGTGGTCACCCCCTTGCGCACCCTGCGCACGCAGGTGGCGCAGCTGGTGCTGACCAATCTGTATGTGGGCATCGCCCAGGGTGCGTTTGAAGAAGCGCGCACCCAGCTGCGGCACCACACACGCCCCTCGGTTTTGTCCACCGCAGCCACCGCCACCCAGGACCCGTATATACAGCACCGCTTTGCCGAGCTCTGGCTGCTGTTGCGCCCGGCCGTGCTGCTGGCCGATGAAGCGGCACAGCAGCTCGACCGCGCACTGATGCTGGGGACGGAGCTGACCGCACAGCAACGCGGCGAAGTCGCCATTGCCGCCAACGAAGCCAAGGTGCTGGCGCACCGCGCAGCCATCGAGGTGAGCTCGCAATTCTTTGAGCTGACCGGCGCCCGCGCCACCTCGACCAAGCTCGGGCTGGACCGGTTCTGGCGCAACGCCCGCGTCCACACGCTGCACGACCCGGTTGACTACAAGTACCGCGACATCGGCCGCTACCTGCTCGACGGACAGTTTCCAGAACCCACTTCCTATTCCTGAGCTCAAAAGCGCGCTGCTGTCCTGGGCTCTGCCGGAAATGGAGACCGCATGGCGCTGGAGACGCGGGCGACCGGCCTTACTTGCCGAAGTGGCCCACCGCAATAAGGCGGTCTATTTCCGACGCGGCCTCGAGATAGTCCTGCTCCGGATTACCTGGGGTAAAACCGCGGCGCTCGGCAATGTAGAAGGCGGCCACCTCAATGTGCTTGGCGCGCTGGGCTGGATCAAGGTGAACGCTTACCGGCTTGGCCTTCTTCTTGGCAGCTGCCTTCACAGCAGGCTTGGCAACAGGCTCGACAACTGGTGGCAGGGCTTTTTCAGCAACCGGTGTAGCAACGGCCTTCGCGGCAGCCTTTGGAGCCACCTTAACCAAAACCGTCTTGACTGCTGCCGCTGCGACCGGTGCGACCGGTGCGACCTTCTTGGCCACCACGGACTTGGGTGCTGGCTTGGGGCTCGCAGCCGGAACTTCTTTGACGGCAGCAGGGGCTGCGGGCTTTTTGGTCGTTGCCATGATGGGCTCCTTTGTGTGACGTGGATTCTGAATGTGCATTGTGGCCACGACGGTACCACTCCATTTTGACGAACATCAAATGGAATGGAACGTACTGGAAACGAACAAGCATATTGCGGGCCACACCCGTCTACAAGCCCATGGACCGCGCCAATGCAAACACCGAATTCGGCGGCCTGGGCGTCTGGCGCACCGGAACCGCCATCACACCCTTGCTGGCTTTGCGACGCTCTTGCACCTTGAACCCACTGGCGCGTTGATCGTCCGCCAGGCTCTTGAGCGTGATGGTCTTCATGTGTTCGAACACGGCCGTGTTGAGCGAGTCCCACAGGGCTTGGGTGTCGAGCACGCCAACGCGGCCCTTGCATCCACCTTGCGGGTCACCCACCTCCTCGATGGCGCCGATGATGTCTGCCACGGTGATGCTGTCACCGCGAAAGCCCAGGGCGTAGCCGCCACCAGGGCCGCGCGTGCTCTCCACCAGGCTGGCATGTCGCAGCTTGGCAAACACCTGCTCCAGGTACGACAGGGAAATGCCGTGGCGCAGGGCCAGGTCGGACAGGGGCACCGGGTAGCCCTTTTCACGCAGGGCCAGGTCGATCATGGCGGTAATAGCAAAACGCCCACGGGTACTGAGTCGCATGGTTTTCAATCCTTCAAGCCGCGCGAAGGCGCTGCTGAGACTTGAATATAGGTGGGACAATGCTTCGCGAAAAGTCGTTTATTTAACAATTTCACTTCGACTAAATGCGATGAATTACAAACACCTGCTGTATTTCTGGGTCACCGCCAAGGCCGGCGGCGTGATGCGGGCCGGTGAGCAGTTGCACACCACGCCGCAAACGCTGTCCGGCCAGATCAAACTGCTGGAGGACTGGCTGGGGCGCAGGCTGTTCAAAAAGGCCGGGCGCAACCTGGAGCTGACCGAGGAAGGCCGCCTGGCGCTGGGCTACGCCGACCAGATATTCACTCTCGGTGCCGAGTTGGAAGCTGCGGTACGCACAGCACGCGACGGTAAAAAAGTGCTGGACTTCAAGGTCGGCGTGGCAGATTCGGTGACCAAGTCGATTGCCTACCGGCTGCTGGAGCCGGCGCTTTCCATTGCCGAGCCGGTGCGCTTGATTTGCAGCGAGGGCAAGTTCCCCGACCTGCTGGCGCAACTGGCACTGAATCGGCTGGATCTGGTGATTGCCGACGAGCCCATGTCGCGGCGCCTGAGTGTGCGCGCCTTCAACCACCCGCTGGGCGGAACGGCCATGAGCTTCTTTGGCACCCCTGCGCTCAAAGTGCAGCTGCAGGGCGAGTTCCCGCACTGCCTGAATGGCCAGCCCCTGCTGATTCCGGGTGCCCAGGCCTCGGTGCGCCAGCAACTGGAAGGCTGGCTGACGCGCCACGGCCTGGTGCCACGCATCGTCGGCGAGTTTGACGACGGCGCGCTGATGACGGCCTTCGGGCGCGAGGGCCGCGGCGTGTTCATTGCGCCCAGCGTGACAGAGGCCGAGACCCTGCAACAGTTTGGCGTGGAGGTGATTGGTCGCAGCGAAGAGTTGCGGGAAGACTTCTTTGCCGTCTCGGTGGAAAAGCGCATAACCCACCCCTGCGTGGTGGCGATCACCGATGCGGCCCGGGCCCAACTGTTTGGTTAGACCGCCAGGGCATAAGCAAACAACCGATGGTTGGTTGGCCTTTGCTGCAAGCGTGTGCACAATCGCGCCCTTGACTGGCGCTTTCACGCCGGCTGCCTACTCTTTCCTCAGATACTTTATGAAACTCAAAAATTCCTTGTCGCTGGTTCTTGCCGCCCTGGCCCTTAGCGCCANCANNCTGGCNTCANGCACANACNCTGCTGAACGCGTCCTANGACGTGTCGCGCGAGTTTTACAANGACGTCAACGCCGCCTTTATCGCCAGCTTTAAGAAGAGCACCGGCAAGGAAGTGAAGATCGACCAGTCGCACGGCGGCTCCAGCGCCCANGCNCGCGCCGTCAACGACGGCCTGGACGCCGATGTCGTGACCATGAACACCACCACCGATGTAGAGTTTCTGGCAACGAGCGGCATCGTCGCCAAGGACTGGAAGACGCGCTTCCCGCACAACGCCTCGCCTACATCGAGCACCATGCTGTTCCTGACGCGCGAGGGCAACCCCAAACACATCAAGGATTGGGACGACCTGACCAAGCCCGGCATCTCCGTGGTGCTGGTGAACCCCAAGACCGGCGGCAACGGCCGCATGGCCTATCTGGCGGCCTGGGGCTACGCGCGCAAAAAGGGCGGCACCGATGTGCAAGCGGCGGAATTCGTTGGCAAGCTCTACAAAAATGTGCCGGTGCTGGCCAAGGGCGGGCGCGATGCCACCACCATCTTTTTGCAGCGCAATATCGGCGATGTGCTGGTGACCTTTGAATCCGAAGTGGTGTCGGTGGACCGCGAGTTCGGCACCGGCAAGGTGGATGCGATTCACCCATCGATCAGCATCGTGGCCGAAAACCCGGTGGCCGTGGTGGAGCGCACCGTGGCAAAAAAGGGAACGGCCGATCTGGCCAAAGCCTATCTGAACTACCTGTACACCGACGAGGCGCAGGAAATTGCCGCCAAACACGCGCTGCGCCCCATCAACCCCGCCATCCTGAAAAAATACGCCGCCACCTTCAAGCCGATTCAGTTGTTTACCGTGGAAGAGCTGTTCGGCTCCCTGGCCGAGGCGCAGAAGGTGCACTTCAATGACGGCGGGCAGTTCGACAAGCTCTACACGGTGAAGTAAGCGCCCGCTGAGCCCAGCCCCGATAGATTGGGGTATGGGTTGGCCGGGCAAGGCATATGAAATCGCCTTGCTTACTCAGTATTCGCATAAGCAAACAACGACAAAGTCGTTTGCTTCCACACCCTGAATGCGCAAAATCTGACCCAGGTCACTTTGTGGTGGCCTTTTATTTTTTTCTTTCATGTCCACACTATCCATTCCCCGGTGCGCCCCCAGACGCGTGCTGCCCGGCTTCAAGCTGACGCTGGGCTACACGCTGTTTTACCTGAGCGTGATCGTGCTGATCCCGCTCTCGGCCCTGGTCTTCAAGACCTTCACCCTCACCTGGGACCAGTTTGTGCTGGCCGTGAGCAGCCCGCGCGTGATGGCGTCTTATCGCCTGACCTTTGGCGCCTCGCTGATTGCCGCCACGGTAAACGCCGTGTTCGGCCTGCTGGTGGCCTGGGTGCTGGTGCGCTACACCTTCCCCGGCAAGAAGATCATCGACGCGCTGGTGGACCTGCCCTTTGCCCTGCCCACCGCCGTGGCCGGCATTTCGCTCACTGCCCTGCTGGCCAGCAACGGCTGGGTCGGCTCGCTGCTGGAGCCCTATGGCGTGCAGCTGGCCTTTAACCGCAACGGCGTGGTGATTGCGCTGATCTTCATCGGCCTGCCCTTTGTGGTGCGCACGGTGCAGCCGGTGCTGGAGGATGCCGAGAAGGAACTCGAAGAAGCCGCCACCTGCCTGGGCGCCACGCGCCTGCAGACCTTCTGGCATGTGATCTTCCCGACCATCGCCCCGGCCCTCTTGACCGGTTTTGCCATGGCCTTTGCCCGCGCCATTGGCGAATACGGCTCGGTCATCTTTATCGCCGGCAACATGCCCATGGTGTCAGAAATCACACCGCTCATCATCATCGGCAAGCTGGAGCAATACGACTATGCCGGCGCCACCGCTGTCGCCGTCGTTCTCCTCGTGATCTCCTTTGCCCTGCTGCTGGTCATCAACGCCCTGCAAGCCTGGCAGCGCCGCCGCAATGGAGCCCAGTCATGAGCACCCCCCTGAACCACGATCCGAAGGCGCCGGTGTCTGCGCCGACTGCGAACACCGTCCCGGCCAAGCCAGCGCCAAGGCGGCCGCGCAAGAACACCACGACCACCGAACCTTTGTGGGTCAAGTGGACGCTGCTGACCATCGCCCTGGGCTTTATCTTCCTGTTCCTGGTGCTGCCGCTGGCCGCCGTGTTTACCGAGGCCCTGCGCAAGGGCGGTGGTGCCGCCTTCGAAGCGCTCAAGGAACCCGACGCCTGGAGCGCCATCCGCCTGACCCTGATCACCGCCGCGATTGCCGTGCCACTGAACCTGGTATTCGGCATTGCAGCAGCCTGGTGCATTGCCAAGTACGAGTTCCGCGGCAAGGCCTTTTTGACCACGCTGGTAGACCTGCCGTTTTCGGTGTCGCCGGTGGTGGCGGGCCTGGTCTATGTGCTGATGTTTGGTGCCCAGGGCTGGATTGGCCCGTGGCTGCAGGAACATGACATCAAGATCGTATTTGCCATTCCCGGCATCGTGCTGGCCACCATCTTTGTCACCTTCCCCTTCATTGCCCGCGAGCTGATTCCGCTGATGCAGGCCCAGGGCACGGAAGAAGAGCAGGCGGCGATTGTGCTGGGCGCCACCGGCTGGCAGACCTTCTGGCATGTGACCCTGCCCAACATCAAGTGGGGCCTGGTCTACGGCGTGATCCTCTGCAACGCGCGCGCCATGGGCGAGTTTGGCGCGGTGTCGGTGGTGTCCGGCCACATCCGCGGCCAGACCAATACCGTGCCCCTGCATGTGGAAATTTTGTACAACGAATACCAGAGCGTGGCCGCCTTTGCCGTGGCCTCGCTGCTGGCCCTCTTGGCCCTGGTCACGCTGGTGATCAAGCAGGTGGTGGAGTGGCGCTTTGAGCGCGACCAGAAGGCCGCCGCCGCACTACCGCCGGAGCGTCCGCTGGCCCCGACATTGCCCGTCGCCGCCGCCCAAGCCTGAACCTATCCCCGAATTTTGAGAACGACACCATGAGCATCGCCATCCGCAACGTCAGCAAAGACTTCGGCACCTTCCACGCCCTGCGCGACGTGTCACTGGACATTGAGTCCGGTGAACTGGTCGCCCTGCTCGGCCCATCCGGCTGCGGCAAGACCACGCTCTTGCGCATCATTGCCGGCCTGGAGACGGCAGACTCTGGGGCAATCCTGTTCAGCGGCGAAGACACCACCGACGTCCATGTGCGCGAGCGCAACGTGGGCTTTGTGTTCCAGCACTACGCGCTGTTCCGCCACATGAGCGTGTTTGACAACGTGGCCTTCGGCCTGCGCATGAAGCCGCGCGCCACCCGCCCGTCCGAAACCGTCATCAAGCAAAAGGTGCACGACCTGCTGGGCCTGGTGCAGCTGGACTGGCTGTCCGACCGCTACCCGGCGCAACTCTCCGGTGGCCAGCGCCAGCGCATCGCACTGGCCCGCGCCCTGGCCGTGGAGCCCAAGGTGCTGCTGCTGGACGAACCCTTTGGCGCACTGGATGCCAAGGTGCGCAAGGAGCTGCGCCGCTGGCTGCGCCGCCTGCACGACGACCTGCATGTGACCAGCATCTTTGTCACCCACGACCAGGAAGAGGCGCTGGAAGTGGCCGACCGCGTGGTGCTGATGAACAGCGGCAAGATCGAACAGATCGGCTCACCGCAGGAGGTTTGGGACCACCCGGCCAGCCCCTTTGTCTACGGCTTCCTGGGCGATGTGAACCTGTTCCACGGCCGCGCCCACGAGGGCGAGATGCTGATCGGCGAAGACCAGCAGGGTGTACGCCTGCAAAGCCCGGAGCATGCCGCCACCCAGGACGCCAAGGCCTTTGCCTATGTGCGACCCCACGATCTGGATGTGCGGCGCTACAAGGCCGGAGAAGAAAGCGGCATTGGCGCCTACCAGCAGCAACGCGGCATTCCCGCCAAGTTGGTGCGTGCCATTGTGGTCGGCCCGATTGCTCGGCTGGAGTTGCTGCCGCTGGACGCCTCGGCCGCTGGCAGCGGCGACATCATCGAAGCGCAGATCGGCGCCCAGCAATACGCCGTCGAAGGGTTCAAGGAAGGCGAAGTACTGGTGCTGACGCCGCGCAAGGCGCGGGTGTTTGTGGCCTGACGCACCATCCAAGCCAATCTGCAAATTGGCTGTTAGCATGGGAGCGTCGTGTCATAGCGTGCGTACCTGTGGTACGCCCCACTCACTTGCCTATCTCCAATTATCTCACCACCCGCGAAGCGGCAGAACTGCTGGAAGTATCGGTTCCCACTGTCCAGAATTGGGTGGAACGCGGATTGCTCAGCAGCTGGAAAACCGAGGGCGGCCACAGGCGAATTGCCCGGTCTTCCGCCCTGGACCTTCTCAAGGCACAGCAGGACAAAAAAGCCCTGGCGCAAATTCCGTACTCCATGCCGGTCTTGGTTGTCGAAGACGACGCCAGCCTGCTGCGCCTGTACCGCCATCACATCAGCACCTGGTCCTTCGACGCCACGGTGTATGTGGCGGCCAACGGCTATGAGGGACTGGTGCTGGTGGGAGAGGTACAACCCCGACTGCTGATTTGTGATCTGCGCCTGCCCGGTGTCAACGGCTTCAACATCGTGCGCGGACTGTGCGACATGCAGCGCTTCAAGGAAATGGGTATTGTCGTCATCTCGGGCCTTCCGGAGCGCGAAATCGACGCCCATGCGGCCTGCCAGAACGCGTGCACGTGATGGGAAAACCGGTCGACTTTGCCCGACTGAAGGCCATAGCAACCGTCCTCTGGGAGTCAGAAATCCAGGAGCCTATACCGTAAGCGCGCTGGCAAAGCCGGACGGCCTGCAGGCCACGCGGCGCGGTTTGCGTATCACCACGGTCGGCGTACAGCGCGGTTTCAATGCCACCGCTGCGGAGCTCCGGGTATCGACGAGGCCGGCCAATTGAATGGCCTTCTGTACGGCATCCCGGTCCAGTTCCACAAATTGAGATCCATTGACGCGCAGGTAGGTTCCGGCCTTGTTCAACGCCAGCAAGCCGAACTCCATGCCCAAGCGGACTATGCCCAAGACCTCCACGGTTTTCGGCGCAGCAACAAAGGCGCTGATGTGAGACTTGCCCAGAATGACCTTCATGGATGTGTGATTCATTGTTATCCCTCCTGAGGTGGCCGCTTGCACGCGTCCACCCAAAATGCTACTGGCCTTCAAGGTAGCGAAGGCGAAGCAGGCAATTTAGGACGATCCAGGCAGCGGGTCAAACATCGAAAATATATGAAACCCGGGTTTCATATTTGCACCGGGGTGCACCACAGGCCGCAGCCGCGCAAGATCAGCCCCACCACATGCTCGGTGGCCCGCCACCCGCCCCAGCGCGGTCATCATCAAGCCTGAGGCACACAAAAAATCTCCATGAAATTCGAACATAGCATGTTGGAATTTCATGGAGATTGTCTTACCATGCGCGTATGCTGAATCGCCATGCACTGGAACAATCTGTACGCGCTGCCCTGAATAGATCACGCGGCGTGGTGTTGCGCGGCCCACGTCAATCAGGCAAGAGCACCCTGGCGCAACGGTTTCTGTCGCGCGATTCCGCCAACTATTTCGATCTGGAATATCCACCCCATGCGCAGCGCCTGGAACAGGCAACGCAGACCCTGGAGCAGCTGCACGGTCTGGTGGTCATAGACGAGGTGCAACTGCGCCCTGCACTGTTTCCTTTGTTGCGGACTTTGATGGACCGCTCCAATGCGCCTGGCCAATACTTGCTGCTTGGCAGCGCATCGCCGCAATTGATGCAGCAAGCCGGTGAGTCATTGCTTGGGCGCGTGGAAACGGTGGAGGTCGGGGGCTTTGATCTGGACGAGGTAAGCGCTGCAAATGGCCAGTACAACGACACCATAGCCAATCAGCTTTGGCTGCGGGGTGGCTTTCCGCGGTCTTACCTGGCGGGCAACGACGAAGACAGCTTTGTCTGGCGCATGAACGCGATTGCCGATCATGTGCGGGTTGATATGCCGCAGTTCGGCATCAACATTGCGGCACCCGCCATGCTGCGCTTTTGGACCATGCTGGCCCATTACCATGGTCAAATTTGGTCCGCAGCACCGTTCGCCCAGTCCATGGGGGTGTCCGAGCCCACCGTGCGGCGCTACCTCGATACTTTGACACAAACGTTGATGGTGCGTCAGCTGCAACCCTGGCATGAAAACCTGGGCAAGCGCCAGGTGAAGGCACCCAAAATCTACTTCCGGGACACGGGCTTGCTGCACGCACTCATGGGTGTGCGATCGCTAACCGACTTGCTCACCCACCCCCACCACGGCGCCAGTTGGGAGGGCTTTGCCTTGGAGCAAATTTTGCGCATTGCGCAGCCGACTGAGGCATTCTTCTGGGCGACGCACCAGGGTGCCGAGCTGGACCTTTTGATGTTGCGCGGTCAACAGCGTGTTGGCGTTGAATTCAAGCGCACCGAGGCGCCCAAGATAACCCAGAGCATGCGCATCGCCTTGCAGGATTTGAAGCTGGATCATCTGTATGTGGTCTATCCCGGCCCGCACCGGTACCGGCTGAGTGACCACGTGGAGGCCGTGCCGCTGTGGGCCTTGCTACCGGCGGCTTAGCTTTCTACAACCCGCACCCGCGCAAGATCAGCCCCACCACATGCTCGGTGGCCCTTGCGTAGTCCTTGGGGCCCAGTGACTCCGTGCCCAGCACGGCACAGACCTGCGCATCAAAGTCGGCATAGGTTTGCGTCGCGGCCCAGATGGTGAAGAACAGGTGGGCGGCGTCCACCGGCGCCATGCGCCCGGCGTCTATCCAGCCCTGCACCACGGCGGCCTTGTCGGTCACCAGCCGGCGCAGCTCGGTGCTCAGCAGTTCTTTCACCACCGGCGCCCCGTGCAGCAGTTCGTTGGCAAACACCTTGGAGCCGTCCGGCCGCTGGGCCGACAGGGCCATCTTGGCGCGTATGTATTCTTCGAGGGCGGCGCGGGGCTCCGCGTCGCGGGTGATGCCATGCGTGGGCACCAGCCAGTCATTCAGGATGCGGGCGAGGACGGCGCGGTAAAGCACGTCCTTGCTGCCGAAGTAGTAATGCAGATTGGCCTTGGGCAGGCCGCTGCCCTCGGAGATGGCGGCCATGGTGGCGCCAGCAAATCCTGCACGGGCAAACACTTTTTCTGCAGCCAACAAAATAAGGGCCTCATTCGTCTGCCGAATCAGGCCCTTGGACGGCGACTCGAAAGCCTCCGCACGTGCAGTGGCGCGAACCGCTTGCTTGTTCAAAGGGGTTTGCG
>TBL_comb47_HYPODRAFT_10004830_pt1 | contig 15323 bp, 10 predicted proteins | sample TroBogypolimnion_40_FD_10682 | JGI IMG/M metagenome (IMG submission 10682)
ATAAAAAAGAGCCTTCTCCTCAAGGGTCATCGCTTTAAAATTAAGCTGACCAAGCCCTTTATCGGTTAAGACTAAAACACTTTGTTCAGGACCGGCTTCTAGGGCGATTACCCGGTTTCCAGGAAGCCACCGCTCCCCGGCATAATAACTGTACTTGCCCTGATCATTCAGATAGTAAGCGCCCCAAGTACTGCCGAACCAAAGCTGGCCGTTGATCTCCCTGACATCCGTAATGTCGGGACATGGGAGTGCAGAGATCAGTTTTTTATCTGAAACCCTGAGATACCCGGCAGAGGTTCCGACAACGATGTCATTCTCTTTATCCGCAGAAGCAGCACACGTAATACCTGAGCCGGAGTAGAGTTCTTTAACCTTTTTGCCGGGAGTATATTCAGAAACCAGATTAGGAGATACAAGGAGGAAACTTTTTCTTGCAGCCTCATAACGGATTTGCCGGATCCCTTTCATGGTTCCGGTCCAAAGTTTTTTTCCTGACTGATCAAGGTAGATCAGCAGTTCACCATCTGAAACCATAAATTGAAAATCCTCTCCCCCAGCAAAGATGGCGGCATTTGGCAGACTATGATCGATCTGTATTCGTCCGGCCCAGGCATTGCTGAAGAGCTGCATATTGTCAAGATAGACCGTCTGGTTATGGTAAGTCCCTACGGAGCTGATTTTTTTAGGGAGGATCTGCGGATAGGAGATGTCCCGGATAAACTTTCCCGGATAAAAGAGAGATCCATTATCGGGAACTATAAGTCCGCTGTCTGACAAAATACGGATCTGTCCGTCGCGGTTTGAAGAGATTGCAGAAATCTTTGAAGCAAGCTGAGCTGCAGAAAAGTAATATCTGATGCTAATATTTTGTACATAAGGATAATCCAGATATACCGGTTGTCCCTTTTCGTTAATTGTTTTGGAGGAGGATGCCGAATCTCCTTCTTTAAATCCGGTGAAAATAAGAAAGGCAAATATTAAAAATAAACAGCAAGTTGAAATGTTTCTCATTTGGTGGATTGATTAACGGATCAAAACAAAGAAACACTAATTAGGAAGTGTAAACTTCCAATTATTTATTCAAAACAGATAGATTATTAACCCAAAAGAGAATTAAACAATTCGGTAATCGGACTATTTGTTAATATTTAGGGTTTGCTTAAAAACTAATTTAAACCGCGAAGTGGTTAAATATGAATAACAATTAGTTGCCAGTTTTTTAGCAGATCCTAACGACAACCCTCAAAAAACCTCTTTGCGAACGACAAAGGAGTGACGAAGCAATCTCAAGATAAGTAGTTTGATTTGTCAAACTTCATCCTTATAACTACTTGAAATTGGAGATTGCCTGGCCACTCTTAGGATTATTCGATCTGATAACAGACCAAATACGGAATTAATAATGAGGACCGAAGTTCTTGACAGTTTTCAATTCTTTTCTTTATCCAGGCTTCTGTAGTACAAATCTTTCGCTTCGACTCTCATTCCAGGATTATGGCCCTGAATGGCAAAGTGGCCAGTTTTGTAATCGCTGTCATCATAGGTCATCACCAGTTTATCATTGATCCAGAACTGAATATGAGGGCCAATCGCCTTGATACGGTAATTAAACCACTCCCCGTCTTTTGTTAACAATTCGGTTGCTTTACCGGTAGGTTTTCCCGGTTTCCATAACCATCCGGTATAAGCCTCCTGACTATTGCAGATCTGTGCCTCGTAACCTTTTGGAAATCCATCGGGTTTATCTTCCGGCGGATTAGCGCGAAAATAGAATCCGCTGTTTGGTTTGGATCCAATATTGGTAACTTTAAATGTTCCTTTGGCTTCAAAATCGGTACAAACGGCATCGGTATAAATATGTCCCATTCCCCCTTCACCTACCAGGATGCCATCCTGAACTTTCCAGGTGGCCTTGCCGCGTACAAACCAGCCATTCAAATCTTTCCCGTTAAACAAAGAGATCCACTCAGGTTTCGCTTCAACCAGCCCGGAGAAACCGATCATTATGGCTATGAATAATAATACAGAAGTTTTTTTCATGATTTTAATTATTTAAGAATACATTACTTTATAACTGATACTAAAGGGTTAAAATATTTACTTCTTTTAATTTTTAAATCTAATGCACACTATTTGTAACTTTAAAAACCCTGAAAGGGTGTTATTATTTTAGAAAATTGGAAAACTGTCCCTTGTAAAACCCCGAAGGGGTGATATATTCCTAAACCAAACGTACCATACTGAATTTCCTGAAGCAAGAATAATCACATATGCCATCCCTACGGGATTTTGGCCATTAGTTTAATTATTTTGCTATAATCATACCATCCCGTTGGGATTGAAAATCTTTAAAATCAACTTAGCCAGATATAGAGGAATAAAGTAATGGATGCCAGAATGCCCCAATGCAATCTCCAGTCTGTGATCCCTTCAAATTTTGGAACTCCTTTTGCGTAATTAATAGTCGTCTTGGCCAGCTTTTCAGGAGCAGTTTTTTCTGTGAACGCAGAGACTGCAAATAATACACCCGTAATAAACATTTCAGCCCAAAGTCCTCTGTAACCAAAGTTCAGCGTCAGTTTATGATGAAGAAACGGGAACAATTCTTTGCCGGCGGAAGGGCCCAGTATTTGATCAATAACAAAAACCGTCGCGAGAATAATCCCCACAATTACAGAAACAGCAGCCCCTTTAAGGGTTACTTTCTTGCTGACGATACCGAAAAAGATTGCCGGAAAAACCGGGATGACCAGATAGGCTGAGATGGTTTGCAAATACTTATATAACCCCTCTTCGTTTTTGTAAACGAGCCATGCCGCACCCATTCCAAAAATGGCCACGATCATAATCACAAAACGACCAAATCTCACCTGTTTCTTTTCGGGAACATTGGGACGGAATTCCAGAAGAAAGTCGCGCACCACAAGCGTGGAAACAGAATTCAGCACTGCGATGGTAGAGGACACTAATGCCGCCATTAAAGATGCCAGAAGTAAGCCCCTCAATCCGGTTGGAAGAAGTTTATTCAGTAAAAGGACAAATGTCTGCTTGGTCGCTTCGCCATGCAATACGTCGGGGAATAAGGCAAAAGCGATAACTCCCGGCAGTGCAAAAATAAATATGGGTGTAAGTTTCAGCAATATGGCAAACATGGCTCCCCACCTTGCATGGTGAATATCCTGTGCTGCGAGTCCGCGCTGGACATTCACCTGGTCAATACCCCAATAAAAGATACCGGCATAAAATGCAGTCGCCAGGATTCCCCAGAACGGATAAACAGGGTCGTCATACGGCTTGGCAATCGATACCATCTCGGGTACTTTGGTCATCAGGCCATGCCATCCGCCAACCTTGTCGAGGCCGATAAACAACATGATTGAAGTACCTCCCAACATAATTACAACCTGAATAACATCGGTATAGGCCACTGCAGTAAATCCCCCTAACATGGTAAAGAGTGCCACACACATCCCGACAATGATTACAGTAGTCATGACATTCCATCCCAAAATACTGTTCAGAACCAATGCACCGGCAAAAAGGGTGAAGGCCAGCTTGGTCATAATACTGATAACCAGCATTAATCCTGAAAACAGGGTTCGTGCTCGCCGGTTATACCGCAACTCCAAAAATTCGGGGATCGTAAATATCTTGTTTTTAATATAATAGGGATACAAAACTGCACAGGCAAATCCCAGGGTAATGGCACAGGTTAATTCGACAGAACCGGCTGAGAGGCCATACCGGTATGAGTCCCCCGACAATCCTACAAGGTGTTCTGCCCCAATGTTAGTTGCAAACATCGAAGCACCCACAATCGGCCATTTCATTGCCCTTCCGCCCAGAAAAAAGTTGGAACTGTTTTGTCCCGCTTTTTTGAGATAGGCCATATACAAACCAAAGGAGAGGCTCCCTCCCACGACCAAAACCAATACGATCCAGTCCAGTATAGTTAGTGATAAGTTCATCGTATTTTAGTTAGTTTTTGCCGCAATTTTATCAAGCCTGACAATACTCTGGATCATTGCCCGCACGGTATGGTAGTTGATTTTCCAGGAGTGCCCCATGTGTGTCCAGATCGGTTCGCCACGGCGCGAAAGTAAAGGATACCACTCCCCTACACCCTTATTCACCACTTTGTCGAGGACGAACCGGTGAACATTTGTATAAGCCTTCCAATATTTCTCATCCTCAAACATCAGCACGCCGTCAAGTAGTCCGATCAATGCCTCGGCTTGTTGCCAGAACTCCTTTTCCTTGTCGTAAACGCCGCCTGAATGGGGGCCTTCCACGAAGACACCACCAAATTCCCAGTCAATACCATTATCAACCGTATGGTCAAAGATAATCCGGAAGAGATCGGAATACGATTTTGGATCAATTTCAAGAATCTTCAGAGCATGGATCAGCAGATGCGCAAACTCGGCGTTGTGTCCATAGCAGGTATTGTCAGTTGCATTCCCCTTTTGACCTTCCTCCGAAAACCGGTCCCAACCCCAGATGATATCGAATTTGATTTGGGGTGCAACAGTCCAATCCTTATAGAATTGCGGGATTCCTGTTTTATGAACCGGGTGAATGATCCGGTTGACCAGCAAGTCGATATCCTCGAGTAACTTCCGGCGGTGCACATCTTTACCTGTACATTCATAAAGAGTGGTGTATGCTTCCATTAAATGCATATGGACATCCAGAGTTTTACGGTCGCCACCCTGACTGCCTGGTCCGCATAAGGTCCAGTCGCGGTGAAACATCTCCCAGTAACCACCAAACATGGTATCGGCACAATATTTTTGCAGCAGGTCAAAAACCTTTTCGGCATATTCAATTCCACGGGGATCGCCGGTTGCCAGGGTATATTCACTGAGCGAATAGATCGCGAAACTATGGCCGTAAATGATTTTCTGATCAATCTTTACATTTCCTTTGCGGTCCATCATCCAGAAGAAGCCCCCGTATTCCTTATCCCACATGTTATCAATCAGAAAGTCTGCGCCGTGCTTTGCCAGCGCTGCATAACCTCCGCCTCCGTATCCTGCACGATGAGCTGAAGAGATGGTAAAGAGACACCTGGTTTGGGCGATCAGTGATTTTTCATCTTCACCTGTGTCATTCCCATCTTTATCAAAATGGGTAATATACCCGCCATAGGTTTTGTCTATCATCCGGGTAGTCCAGAAAGGGAGAAGCTCCTTAATCAGGTGATTTTCGGCTTCCTGCTTTAGTTCAAGAATTTCGTTTTTGTTCATAATCTGATGCTTTTTGTTAGTCTCTTTCTCTCTCATTTAATCATTTTCTCTTTCCGGCGCAAAGGGCTTTTGCTCTTGTTCGATCCGACTGATTGCACCGTTGGTCTGTTCGTTCATTTACCGTGGGTTATGCCTCCTTCGTCGGCTCACCCACGATTATTATTATTGAATCCCCTTCAGGGTTCGTCGTGCAGTCGTGAAGTCGTTCCACCTTACCCGGGGTTATTAACATTTAACCCTTTCAGGCTAATGACTAATATTCAAATTATTACATATTTCAGGACGAGACACTCCGTCTCTCCGTCTCAAAGTCATTCCCTCACTTATCATTCAGTTTCTGATAAATCGCCAACAGAAAATCCCGGTTATCGGCAGTCAGATAATGCATCTCCCCTCCCATGCGGTTGAAGGTTTTGCAATAACGGAGGTAATAAGACGGATTATCCATTGGCGGCTCTCCATTCATGTTCCAGTCCCAGTCCGATTTTGCCAGATCCACGATCAGCATATAGTGGTTATCGATATGGCCATTCTCCTGCATGATCAGGTTCTGTGACATGGAAAGTGCTTTTTCAAATATCATCGGTGACATAACCGCCGATCCGATTGACATGTAAACGCCATATTCCAAATTGCTGACACTTTTTGCAAAACTCAGGAAATCGTTCTGGGCGACCCTGCCAATGGCAGCCCCGTGATTCATGGGATGGTTATAGATAATATCACATCCAAACATGGGGTGTCCGGTAAAAGGAATTCCTAATTCAAAGGCCCGGGCCTGAACCGAATATTTTTTAAACGGATGGGGAATACTCAAAAATCCTGCTTCCAGCTTGAATTTCTGAATAACCCCGGCAAGGTCTGCTGCAGCGGCGGCATGATCGGTATCGGTTTTAATGTTTCCGATGACCTCCTCCTGTAAGGCTGTGATTTCGGGAATTTGTAATCCTTCGAGGGAGATCATCTTTCCGACCGATTCCCCATAGCCTAATCCTTCGTAAGCACCCACAATGAGTGCCAGGTTGATATTGAATCCGGTATGGTCCCAGATTCCGAACTGTCCGAGTTCCACATTCTCGCGCACATCCTCGCTCGATTTTCCCTGGAATGCAAACTCCCAGTCATGGATAATTCCGGCGCCATTGGTAGAGAGATGCGTAACCCAACCCTCCTCCATTAAAGCGATCAGGGTGGGTGCCATTCCGTTTTTAATGGTATGTGCACCAAACGTAAGCATTCGTGACCGCTGCCCGTCCCGGGCCAATCGGATCCGGTCGGCGGTTTTTTCGATCAGTGCCAGTCCTAATTCAGACAGATGAGCCGGTTTCTGGGTAACAGGAATATGATCTCTTTCAATGTAAACCTTGTTTTTCCGGTCGACTAGTTTTTTAATCGAAAGCCGGTCGCGGTCCAGTTTCGGGTAAGGCATATCCTAAGAATTAATGTTTAACAAATTCAGCAATGCGGACAATTGCGAGAAATCGGGGATAATCACGTCCGCTCCGGCCTTGATCAGCCTGGTCCGTTTATTTTCGTTCAACCCGTAGCGGCGTAGCTCGTTGCTGGCAATTCCAATTGAGACTCCTCCCCTCTTATTGGTTTCGCGCATTTCGACCGGTCCGTCACCGAATGTGACCACTTTACCCAGGGCAGACTCTCCTATTGAATCGAGGATACGGTCCAAAACAATCTTTTTAGCCTCTTTGTTGATATCACCTACAGCGCCGTAGATTCTCCCTTCAAACAGATGATCATAACCTAACACCCGTGCCTCGCTTTTCACGTCTACTTCGTCGGTACCACTGGCCAGATAGAGTTTAACGCCTGCATCATGAAGTTTTTGAAGGAAAGCCACAGAATTTTTCATGGTAAAATCTTCGAGTGATAGTTCTCCCTTTGCAAATTTTTCTTCCCTGACTTTAACCATGATCAGTAATTCATCATTGTAAATCTGCTTATAACCGAATTCGTCGAGAATCTGATCTTCAGGGACACAACCAAATTCACGGATCAGCTCAATAAGTCCCTTCATCTGGACCAGTGTCTGGATCCCTGTGGTTTTATCGATAAACTCGTCAGAACGCTCTTTAACCTTTTGATATAATGCTTCATCGGCATCCAGATATTTATCTCCCAGAATTGCCTTGATCATCATCGGGCCCATGATCAGCTCCCAACCTTCGCGCAGCGTAGAGATGGTTCCATCGTGATCAAAAATGGCGTGTTCGATCTGTGGTTTATGTTCCCATTTGTTGATAATTTCAATCTCAGTTCCCGGAACAAACTTAGCATGACGCATATCTTCAGCTAGTTCTGAGGCAAAAATGTAATCCGGATCGACACCCGTTGCCATAATCTCTTCAGGCGTTGCCGTCCCACATTGGAATAATTTCTGCACTGTAACACCGGCAACAAACGAACCCACCTGAGCTGCAATATTCATCGAATAACCTGCAGCCAGTGAGGAGGCTGCACCAGCAAGATAGCTGTCACCTGCACCAACTGTATCTACTTTTGAAAGGATCATCAGACCTGGTATTTCTGAAATTCCATTGCTGTCGATAGTCAGCGAGCCTTTACTTCCCCTTGTGATAAAGAGCGGTTTCTTATACCGCTGGTATAACTCATTGGCAGAAGCCACAATTTCAGAGTAGAGGACCACGTCATCCGGTTTCTTGTCCATGCCGCATAACCGCGCAGCTTCTGTATCATTCATCTTTCGGATAGCTCCGGTGTAATAATCATTGAAATTACGGCTGTCGACGATAAAGGTTTTGTTTGGGAACTGAGCGATCACCTCAACCAGACGCTTCTTAAAATAATCGATATGAATTCCGGACGGTACCTGTTGATTAATAATAACAATATCGACTTCAGGAATCTCCTTAACCAGATTTGCGATCAAACGGTCGGCTGTCTCCTTCGACAATTCATTATAATTTCCAAAGTCGACCCGGTTCAACTCCTTGTCGTCAATGTAAGGTTTAGCGTAAGCATGTGTGCACCAATTCTCCTCCTGGACCAGCAGGTTTTCCGGATTGATCCCTGTCGCTTTCATTACCCTGACCATTTCTGCTCCAAACGGATCGGTTCCGATCACTCCAAAAGCACGGATATCTTTAATATTCATGGCTGCCAGGTTGTTGGTTACGTTTCCGGCGCCTCCCAATGAATACTTTTGAGTCCTTACCGGACGGGTGGCCTGGTTAGTCTCAACCGAAATCTCACTCATCGCTTCATCGATAAACCAATAGGCATCGAGACAGAAATCGCCGATGACGGCAATCTTAACCCCATTAATATCCTTCAGGATTTCTTGTAATTGATCTTTTTTCATGGAAAACTTGTTTTTATATTATTAAATACATAATCGTAATTTAGTCTGAGCCCCACTTCAAGTGGGACCCGGACTTGGAAACATATAAATCGCAACGTCTCCCGGTTCGACCTCAGTTGCATTTGCATAATCACAGGCAGGAATCATGGTCCCGTCCTTAAGCACTTTTTTCACCGAATCGTCAGTAGCTATAATCAATTTCATAGAGTTTTTAAAATCACGGTTTACGATGACCAGAAATGTGCTTTTCCCATTTTCAAGAACTGAAACCACTGCACCCTCACCTGTTGTTTCAAGGAGTTTGACAGATGCCGGCAACTGTGATAACTGTTTTGTTCCACCGGGTACTTCCAGGCCGGTCTGGGCTACGGATATAACCTTTGCCCCCAGGAAAACCCCCGAAAGCTGCTGTATTTCATTGCTTACCTTTTGAAGCCGGTCGTAAACTACGGTACGTTTGCCCTGCGCATCGAGCGGAGAGCCAAAGCCCCTGAAGCTCCAGTATTCAATCCCCTGGGCTCCGTAAGCCAGATCCACATAAATCTGCAACCGTAAAGCTGCCAGAGTTGGAATATCGTGAACAAAGGTTTTTTCGGGTTTATAGGTATCGTAAAGCTGGTAAAAGTCGTTTAGAGAAGGCTGGACCGCATCATTAGAGTAAGCAAGATAAGAAGTAGTCAGGGCAAAAGCCCAGAAAGGTCTCCCTTCAGTCCGGTATTTATTGGCAAAGAACTCCATATTCTCATACCATCGTGGATGAACACTGCCATCGACAACCGGATAAAAATCAAACGAGAGATAGGGTGCTGGAAATAGCTGATCAAATGTGTCAATATATTCCTTATAATCTTTTGTTCCGAATTTGCTCTGGTTTGAATTAATATTAGGAAGAAGGTTTACGAAGCAGTAATGCTTTCCGTCTGCTGTTTTTATTCGTTTCTGCCAGTCAGCCAGTTCCTGAAACTGTACTTTAAAGGGCTCATCATTAAGAAAATAGCCTTCAAGGGCCGGGTGGTTTTTAAAGCGAGTGGCTGTTTTCTCCGGATCAGTCTTCAATTCCGGACAAGTGATCATCAGTTTAACTCCGGCCTTTCCAGCAGCATCAAGCGCAGCAGCAATGGCATCAGCACTTGAAAAGAAGGCAATATCGATGTTCACTCCAACATCTTTAAGCTTTCTATAACTTTCGATGGAAACCTCTGACTGGGCAATACCACCCCACGACATCACAGGGATTACCCCTTTTGTTTTTAATTTTTCCTGAGACATTGCATTTTCTGTAACCGCAATGACCAAAATGATCAGTAATATAATGTTCTTCATCCTTCTTATTTTTTAGAGGGGTACATGTATATAGCCACATCTCCCGGCTCAATTTCTGTCGTATTGGAATAGGACGAGGCCTTAACCACGGTTCCATCTTTGAGCACCCTTTTCAACGACTCATCCCCCAGAATTGTCATGGACAGATTATTTTTAAGATCACGGTTAACCACCATAAAGAAAGTATTCGGGCCATTCTCAAGGATCGAGACCACTGCGCCGTTTCCTTCTGTTTCAAAGACTTTTATAGCCGGAGGCAGTGAGCTTAACTGTGAGGTTCCCTTTGGTGTGACTACACCTGTATGCCTGACAGACAATACTTTGGCCCCAATAAATACTCCCGCCAGGTTCTGAATTTCATTGTTTACCGTTTTTATCCGGTCATAAACTACGGTCCGTCGGCCATCCAGTCCAATCGGAGCGCAACGCAAACCGGGCGACATCCAGTAGGCCCAATATTCCAGCCCCTGAGCTCCATAAGCCAGGTTGCTGTAAAGCTGAAGCCGGAGTGCCGGAATTGTTGGAACCGGGTGGAGGCTATTGTAGGAGCTGGCCAGTGCAAACGCCCAGAAAGGTTTATCCAGCTTTCCAGCCTCAGCGGAGAACACCTCTAAACCGTCGTACCAGCTTTCATGAATCCCTTCAGAAAGTATGGGATAAAAATCGAAGGAGAGGAGCTGAACCGGAACCTCCTTTGCAAAAGTGTTTACATATTCCGCATAATTGGTTGTTCCAAGAGCTTCGGTCTTAGTTGTATTGATAGCAGATATCAGGTTAACAAAACAGAAATGTTTAGGGTCAACTGCTGCTATTTTTTTTGCCCACTCCCCAAGTTCTGCAAAATCTTTACGAACAGGCTCATCCCGCAGAAAATATCCGGCCAGAGCGGGGTGATTGATAAACCGTTTAACAGTTTTCTCAGGGTCGCTCTTCAGTTCGGGACATGAGGTGATCATTTTAATTCCGACCTGCTGAGCCAGGTCCAATGCTTTTTGCATCGCATCGGCATCGGGATAATTGGAAAGGTTCACGTTGATTCCCATCTCTTTTAATTCAAGGAACCTCTCCGGATTTGTTTCCGAATCTGGAATACCTGCCCAGGCCATAATGGGAAGGGGCTTTGTTTGGCTTAATTTTTCCTGGGCGTTAACTGATATCTGTAAAGTCAGCATAATGGTTCCCAGCAGTAAGGTTTTTCTCATCCTTTATCAATAGTTATCCGGTTGACCGGAAGTTGTCAAATCTATATTATGATATTTAATATCTTCCAAATATTCTCTTTTTTGAAGGTTATTTCCATTCCGTCCGGAAAATCGAATTCGCTTTTTTCAACGTTCCATCGCGGACGGTCTGTCCACCTTTCTTTACCCGGGGCGGCACTCCTTCGTCGTTTGCCCCGGGCTACCAATATTTCGCCCTGCCGGGGCTTTCAAAGATGTCACCGATCCAAGTTACTCTTTCTGGAGATTTAGCTGGCCTGCATCTTTTCAAAATTGAATGATTATTTAGTCATCGACGGTGGGGCATCTGCCACATTGATACCCCAACTCTTATTTGGTTCAGGGCCCATCTTGAAAATCAATGTCCCGCCATTTTTAATCTCGGAATGATCGAACCACGATTTATTTAAAGGTTTTCCATTCAAGGTTGCCGATTGAATATACTTATTCTTTTTGGAGTTATTTCTGGTTTCGATGATGAACACTTTCGCATTATTGAATGCTTTATCAAGATGTATTGTGACCTTACTGAATTCGGGGCTTCCGATGTTATAGACATTCTGACCTGGGGCCACCGGGTAGAACCCCATAGTGCTCAGTACGTACCATGCCGACATTTGTCCCATATCCTCGTTGCCACATAATCCGGCAGGCCCGGCAGTGTACAAACTGTCCATTGCATTTCTGATCCGGTGTTGTGTTTTCCAGGGTGCACCGGCATAGCCATAGAGATAGATTGTGTGATGACCGGGCTCATTACCCTGGGCATACTGACCAATCAATCCGGTAGCATCCGAAACGGTTCCGGGAATAAAAGAGCTGATCGTAAAAAGAGAGTCCAGTTTTTTGATAAATCGTTCTCTTCCACCCTCCAAATTAATCAAGCCCTGCACATCATGAGGAACAAACCAGGTATATTCCCACGCATTGGCTTCGGTATAATGGCGGTTATCCCCGTTCCCGATTAATCGTGGATCAAACGGGGCAAGCCATTTACCGTCACTGTTTTTGGGACGGGCAAAACCGGTGGAGGCATCGTAAACATTTTTGTAGTTGGATGCCCTTTTCATAAATAGTTCATAGTCGGCTGTTTTCCCTAGTTCTTTTGCCAGCTGCGCCACACTCCAGTCATTATAAGCATATTCCAGCGTCCGGGATACAGATTCTCTGACCTTATTGTACGGGATATATCCTAATTTCAGATAATATTCCAACCCCACTCGCCCCCGCGAACGATGATCTGACGGCGGAGTTTCCATGGCATTCTTCCGGATAGCTTCATAGACTTTCTCTACATTAAAATTCCTGATCCCCTTACGATATGCATCCAGAATGACGTTGACCGGATGATCGCCAATCATATCATTGGTATAGCTGTTTCCAAACTGTTGTGGAGTCGGTAACCATCCACCCTGTTCATACTGGGCGATCATGGTGTTAATTCCATCATTGCTTCGTTGAGGTTCAACCAACGTCAGAAGAGGCATTTCGGCCCGGAAGGTATCCCAGAGCGAAAAATCGCTGCGATAGGTGAAGTTTTTGGCCGTATGTACCACATTATCCAACCCCATGTATTTTCCGTCTACATCACTGAAAGTGGCCGGGAATAAGAGGGAGTGATAGAGGGCTGAATAGAAGGATTCCAGTTTTTGTTTTCCAAAAGACTCTGCATCTACCCTATCCATCCCGACCTCAATTTTTGCAAGCGCCCTGTTCCATTTGATTTTTGCCTCTTCTTTGATCTTGTCGAAATTCCAGTGAGGTATTTCGGTATCGAGATTCAGACGAGCCTGTGCAATACTGGTATAAGAGATTCCAACTTTTACTTCGACCGATTCGTTTTCCGAGGTCACATAATCGATATAAGCACCAATCTGGGTTCCTGAATCTTCTTTTGACCCTGCCTTGATTTTCCTCTTATCCCAGGTTCCAAATGATTTAAACGGTTTGCTGAACTTTGCGCAGAAATATACGTTTTGATTTTTCACAAATCCCTTTGAAGCCCTGTGCCCTTCAATCTCCGTATTATTCACAATTTTAATCTCTGCACCAGTGCAGTGGTCGCCTATGCCGTGGCTCATATCTATCAGTATATGCGCGGTTTCCGATTTGGGGAAGGTATACCGGTGGTAACCTGCCCGTTCGGTAAGGGTCAATTTTGCTTTGATCCCGTAATCTTTCAAGGTTACGGCGTAATAACCCGGTGATGCTTCCTCCTCTTTGTGAGAAAACCGTGAACGGTATCCATCGCCGGGTTTTTCCTTGGTTCCGGGCTCCACCTTTAGTTTTCCGGTAGTAGGCATCAAAAGGATATCACCCCAATCTCCGGCCCCCATTCCACTGCGGTGTAAATGACTGAATCCCATCACGGAGGTATCGCTGTAATGGTACCCCGAGCACCAGTCCCAACCATTTATATCGGTATCAGGACCGAGCTGGACCAATCCTCCGGGAAGCGCTGCACCGGGGAAAGTATGCCCATGTTCAGCAGTTCCCAAGAAAGGGTTTACATATCCGGTAAAATCTATCGGGGCGGGACCGGCACCGAAAAGGCCGGTTATGGAAAACAGCATGATCAATGCAAGTGTTCCGGATTTGATATTCATTTTCATCTTTAATCTGTTAAATATTTGTATTTCAATTTAAAACACAAAAAATAGAGACATCTCCAGGATCCAGTTCTACCGTGCTTTCATAAGCGCGGGCAGGAACCATCGTTCCGTCTTTAAGTACTTTTTTAAGTGAATGATCACCGGCTACGGTCAGATTAATTGGATTCATAAAATCTTTGTTGACGATCACGACGTAAGTATATGCACCATTTTCCAAAACCGACACCAGAGCCGGTGCGCCGTTGGTTTCCAGCACGCTGATTGCTTTCGGCAGGTTGATTAACCGTGCTGTTCCCAGCGGGATCTTCCCTTTTCCGGTATGTTTTACACTGATTACCTTTGCACCGAGGAACACACCCGACAAATTCTTAATCTCCTGGCTCATCAGTTTGACGCGGTCGTAAACGACACTTCGCTTACCGGCAGCACTGATGGGAGCTCCCCGCTGATCTTCGCCGGATGGGCCGGTTGATGTCGCTGACCAATAGGTAAAATACTGTATTCCCTGTGCGCCGTAAGCCAGGTCGCTGTATACCTGAAGACGCATTGCGGCGAGCGTTTGCGGTGTCAGGTGATCTTCATCGTAATTTGTGGTAAGTGCAAAAGCCCAAAATGGTTTACCGGCTTTTACGGCCTCACTGGAAATTTGTTCGAGATTCTGGTACCATGTTTTGGATAGCCTCTCTTTAAGCACCGGATAGTAGTCGAACGAGAGGAATTGCAGAGGAACCTGTTTTGCACATTCGCTCACATAATCCAGGTAGTTTTTAGTACCAAGCTGAACCGAATCAGCAATATTGGGAAACAGATTCACATAGCAATAATGGTTTTTGTCCAGTGTCTGAATTTTTCTGGCCCATTCACCCAGTTCCTTAAACTGCCCGATGGGAGGTTCATCAATCAGATGATATCCGGCAATTGCCGGATGATTCATAAACCGTTTGACGGTTTTCTCCGGATCTGTTTTGAGTTCCGGACAGGAAACAACGATTTTCACCCCTACTTTTGCCGCCACATCCAGTGCCTTTTGAACAGCAGCAGCATCGGCAAAACCGCTGAACGAGTAGGATATTCCGGCATCTTTCAATTCCTGGTAACGTTCAATGGTAGTCTCTTCTGCGGGAATGCTATACCAGGCCAGAATGGGTATCTCACCTTTCAACGTTAGCCTTTCCTGGGCATTGGCAGAACCGGCTAAAAGGCAGAATAAAACATTTATAATCAAATATTTTTTCATATACGCTGGCGAAAATTGAGGTTATATAAATTCACGAAGTAATAATATGTGTAGGAAAACGTAAATCTGAATGGGTGACGTGCCTTTAGGTACGGAATACCCGCAAAACAGGAATTCGGGTACCTGATGGCACGCAAATTATACTGAGCCCGATTTTTTCTACCCACATTCTATCCCTCCGGGATATTTCAACGAACAGATTTATAATTACTTGTATCGAAGTCAGCGGGTGACTGCACAAAACCTGAATAGTCACCCGTTGACTAAATAAATAATCAGGCAGCTGCCTGGCTCTTTCTTACAAAGAACGATACCCAGAGGATATAAAGCACGCAACCACCGACT
>TBL_comb47_HYPODRAFT_10004832_pt1 | contig 15320 bp, 12 predicted proteins | sample TroBogypolimnion_40_FD_10682 | JGI IMG/M metagenome (IMG submission 10682)
TGTCGTCTGGGTCATCAGGCTGGTAGTCCCCGTAGGGGCTATGGTCAGCAAGGCAATATTTCTGCGCCCAAACCGGGTCATATCTTTATATAGTTCAGGATCTGCCTGGGCCAATCGCTGGATGAACGGGTTATTTTTTTCCCGTTTAGAATCATAAATAGGGAAAGCGCCACGCTCTTTGGCGAGCATCACCGATCCGCGATAGGCTTCCAAAGCTACAATTTTGTGTACTTCAACCGAAAATTCCACGGCTTCTTCTGACCCATATTGTAATCCGAGTGCTGCAAGCATGTCACCTTCTGCGGTAATCCCAATTCCTGTACGGCGTCCATCGACTGCCATTTTTCTGATCTTTTCCCAGAGATTAATTTCAACTCTTTTGATCTCAGCCTCTTCCGGATCTTGGATGATTTTACTGTAAATTGCATCGATTTTTTCGAGTTCCAGATCGATGATATCATCCATAATTTGCTGTGTATGGCGGATATGTTTCCGGAACAGATCAAAATTAAATTTAGCATTCTTAGTAAATGGCTCATCTACATACGAATATAGGTTCAGGGCGATAAGTCTGCAGCTGTCATACGGGCAAAGAGGGATCTCACCGCATGGATTAGTTGAAACGGTTTTGTAACCCAGATCGGCGTAACAATCCGGAACCGATTCCCGGATAATAGTATCCCAGAAAAGAATCCCGGGTTCAGCAGACTTCCAGGCATTGAAAACAATTTTTTCCCATAATTTAACCGCTTCGATATCCTTCGTGTAGATCGGATTGGAACTTTCGATGGGGTATTTCTGGTGATAGGTCGTTTTATTGTGCACAGCCTGCATAAATTCGTCATCTATTTTGACTGAAACATTCGCACCCGTAACCTTTCCTTCATCCATTTTTGCGTCTATAAAATCTTCAGAATCAGGGTGTTTTATGGAAACGGAGAGCATCAGAGCACCACGTCTTCCATCCTGAGCCACCTCACGGGTAGAATTTGAAAACCGCTCCATAAAAGGGACTATTCCTGTTGAAGTCAATGCAGAGTTTTTAACAGGAGATCCCTTTGGACGGATATGCGAAAGATCGTGGCCTACGCCACCCCTTCTTTTCATCAATTGAACCTGCTCCTGATCAATCATAATAATGCCACCGTATGAATCGGCACCATTACCGACAACAAAACAGTTGGATAATGAACCCACCTGAAAATCATTCCCAATTCCGGTCATCGGACCTCCTTGTGGTACAATGTATTTGAAATCCCTGAACAGTTCAAATAATTCATCTTCTGTCAGCGGATTCGGGTACATCTTCTCAATTCTCGCAATTTCCTTGGCTAACCGGCGATGAAGATCATCGGGAGTCAATTCAAAAATATTCCCGTACGAATCTTTGAGCGCATATTTATTGACCCAAACCCGCGCAGCAAGATCGTCGCCCTTAAAATATTTGACAGATGCTATGAATGCCTGATCCGGCGTATAGGTTGTGGGAACATCATCTTTTTGCTTGGGTGTGATCTGTTTTAATTCCATTGTTCTTATTATTAGGTTGATTTAATTGGATTTAATAATGATTATAAAACCATATTTCTGTTTAGGAAAGATACAGTTGTATTGTAGTTTCTGGTTACAATTATATTACAAAAAATATAAAGTTATCAACTAATATGTGTTAGTTGATTGATATATAGCATAATGAATATTTGAAAAACAGGAAAAGTTTACAAAAAAAATATTTTTTGGGAATATGGTTTTTTAGGAATGTAAAGAATAGAAGCCGCTAAGCCATTACAGTCAAAGAAGAAGCGAGAGGAAGAAAGTGGTGGTGATTAATGAAACAGATATTTCACAATCTCCTTGGATGCCCCACGGTTTTTAATTACATAGCTACGGGCGATATTCGATGCCATGAGGAGCTTGTCCGGATTTAATCGAAAGCTCTCAATTTGAGCCTCAAGATCGGCAGAATCATTTATGCAGCTGGCAGCTCCAAGTCGAAGCATATCGTAAGCCTCCTGAAATTTGTGATAATCGGGGCCAAAAATCACCGGGATTCCAAATACGGCCGGCTCAAGGATACTGTGAATTCCCGATGTGAAACCGCCTCCAACATAGGCCAACATTCCATACCGGTAAATTGAATTAAGATAGCCATAACCATCAACAATCAGGACATCTGCTTTTGACAACTCCTGCTCCGATGCACTGGAATAAAAGGCAAAGTTTTTTTCAAGGGAGTTACAGATCCGTTCAAGCGTTTGGGGGGTCACTTCGTGAGGGGCAATTACGAATTTTAAACCGGCGGAACTCTTATTTACAAAAGGAATAAATAGATCCTCGTCTTCCTTCCATGTACTTCCGGCTATGATTGCCTTTTGACCACCACAAAATATTTCGAGCTTTTCTAATCTTGGTGCCGCATCTGCAATTTCGCCTACACGATCCAAACGGGTATCTCCGGAGATAGAGACATTATTAAACCCATATTTATGAAGGATATCAAACGACTCCTGATTTTGGACAAAAATGTGCTCATAAGTGGTAATTGCCTTGAGGTACCACTTCCCCCAAGGTTTAAAAAAGACCTGGGAAGGACGAAAAAGTGCCGAAAAAATATAAGTAGGAATTCCCTCTTCCTTTAATTGAGTCAGGAAGTTGTACCAAAACTCATATTTGATAAAAAAGACTTTCTCCGGCCGGACAATTTCAATAAACTGAATGGCATTTTTTTTAGTGTCCAACGGGAGATAAAATACATAATCTGCATAGGGATAGTTTTTTCGCAGCTCGTATCCCGAAGGAGAGAAAAAGGTAAGCAGGATCTTGTACTCAGGAGAAAGATTTCTAATCGCTTCTATAACAGGCATTCCCTGCTCAAATTCGCCAAGGGAGGAGGCATGAAACCATAATATTGGCTCACCGGGAATAATGGTTTTCCGCAATCGTACGAAGATATCTTTACGGCCGGCAATCCATTTCCGGGCTTTTTCGTTTCGAATCGAAACGATCCTAACCAACAGGTAATATCCAAATATTCCTAAGTTATAAAGCCACCTCATTTTATATAGATTTTGCCAGACAAATGTATTTCATTTAGTGAAATAAATAAAACGAATAATGCTTTATTTATCAGGTTGATATCCAGAGTCATCGGGTAGTTCTGGCTGAAATGAAGCTGCAACTGCCAACTGATCGCATCGTTCATTTTCCGGAATATTGGCATGACCTTTCACCCAAATGAATTTGACGCTATGTCTCCCGTATACCTCCAAAAATCTTTTCCAGAGATCACTGTTTTTCTTCCCCTTGAAACGGATTTTTACCCAGTTAAATACCCAGCCTTTCTCTACTGAATCGGAAACATATTTTGAGTCCGTGTAAATCGTAACCCGACTTGGGATAACTTTAAGTGCTTCAAGTCCGGCAACAGCAGCCATTAATTCCATTCTGTTGTTGGTGGTTAGCCGATATCCCTGAGAAAGTTCCTTCCGATGTGAACCAGACATCAAGACAACCCCGTACCCTCCCGGACCCGGATTTCCCCGCGCAGCTCCGTCAGTATAAATGGTGATTTCGGGTAATTCCTGTTGCCCCATACTTTTTTTGAAAAAAATTGATGAGGTTGTATCAAAAGTAAAAAGACTTTTAATACAACCTCTTTTTCTGTTTTAATTTAATTTGCGGGCAAAATACGGAAGGTAATTTATGCCAGGGTTATAAGAATCTCGTTAAGCTGCCGTATGTAACTATCGGATCAGTTTCATTTCCTCAACCAATTTACCAGCTCCTGCATATTTATCGATCGTCCATAAGACAAACCGGATATCCACACAAATGCACTTTTGTAATTCTGGCTCAAAGGCAATATCTCCGCTCATCGCCTCCCAATTGCCATCGAATGCGATGCCGATCAGTTCCCCATCTCCGTTCATTACCGGACTTCCTGAATTTCCTCCGGTAATATCGTTATTCGAAGTAAAACAGGTATGTAAGGAGCCATCTTTGTCTGCGTAAGGTCCAAAATCTTTAGCCTTGTTTAGGTCGATCAATCTTTGAGGAAAATCGAAATCGACATCTCCGCTGATTCCCTTCTCTGCATAACCCTTTAGTGTCGTAAAATAATTATAATAGGTTGCATCGTGAGGCACATATCCATCAACGGTACCATAAGTAAGCCGCATCGTAGAGTTGGCGTCAGGATAAACCGATTTGTCTTTGTTCATCTCATTCAGACCGGCCACAAATAATCGGCGGGCTCTTTCAAGTTTGGAGGTTGTCTTGCTCAAATCATGCGAAATGACGTTCATTGTTTCGAACATCGAACGCATCGCGACAAATGCCATATCTTTTTCCAGTTCCTTGCCATTTGGCCTGTTCAGAAATGATTCCAAAGTAGCCCGGTCCGCAAAAATTGTTTTTGCAAACATTTTTTTAGCATAGGCATTATAATCTCCTTTGAACTTCGATTCAATATCACTGAAAAATCCCGGAATATATTTTTTATTAACTTTTAGGGAATACAATTTCAATAAAGAAGCGACAATTTTTTGATCGGTATCTGAATCATAATCCTTAAAGTATTCGTCAAGTGACCCCCTTAGTTCAGTGATAGAAGAATTAATTCGATCTTTATCCGTCCCTTTTAATGCCTCCTCAAGTGAAGAGAACTTTGCTGCAAATGCGAAGATTTCCGCCCCTCTGAGCAGTGCCTCCCGGGCATATTCCAACGCAATTTTTTCATTCCGGCTCGCAAATGCTAAATTTATTGTGTCAAGAGAACTTCCGTATTTGGCCTTTCTTTCCGGAGTTTCCTTCACCCAATTCAGGAAATCTTTTTCAATTGCCTGCTTTTTACCAATCACATTGAGTGCCGTAAGCCCTTTGTTTTGTCCAATCGAATATTTATAATAGTTTGAACTTCTGGCAAACTTTGAAGCATATTGAATCCTGGCTTTCTGACTGGTAGCCATATAGTCTTTGATAATATTAAGCTTGGCTTCTCTTGCGGCAATTCTCACCTCATTAACAACTTCCATCGTATATTTTACTTCATTTGAAGTGCGGTAACGGGTAGTTGTACCGGGATAGCCCATTACCATTGTAAAGTCATTTTTATCGATTCCTTTCAATGAAACAGGGAGGAAATATTTGGGGTGGTAAGGAACATTTTCCTTGGCATATTCAGCAGGTTTACCATCAGGAGCACAATACACCCTGAACATGGAGAAGTCGCCGGTATGGCGGGGCCACATCCAGTTATCGGTTTCTCCGCCAAACTTTCCGATCGACTGAGGAGGAGTTCCAACCAGCCTGACATCCTTAAATGTCTGAGATACAAAAAGAAAGTATTTGTTTGATTCGAAAAGACTTCTAACGCGCACTTCGTAACCTGAATCGCCTTTGGCTTCTTTTTCAATTTTTGCAGCTGCCTCGCGTATTTTGGCTGAACGGGTTTGATCATCCATGTCAGCGGTAACATTCTTAAGCGCCTGCTCCGTGACATCTTCCATGCGAATCAGGAAAGTCACAGTCTTACCCGGATTGGAAAGCTCATCCTCGCGTTTCATCGCCCAGAAACCATCCCTAAGATAATCATGCGCAACTGAGCTGTGGGCCTGGATCTCCCCAAAGCCACAATGATGATTGGTTAAAAGTAATCCGTCGGCGGATATTATTTCTGCAGTACAGGAGCCATAGTCAAGGGCGACTACTGCATCCTTCAAACTTGAATGATTGATACTGTAAATTTGTTCTGCAGTCAGTTTGCATCCTAATGAGTTCATTTTCTGGATATTCAACTTCCCAACTAGCGACGGAAGCCACATTCCTTCATCGGCTTTGGTTTTAATTGTTAAAACAAATACAAAAACAAGAAGTACGATTAAACTATTCTTCATTAGGATATTATTTATTTATAAATGGTTAACGTCTAGGATTATATAAATGAAGTATTCAATTGCTCAACGATTCTCACTATTTTTTTATTTCCGCAATGCTCCGCTACCCTTAACAGGTGCATTTATCTGAAATTTAATTTTGCGGCAAAAGTAACTTTATTTATATAACGATCTTGCTAATAAAACTCATATTATCTCTGTTTTAAGAATCTTTAGCATAAATGTACTGATTTTGCTCTCTATAGATGATTCTCCTGATAATGCTGTTATAAAAGCACTCCCTATTATTGCCCCATGGGCATAGTTCGATGCTCTTTTAAATGAAGCCTTATCAGAGATTCCAAACCCAATTAATCGTTTTGAGTGCAGCTCCATTTTTTGTACCCGTTCGAAATAAGTGATTTGTTCTTTGTCGACAGACTCTTTAGCACCTGTCGTTGAAGAGGAGGAGACCATATAAATGAATCCATTGGAGCATGTGTCAATTTTCCTGATTCTCTCTTCCGGCGTTTGCGGCGTAATTAAAAAGATATTGCTTATGGAATTTTCCTCAAAGAACTCTTTGTATTCTGCCTCATAAATCTCCAGCGGAAGATCCGGTATAATGGTTCCATCAATTCCTGTTTCTTTGCACTGTTTACAAAAATTCTCAATTCCGTATTGCATTACCGGATTAAGATACCCCATTAAGATTAACGGAATCGAAACGCTTTTCCGAATCTCTTTCAATTGCTGAAATAACAGATTAATTGTCATGCCATTCTTTAACGCTATTTCGGAGCTTTTTTGAATCACAAGACCATCAGCCACAGGATCTGAAAATGGTATTCCAATTTCAATCAGATCTGCCCCATTTTTCTCAAGTTCAGATAGAATAGTTGCTGTATCATTCAAATTTGGGTATCCCGCTGTGAAATAAATAGATAGTATATTTTTATCTTTTCTTTTAAAGAGTGAAAGGATTCGATTTTCCATGATTTATTGATTTTAATTTGCCGGTGCCGGGAAAGAGTAAAAATGAAAAAAATTATTTAAGTGATTGGTAATATTTCAGATAGGTCTCCATATCCTTATCTCCCCGGCCTGAAATATTCACAACTACGATATCGTCGGACTTAAACTTAATCATTTCAAGTGCGGCTAAAGCATGTGCCGATTCGAGTGCCGGAATGATCCCCTCTTTTTGAGAAAGGTATAAGGCGGCCTTTAGAGCCTCTTCGTCGGTCGCACTCAGGAATTGTGCCCTTTTGGTCATAAACAGGTTGGCATGCATTGGCCCTATTCCGGGGTAATCGAGTCCTGCAGAAATTGAATAAGGCTCAATAACCTGACCATCAGCTGTTTGCATCAGCAGGCTTCGGCTGCCATGTAAAACTCCCGGGCGGCCTAGTTGAGTAGTTGCAGCCGATTCCCCCGATTCAACCCCTTTCCCTGCAGCTTCAACAGCGATTAATTTCACTTCCGGATTATTCAGGAAATGGTAAAAAGCACCTGCAGCATTACTTCCTCCGCCAACGCAGGCAATTATATAGTCGGGTTCTTCGCGCCCTGTCTTCTCCTTTAGTTGTGCCCTAATCTCTTCACTGATTACCGACTGGAACCGCGCCACCATATCCGGATATGGGTGGGGACCAACCACCGAACCGATGATGTAGTGGGTATCAACCGGGTTATTTATCCAGTCACGGATCGCCTCATTGGTGGCATCTTTAAGCGTTTGGCTTCCGCTTTGAACTGATCGAACTTCAGCTCCCAGCATTTTCATCTTCTCAACATTGGGCGATTGCCGGGCAACATCGACCGCTCCCATATAAACGATGCACTCCAATCCCGCCCTGGCACAAACAGTTGCCGTGGCAACTCCATGCTGGCCGGCTCCGGTCTCAGCAATAATCCGTGTTTTACCTAATCTTTTGGCCAGTAAAATCTGACCAATCGTATTGTTGATCTTATGGGATCCTGTGTGATTAAGATCCTCACGCTTCAGGTAGATATGTGCTTGGTAGTGATCGGAAAGACGATCGGAATAATAAAGCGGAGAGGGCCTTCCGGCATAGTCCTCAAGCAGCTGCCTGAATTCCATTTTAAACGAATCACTTTCGATAATCTCCAAATAACAGCTTTGCAGTTGATTGATATTCTGATACATCATCTCAGGAATGAAAGCCCCTCCAAAAGTACCGTAATATCCATTATTGTCAGATTGATAATTCATTATACTGATTTTAAATTTTATAATTTCTCAAATCATTAATAAATGATGCAAGGTGCGATATATTCTTTATACCTGGTTCTGTTTCAAATCCACTGTTTACATCGACCCCATATAATTTATCGTGGTCTATACTTTTAATATTTTCAATGTCAGAGTAATGGATTCCACCACTCAGAAAAAAAGGTTTATTTCCACGATAATCATTCAACTTACTCCAGTCGAACTTTAGTCCGGTTCCACCTTTCAAAACCCCAGCCGTATCAAAAAGAAAGTAATCGCAGAAAGATTCATATGGCTCGGTAGTGCTGAAATCAAATATAGGCGTGATACTAAACGCTTTTATCACTGGAATATCCAAATCTTTAAGCCTTTCGCAATACTCTGCAGGTTCGCTTCCATGCAGTTGGACCATTTTAAGCTGGCTTATCCTGAATTTCTCAATCAGACTGTCAGGAGACTCATCCACAAATACCCCAACTTTATGAATGGACGGGGGAATAAGCACCCGAATTTCCTCTGGAATATTGGAGCCGATGAATCGCTTTGACTGGGGCTGAAAGATAAAACCAATAAATTCAGGATTGAGTTTAGTCAGCTCCAATATATTGTCCGGATTACGCATTCCGCAAACTTTTATTTTCAGAGCCATCTGATCCTGTTTTATTTAATGTTTTAACCTGGAGATAAAATCAGCGCATGTTTGGGTCGGATCTCCTGTTTTCATGAAATTTTCTCCCATAAGAAATCCGTTGAAACCCCTAACGCGCAAATAATCAACTGTCTCAGGATCGCTTAACCCGCTTTCCGAGATTTTTACTGTTTGAGCAGGAAGTTGACCGAGCAATTTAAGGGAGCGATCCATATCGACTTTGAAATCTTTTAAATTACGGTTATTAATACCGATCAGATCTACTCTTTTGTCAATTTTATCGATTTCACTTTCATCATGCAACTCAATTAAGACCTCCATTCCCAGCTCATGTGCAATTGATGTAAAACGGGAAATCTCATCTTTTGCCAAAACAGCGGCAATTAACAAAATAACGTCGGCATTCAAAAACCTGGATTCAAACAGTTGATATTCATCAACCATGAAATCCTTCCGGAGCATCGGTATTAACGGATTAGCCTTGCGCGAAACAATAAAATCTGCATCAGACCCACCAAAATACCGATTGTCAGTAAGTACCGAAATACCTGAAGCGCCAGCATCAGCATATCCTCTTGTGACAATTTCCGGCTGAACCAGATCGTTGATCACCCCTTTTGATGGGGACCTACGTTTGAATTCTGCAATTATACCACTGTTTCCCGGAATTAGTAACCGGGTAGACAATGAATTGCGAATAACACTAAAATCGGTTTTAGCCTCTAATTCCGAAACTGAAATAAGACGTTTACGGGCCAAAACTTCTTCGCGCCGGTTTGCAACTATTTCATCCAGGATTGTACTCATTGGAGCGAAATTAATTTGGTGAAAACGGTCAGCGCTTTTCCTCCGATCAGTGATGATTTGGCTTCTTCCAGACACTGCTCCAACCCTTTTCCCGGGAAATAGGTCGAAAGAGCCATCGCTGCGTTTGAAATGACGACTGAATTTTGGGGGATAGTTCCCCTTCCTTCCAGCACATTCCTGAAAATGGCTGCTGTTCCCGGAACGTCACCTGTTCCTGCCAATTCTTCTGCCTTGACAACGCTCATTCCCAAATCAGAAGGTGAAATAATCCGGTCCGATTTATTGGTAAGAACCTTAAAGTCACCGGTAAGAGAGATCTCATCATACCCATCCAAACTATGAATAATAGCGTAATTAACTAAGCTCTTCTGGTAGAGATAATTATACATTCTGGCCAGTTCGAGGCTGAAAACCCCTACTACCTGGGAGTGTGGTCTGCAAGGATTCACCATTGGCCCAAGCATATTAAAGAATGTCTTGAGTCTCAAAGCCCGTCGAACAGAAGCTACATTCTTCATTGCCGGATTAAATAGCGGAGCGTGCAGAAACGTAATTCCGCATCGATCCAGTTCTGTGCGCAGCCGGTCGTGATTATTCGAGAATTTGTACCCCAGGTGCTCCATGACATTCGATGATCCACAGCCCGAAGAAGCGGCATAATTACCATGTTTGGCTACAGTGGCTCCGGCACCTGCGACCACGAAGGCTGCCAGTGTGGAAATATTGAATGTGTCTTTACCATCGCCGCCGGTACCACATAAATCGATGGTTTCAAAACCGTCGAAATCGATGGGAATAGCAGTTTTTAGCAAAGCGTTCCGAAATCCTTCCAATTCATCAATGCTTATTGTGCGCATATTGAAAACTGTGATAAAGGCCGCAATCTCGGCATCGGTGAGTGTACCCCCGGTAATTTCTGTCAGGATATCTTCAGCTTCCTGTTTGGTTAACCTTTTATACTCGAAAAGGTAATTCAGAATCTCTCTCATTTTTATATAGTTGACGATAGTATAATTTATTCTAAAACAATCTTTAATGCTTCATTTTTTCATTCCTTCATTTAACTAATGTCTCGCCCAGTTTTCGAGTATCTTTTCGCCAACAGGGGTCAGAATTGATTCGGGATGAAATTGAACTCCTTGAATATCAAATAATTTATGTTGAAAGGACATAATTCTCCCCTCCTGATCTAAACTGGTAATTTCAAGGACCTCCGGGAGCGATTCCCGATCTACAATCCATGAATGGTACCTCCCGGCGTCAAAGGTTTCCGGGATATGCTCAAAAAGATAGGACTTGGCAACAATTGTAATGGGGGTGGCGACTCCGTGAAGGACATCATTCATATTTTGCAAAGTTCCGCCAAAGGACTCTCCAATGGCCTGATGTCCAAGACAAACGCCCAGCATTGGTTTTTTTCCGGCATACTCACGAATGACGGCAGGCATAGAGCCGGCCTCTTCCGGCAGACCGGGTCCCGGCGAAAAGACGATTTTATCATAAAGCGACGGCTCATCTTTAGCCACTTCATCATTCCTTCGAACTTCTACAGTTACCCCTTCAAATTTTTTTAATACATGAACAAGGTTGTAGGTAAATGAGTCGTAATTATCAATAACTAATATTTTCATTGTCAGTAACTTTTAATTGGTTTAATTTATACAGGTCATAGCCCGTTACTTAATTTCCGTAGCCATTACAATTGCTTTCTTCAAGGCAGCAAGTTTATTGACAACTTCCTGCAATTCGCTCTCCTCATCAGAGGCAGCAACAATGCCTGCCCCTGCCTGGTAAAAAAGGGTATTGTTTTTACTCAAAAACGAACGAATCATGATCGCATGGTTAAATCCATTGTCGAACCCAATAAACCCGATACATCCACCATAGAATCCCCTGTTCTGGTTTTCATATTTATCAATCAGTTCCATCGCTTTGAATTTTGGTGCGCCTGAAAGGGTACCAGCCGGAAATGAGTCGCCCATCACGCGCACGGGATTGGATCCTTCAGGAAGTTTCCCGGTAACTTTCGAAACCAGATGAATTACGTGCGAATAAAACTGAACTTCACGAAAAAGCTCTACCTTAACATCTGTTGCATTGCGGCTAAGGTCATTCCGGGCAAGATCGACCAACATTACATGTTCTGCATTCTCTTTCGGATCTTTCGAAAGCTTTTCGGCAAGCAGCCGATCCTGTTCGTCATTCCCTGTTCTCCGAAATGTCCCGGCAATGGGATTAATTGAAACTTTTCGTTGATTGATCTGAAGTTGGGCTTCCGGAGAGGAACCGAATATTTTGTAATTCCCGTAATCGAAATAAAATAAATATGGAGAAGGGTTAATGGAGCGAAGGGCGCGATAAACATTAAAATCGTCGCCAAGGAATTGCTGCGAGAACTGCCTTGATAAAACTATCTGAAAGACGTCACCCCTAAAGCAGTGCTCCTTCCCTTTAGTGACCATCGCTTTAAAAGCCTCGTCAGTAATATTTGAACTTTCGCCATTAACAGGCTCAAAAGAGAATGTTGCGAAATTGCGACTGGTCAGTAAATCTTCAATGACATTCAATGAAGAGGTCTCCCCTTCGAAAAGATTCTCAATCAATTGAATACGATTCTGATAATGATTTATTGCGATGATATAATGATAAAAAGAGTAGTGAACTTCAGGAATCTCGTAAGCAGGTTTCACCGGATGATTAAATTTAATCGTCTCAAAGTATTGAACTCCATCATAGCTTACATATCCAAAGAAACCATTGGCAGGGAGTTCCGGCAAATTATTTGCTGATTTAAAACAATCAAAAAATGCTTCCATTTCATCGGCAAGTTGACCTGGTCTGGTAATTTTACTGTTTTCTGTTTTCCCATCAGGATATTTGCGGGTTGTGTTGAATTGGGCAACTTCTATAGATGCTTCCGGTTTAAGACATATAAAGGAATAGCTGTTTTCAAGACTGTGATGATCAGAGCTTTCAAGCAGCAGCGCATTTGGAAAAATATCCCGCATTTTGAGGTAAACACTTACGGGGGTCACAGTATCGGCCAGAATTTCTCTGACGCTGGTTTTAAATTTGTATTTTCTCATGATAATTCAGTTAAAAATTTTATAAATAAAAAACGGTTTATCGTGATCCGATAAACCGTTTTTTTCTGCACCAGGCAATAATTAGGTTATCCATTCACGATTGTAAAAAGTATTTCTGCCAACGCCAGGCCCAGATATTTTGAGAATTTTGTTTCATTGCTTTTTTTGTTAATTGATTTATCGGAATCAAATTTGCTTAAAAATAAAAAATCCGGCTCACCTGTAAAAGGTAAGCCGGATATATTTTAAAAAATACATTATGGCTTCACCTCTAACAGAGGAAAGTGTTGCCCCACCAAAGCCATATTGATTTAAATGTGTTCATTTTTATAATTTGTCTGGTACAAAGAAAAACAAAAAATATCATTTGAACAAAAATAAGTTAAATTTTATTGGATCCTATTTTTCCTAAAAATAATTCTTAAAAACAGGTAACAATTATGAAGTGAAATCAACTAAGATGCATAAGGGCGAAAGCTGATCGATAGATTATTATAATCAGGATATGGATATTTTCATGATTATAACGCCGCCGATCAAATCTTGAGTTCTTTTTATTCGTTCTTTGATTAATGAATTGAATTTTAAATTCTGCCGGATCACTTTATTTTAAAATCAGATTTGCCAGAATAACCATAATATATGATTATGTTGTGGCTAATTTGCAAACAGGGTTTAAAGTTTTGCATATATTTGCAACAAAATTAATACAGTATATCTTTTAATATTACGTAAATAAATTTTACTTAAAAGATGGCCGGGTATTAACGTGCTAAGTAGGCACGATTGACGATATAGCAAAAACTCCGAATATTTTTTGAAAATGAAAAAATATACCGATCAGGAAATTATTCAAGGTATAAAATCCGGCGAATCATTTGCAGTAAAATTTCTGATCAGGGATTTCCTCCCTGTGATCAGGTATTTTATATCGAAAAATAATGGTAGCGAGGAAGATGCCAAAGACATCTTTCAGGATGCACTATTCATTATTATTGAAAAAATTTATAATAATGACTTAGTTCTTCAAGGAACTTTATCTACTTTTTTGTTTGCTATCTGCAAAAATTTATGGCTTATGGCACTTGACAAACAGAAAGCTGCTAAAAATTACGAATTGCGTCGTTCAACCGATCATCATGAAAATGATTTTACCGAATCTGCGGATAGCAGGTTTTATGAAAATATTTTTAAGCAATGTTTTGATTCAATGGACGAAGTCTCGCAGAAAATCCTCAAAATGTATTGGATGGAGATTTCGCCAACTGAAATTGCCAGTAAATTAGGGTATACCTACGGGTATGTAAGGAAAAAGAAAAGTGAAAGTATGAAAGAATTAAAAACTCGAATTATTAGTCATACAGATTATAAAGAACTGGAACGAAACCTAAATATTAAACAACCAACTAATAAGTGCTATGAATGATTATAATGAATTGATAATCAGATATCAATCGGGCGAAATGACAATCAGTGAGCGAGAGGAGTTTAATCGCGATTTTTTTCTTAAAAGTGAATTAAGAAAAGAGTTTGTGTTTCAGGAAAACCTTGATAATGTAATGAAAAAGAACTTATTTCTTGAATGCATTGAAAGTGATCCCGATTTGATAAAAGCAGAAATTCTTGCCCAACGGGATATTGATAAACAGTTAAATAAAGGCAGATCTCCAAACGATAAAAAGTTTGGCAGCAATATTAAAGTAGAAACAGAAATTGAAATCCGCAAAAGAATTGCCAAAGCGGAAGTTGAAATGGTCCTGTCAGGAATTGACGATATCTCAGAGCAATGGGTTAGAGATTTTGAAAAACGCAAGCCTTTTCTTCAAAGTGACAGGCAACCCAGGCGAATCGCAGATTACGTCCGTATGTCTGAAATTTCCAATGAGAAAATCATTCAAATGCCGGAAAATAGTTTCCGAATTACCAGAAAAGTTCTATTTCGGGGCGTTGCAGCGGTGCTGATTCTTTCATTGTTGCTTTTTAAATCGCTTATTCCAACCTATTCCGGAGATTCTGTATATAATAATAATTACCAGCCTCTTGAAGCTAATTCATATCAGTTGAGAGGCAGTGTGCAGGATGTTGTGAGCAGTAAATTACAAGAGGGAGTCGGCTATTATTTATCCGGGGAATATGGGAAAGCGGAACTTGCATTTGATAATTTGCGAAAAATGGATAAAAACATGCCGGAATTACAACTTTTCTCTGGCCTTAACCAAATGGGCCAAAACAATTTCCCGGCAGCAATAAATACATTTAAGGATCTTCTCTCTCATGAAGAACAGTTTGTTCCTGAGTCTCAGTGGTACTTAGGACTATGCTATCTAAAAACGGGGGATATAATTAAAGCCCGCTTATTATTTGCCGAATTGTCAAAAACTGAAGGTTTTTACAGCAAAAAAGCTCACCTAATCCTGAAAAATCTTAACCGGTAAATTAAAAAGGAAATTAGAATTAAGATAAAAAGAGCTGTGGGAAGAATTAACCACGGCTCTTTCCACCAATACTTTTTAATGGCTGAAACATCGCCCACCAGTGTATAAGGGATCAGATGAAAAAGTTGTGGGGAATGGTATAAAATTGAATCTTTGTGTTAAAAACAGAGATTGTCATGACAGAGCAGAATGAGCATTACCAGAGCCTAGTTAAACTTCTTTTACCCTCCGAGA
>TBL_comb47_HYPODRAFT_10004835_pt1 | contig 15319 bp, 13 predicted proteins | sample TroBogypolimnion_40_FD_10682 | JGI IMG/M metagenome (IMG submission 10682)
CAGGACGCGCCGCGCGAGGAGACCGTGCGGGGGGGAGGCGGCGTCATGCTGGTTGACGACGAGCCCCTGCTCCGGCTGTCCGGTCACTGCCTGCTGGAGGAGCTCGGGTACCAGGTGTACCTTGCCGAGGATGGCGAGCAGGCGCTGGAGCTTTACGCCCGGGAGCGCGAGCGGGTCGGGCTGGTGATCCTGGACATGGTCATGCCGAAGTTAAGCGGCAGGGAGACCTTTCTGCGCCTGCGGGAGCTCGACCCCGAGGTACGCGTGCTCTTTTCCTCGGGATTCCACCGGGAAGGAACCGTCAACGAGCTCCTGGACATCGGCGCCAAGGGCTTCATTCACAAACCCTACCGGTTGCAGCAGCTGAGCAAATCGGTGGCGGAGGCGCTGACGGCGGAGCCGTGAGCCTGGTAAAAAATTGCGGAAACGCTGCTGGAAAATGGACCAATTCCTGCCATTATCTTTCTGGCGGATTATAATTGACTGTGGCGAAGCCGGACACCAAGTCAGCCGCGCTCTCTGCAGGCTTTAGGGGGGGCGTCAGGCGCTGCAACCGGCCGCCCCAAAAAGGAGACTCAGCATGAAAAGAACGGCCTCAGCAGTTTGGAACGGCACATTGAAGGAAGGCAAAGGTGTCATCTCCAGTCAAAGCGGCGTGCTGACCGACACCCCCTACTCGTTCGGGACGCGCTTTGCCGAGGAGCGCGGCACCAACCCCGAGGAACTGATCGCGGCGGCGCACGCCGGCTGCTTCTCCATGGCGCTTTCCGCGGGGCTTGGCAAGGCCGGCTTCGAGCCGGTACGGATCAAGACTCAGGCGCTGCTCGACCTGGAAAACGTCGAGGGCAGCTGGAAGATCACGACCATACGCCTGGAGACGGTGGCGCGCATCCCGAAGATCACGCCGAGCCAGTTCGAGACCATAGCCCAGGATGCCAAGGCCAACTGCCCGGTATCGCAGGTGCTCAGGGCGAACATATCCCTGGTGGCAAAGCTGGAGGATTAAGGGGTTGAGGCGTGGGCGAACACAAGGTTCGCCCCTACGGAATTGACCTGTATCTGGACAATCTGACATTCACTCGGTTCTGACAGAGAACAGAGAGTGCCCTTGCGGAGTAGAGCATCCGTAGGGGCGAATCTCGTATTCGCCCGGTTCTTGAACCGGCATAAACGAAACGCGGCCCCGGGAGTACCCGGGGCCGCGTTTGCTGTTGGTGCGGACTGCTAAACTTATGTTCTTAGCCGAGGATCTGCTTGAGATCGCCTTCTGCGGTCCCGATCGGCGAGATGTTGAAGTTCTCAACCAGGAAGTTGAGCACGTTCGGGGTGATGAAGGCCGGCAGGCTCGGTCCGAGCTTGATGCCCTTGATGCCGAGGTGCAGCAGGGTCAAGAGGATCGCCACTGCCTTCTGCTCGTACCAGGAAAGGATGAAGGAGAGCGGCAGTTCGTTCACGCCGCACTCGAAGGCACCGGCGAGCGCCACGGCGATCTGGATTGCGGAGTAGGCGTCGTTGCACTGGCCGATGTCCAGCAGGCGCGGGATGCCGCCGATGTCGCCGAATTCGAGCTTGTTGAAGCGGAACTTGCCGCACGCCAGGGTCAGGATGACGCAGTCGCTCGGTACGGCTTCGGCGAACTCGGTGTAGTAGTTACGGCCGCTCTTCGCGCCGTCGCAGCCGCCGATCAGGAAGAAGTGACGGATCTGGCCGGCCTTGACCGCGCCGATCACCTTGTCTGCCACGCCCAGGACCGCGTTGTGGCCGAAGCCGGTGAGGATCTCCTGGCCGGGGTTCTCTTCAAAGCCCGGCAGCGCCAGAGCTTTTTCGATCACTGCGGAGAAGTCCATCCCGTTGATGTTCTTGACGTCCGGCCACTGAACCAGGCCCCAGGTGAAGAGGCGGTCTTTGTAGCTTTCCGCCGGGCGCTGGATGCAGTTGGTGTTGAAGATGATGGCGCCGGGGAAGCCCGTGAATTCCTTGGCCTGGTCCTGCCAAGCACCGCCGAAGTTGCCGGCGAGGTGCGCATACTTCTTGAGGCCCGGGTAGCCGTGGGCGGGAAGCATCTCGCCGTGGGTGTAGATGTTGATACCCTTGCCCTCGGTCTGCTTCAGCAGTTCCTCGAGCATGCGCAGGTCGTGGCCGGAGACCAGGATCGCCTTGCCTGCCTTGGTGCCCAGCGCGACCGGGGTCGGGACCGGGTGGCCGAAGCTGTCCGTGTTGGCCTTGTCGAGCAGTTCCATGGTGACCAGGTTGATGCGGCCGCACTCCATAGAGAGGCCGACGAAGTCCATCAGGCCCAGGCTCTTGTCGAGGGTCGCCGCCAGGCCCTTGTAGGTGAAGGCGTAGATCTCGTCGTTTTCCAGGCCGATCACCAGGGCGTGGTGGGCGTAGGCTGCATAGCCCTTCATGCCGTAGATGATGATTTCCTGGACCGATTTCACGTCCGGGTCGATGCTGTCGTCTTTCACGCCGTGACGGGCACCCAGGGCCACCAGCTCGGCGGTCGTGCCGGCTTGGAAGGGCTGAGCCGCCTCGGGAACGATTCCGGTGAAGGGGCCGCCGTTGGCTTTTTCGAAGAGCGCCTGCGCCCGGTCGCGGTTCTTGGCGCCGTCGCGCACCAGCTTGGCGATCTCTTCGGCGTCGAAGTCCACGTTGGTGACGGTGGTGAAGAGGCCGTCGATCATGAAGTGGTCCAGGACGGTATCCTTGGCGCCTTTCTCGCGAGCCTTGTCGGCCCAGAAGGCGATGCCTTTCATGGTGTAGACCAGCAGGTCCTGCAGGGCCGCGACGTCCGGCTGCTTGCCGCAGACGCCTACTTTGGAACAACCACCGTTAGCTGCCTGTTCACACTGAAAGCAAAACATGTCCATTTTTTCCTCCTTGGGTGCTGCGTTAGTTGTTGATGTGGAAAATCCGAGCCAGCTTTTAATTTTGTTCTTCATCAGGTCTCCTGTACCCCTTGGTGGTACCGGGGAAGTGTGGTAATTTTTTTGGGTGTGCCGCGATCCGATCAACAATTCGGGCCGCTCGTTGAAGACACCTTACCGGCAACCGGCCTCTGCGGCCTTGACCTAGGTCATAAAAATGCACTATCTGTGCATTCGGCTCTTTTTTATCTTTTTTGTCGAAGTCCGCTCAAAGGACGCGGCGCGATAGGCACTCTGCGCTCAGGTGCAACGGTAACTATGTCCGTGAGGAAGGTTTTGCCGAGACAAAGCTCGGGGCGGGCTGGAGGTACTTTCGTGTTTTAGGTGGAATTGCTGGACTTGGTCGGAATTGAAAGAGTGACAGATTGCGCTGAGAGAGATAGACTTGCTTCCTGTTGACAGGGAGACTTCCAGCAGGTTCAGAGTAAAAGGATCAATCATGCCCAAAGATAACGTGCGCAATCTGGCTTCCATCCGCCCCATGGCGCGGTTCGTCGGGATCTCCCTGCGCGACCTGGTGGTGACGTCGGCTCCCATCATTCTGATCACGCTGGTGGCCATCTGCGCGGCCTACTGGTTTGTCCGCCCCGCTCCTCCCGACACCATAACCATCACCAGCGGGCCGCCGGGGAGCAACTTCCTGCTCACCGCACAGAAATACCAGAAGTACCTGGCGCATAAAGGGATCAAGCTGAGGGTGCTCCCCTCCGAGGGGTCGCTGGACAATCTCAAGAGGCTAAAGGACCCGAAATTCAAGGTCGATGTCGGATTTGTCCAGGGTGGGGTCACCAGCGACAGCCTGGACCCGCTGGTTTCACTGGGCAGCATGTTCCACGTCCCGCTGCTGCTATTTTGCCGCTCGGACGTCCCGGTGAACTACCTCACCCAGCTGAGCGGGAAACGGCTCGTCATCGGGCCGCTGGGAAGCGGGACCCATGTCCTGGCACTTACCCTGCTGAAGGCAAACGGGATCGAACCGGGAGGCGCCACTCAGCTGATCGAGATCGGGGGGGATGCTGCCTCCCAGGCCTTGCTGGACGGCAAAGCGGATGCCGCGTTCCTCATGGGGGATTCCGCCACGCCGGCCGTCATGCGCAAGCTGCTTTGGACCCCGGGAATCCGGTTGTGCGACTTCTCGCAAGCCGACGGCTACGTGCGCAAGTTTTCCTACCTGGAAAAGCTCACCCTTCCCATGGGGGTGCTCGATTTCGGCAAGAACGTGCCGGCCCAGGACCTGCACCTGATCGGGCCTACCGCCGAGCTGATCGCACGCAGCGACCTGCATCCCGCGCTTTCCGACATGCTGATAGAGGCCGCGCGCAACGTGCACGGCAAGGCCACCCTCATGCAGCGCGCCGGCGAGTTCCCCGCTCCGCTGGAACACGAAGGTGTCAGCATCAGCTCCGATGCCAGACGCTTCTACACGTCGGGCAAAAGTAAGAGCTTTCTTTACAGCAATCTGCCGTTTTGGATGGCCAGCCTGGTGGACCGGCTGCTCGTGGTGGTGGTGCCGATCATCGTCTTGCTGATCCCGGGGCTCAAACTGGTGCCAGCGCTCTACAACTGGCGCGTCAAGTCGCGGATCTACCGCTGGTACGGCACGCTGATCTCCCTGGAGCGGAGCATCCTCGCCAATCCCTCGCCGGAGGAGCGGGCCACGCTGATCAAGCGGCTCGACGACATCGAGGCCGAGGTTAACAAGATGAAGATGCCGCTATCTTATGCGGAGCAGGTCTATGTGTTGCGTGATCACATCAAGTTTGTGGGTGATAGGTACCGCCAGGGGGGAGAGGCTCAGCCGAACCTGTGAAGGTTTTGCTAAGCCATGGTTCGACAGATGGTTCCGGTTAAACATGCCGCTGTTTCAGTTCGCGATACCGCCGACCATCGCGCGGTAGATATCCGGCCGCAGGACGAATTGCAGGCTCGAAGAGGTGGCCGAGCCAAAGGCGATCGCCTGCTCGCCGCCTATCGAGGTGTTCAGGTTGAAGATGGGTCGCAGGTTCAGGCCGAGCCGGCTCACATCCGCTTCAAAAACAGGACCGTAAATAAAGGCAAATTCCGCCAACCTATCCCAGATTGAAAGCATTTCTACGGGTATGGCAACTCCATCAGCTATACGTACAAGATCCGCCACGGTGCACTCCTTTAATTCAGACGCCTATGAAAGCATATCGGCGCTGCTGCAAAAAACTTGAGTTTCGCAGTACGTTAGGGCGCGTTGCCACGCGGCGCTTGGGGCGGCCCCGTGCGGCGGCGGTCACGGTCGGTAACTAGCTGAAAAGAGCAGGTAGGTACTATCAGCTGCGCAGCGCTTCCAGCCCGGGCACCGTATCGCTGGCCACCCGGTCCAGTTCGGTGACCTTGCAAAGCCGCTTGACCAGGCAAATTCCCATCCCGAGCAATCCCAGTATCAGGCAGATCACCCCATCCCAACCATAGGAAGCCCAGAACAGCCCGCCGGCCGTGCCGGACACGCTGGAGCCGAGGTAATAGCTGAACAGGTAGAGCGATGCCGCCTGGGCCCGCGCCGTGCGCGCCCTGCTGCCGACCCAGCTGGAGGCGATGGCGTGGGCGCCGAAAAAGCCGCAGGTGAAGAGTGCGATCCCGACGACCATGGTGGCGATGTCCTGCGACAGTGTCACCAGGGCGCCCAGGATCATGGTGCCGAGGGCGAGGTAGAGCATGCGGCTTCTGCCGAAGAGCTCCACCTGCCGCCCCACCATGGACGAGCTGAACGAGCCGAGCAGGTAGACCAGGAAGATCCAGCTGACCACGGAGTGGCTCAGGGAGTGGGGCGGGGCGAGGAGCCGGAAGGTGATGTAGTTGTAGAGCGTCACGAAGGCGCCCATGATGAGAAACGAGATGCCGTAGAGATAGAGCAGCCCCGGATCCTGCAGCTGTTTGAAGAGCGAGCTGAACAGGTAGCGCGCCGCGAAGGGGCGCCGGGTGAAGTTGGAGGAGGTCGGCAGGGAGCGCGCGAAGAACAGGCTGAGCAGCAGGCAGAACACGCCGATGACCGCAAGCGCCGCGCGCCAGGAGACCCACTCGGTCATGGTTGCCGTGAAGATCCGACCGGTCATGCCGCCGATGGCGTTGCCGCTTATGTAGAGGCCGATTGCGGAGCCGAGGGACGCCGGGGCGATCTCCTCGCTCAGGTAGGCCATGGCGATAGCCGGCAGTCCGGCCAGGGCGATCCCCTGCAGCAGACGGATGACGAGCAGCGCTGGGAAGCTGTGGGTGAGCGAGGTGATCAGCGCCAGGGACGAGGTGAGGACGAGGGAGGCGACCATGACCCGCTTGCGCCCGAGGGTTTCCGAGACGGTGCCGGCAAAGAGCATGGTGATCGCCAGCGCGCAGGTGGCGATGGAGAGCGGCAGGCTGCCCAGCGCCGCCGGCAGTCCGAACTCCTTGGAGAAGACCGGCAGCAGGGGCTGCACGTCGTAAAGTGTTATGAAGGTGACGAAACCTGCCGCGAAAAATGCCAGGTTTATCTGCCGATATCTTTTAGTCCCGCTGGTGACTGATCCCATGAATGCTGTACTCCGGCTGGTCTTGGTTTGCTGTCCCCCTGTGAAAACGGCTTTGTCAGGGGGAGTTGTTGTCTCTCGCGCTACGCTCACTTAGCCAAGCTCTCCCTCGCCCTCCGGGAGAGGGCCGGGGTGAGGGATTTGCCCTGCCGCCCCTGCCGCTTCGTGGCGACTCCCTCTCCCCTGCCCCTCTCCCGGGGGGCGAGGGGATAAGGCCCAAGCAGTTAAGCTAGGGGTGCGAAGGGGGATCTGATATGGAATATATCCCTTGTCTGTAGATAAGAAAAATATATAATAATTATTGTTTTGATAAATAAAAATGATAACCAAGAGGGACGGGCATGGATCTGCGGCAGCTGAGGTATTTCCTGGAGGTGGCACGGGTGGGCAACTTCACCAAGGCGGCGGACGGGCTGCGCATCGCCCAGCCCGCCATCAGTATGGCCATCAAGAAGCTGGAGGAGGAACTGGAACTGGTCCTTTTCAACCGTCAGGACAAAAAGGTGTCGCTCACCGGGGAAGGCGAGATTTTTCTACCGCACGCGCAGCGCGTCCTCGACGACCTGAAGGCGGCCGAGCAGGAGATGGGGGAGCTACGGGGCCTGACCAGAGGGGAGGTGAGGCTCGGGATTCCCCCCATGATTAGCGCCTACTTCTTCCCCGACATCATCAGGGATTTCAAGCGGAACTACCCCGAGTTGCACCTCTCGGTCTACGGCGAGGGGGCTGGCAGGATCCAGAAGATGATCGGCCAGGGGGAGCTCGACATGGGGGTGGTCGCCGGCGGGAGTTTTCCGGATACCCTCGAGGTGCGCCATTTCCTGCGCGAAGAGATCGTGGTCTGCGTACCGCTGGAGCATCCCTTCGCGGGGCGTCCCAGCGTAAGCCTTGCCGAGTTCATCGGGGAGCCGCTGGTGTTCTATAAGGAGGGCTACTACATCAGGGAGTTTTTCCTGGAGGCGCTGAAGGAGACCGGGGCCGAGCCCAACATCGTTTTTGAGACCAACCTCTTTTCCCTGGTCAAGTCACTGGTGCGAAACGGCACCGGGATCTCCACTTTCCTGAGGATGGTCGTCAGTGCCGATGCGGATCTTGCCGCGGTATCCTTCGATCCGCCGTTGCACCTCGACCTGCTGATCGCCTGGAAGAAGCAGTCCTACCTGTCGCGCGCCAACCGCGCCTTCGTCGACTTCCTGCTGCAGCAGATCGCAGGGCGGTAAGGGCGCTGCTCACCGGGTGCCCAGCAGCTCCACCAGCTTCCCGGCGATGCCCTTGGGCGTTAGCACGAAGTCGACCGCTCCGGTGTCCAGCGCCGCCTTCGGCATGCCGTAGATGACGCAGGACTTCTGGTCCTGGGCGATGGTGGTTGCTCCGATGTCTTTGAGGTGCCGCAGCCCCGCCGCGCCGTCCTTCCCCATGCCGGTCATGATGACCCCGATCAGCTCGCCCGAGCCGGGCCGGGTGACCGATAGCATGGTGACGTCGATGGCGGGCTGCACGTAGTTCACCCGCGGCCCATCGCACAGCACGACTCTGTGGTTCCCCTCCAGCTTAAGATGAAAGCCGCCGGGAGCCAGGTAGATTCTCCCGGGGCTCAGGAACTCGCCATGGCGCGCCAGAGCTGCCGGCATGCAGGCGCTTTCGTCCAGGCCCTGGGCAATCCGGTAGTCCATATCCGGCGAGATATGCAGCACGACGAGAATTGCCGCATTCAGCTGGGGGAGTTCGCTGAACATCTTTTTCAGGGTGAGCGGGCCGCCAGTCGACACTCCGATGATGACCAGGTTCTTGCTACTCATGCTTGAAAGTCCCGGCGCCCAGTAGCGAGAGGTAGTAGTGCAGCGCATCGGTCAACAGGTCCGGGCCAAACGGCTTGGTCAGGTAATCGGTCACGTACTCCTGCAGGCCCTCCAGCCGGGAATCGGGCTCCCCCATTCCGGTCAGCATGACGATCAGGTTCCCGGCGTAGAGTCCTCGGTCCACGATCTCCCGTATGGTCTCCCAGCCGTCCAGTTCCGGCATCATGACGTCCATCAGGATGACGCCGCGAAAGCCGGATTCCAGATGGTCCAGGCACTCCGCTCCGCTGGCGGCGCACACCAAATCGAGCTTCTCGGACGTGCAGATGAACTCAACGGCTGCCCTGACGAACTCGTTGTCGTCGACGATCATTACCTTGTTGTTCAAGACGGTGCCCCCTCGGTCTCACGACCGCTGTCCAGCTTCAGCTAGCTTCAGATGGCTGCGGGTGACAGTTGCCACTCACCGGCGCGCATAACCCCTCACGCATCCCGCATCCGCATCCCACATCCCGCACGCATCACGCATCACGGTTTCAACGGTTTCAACCAGTTACACCCTGAAGCTGCGCTTGCCCTGGGCGGCAAGCCAGGCGTGCAGGCGGCCGGCGAGGTCGTCAAGCGGGACCACCTCGTCCACCCCGCCCCGGGCGATCGCCTCCTTCGGCATGCCGAACACCACGCAGCTCTCTTCGTCCTGGGCCAGGGTGTGGGCGCCCACCCGGTGCATCTCCAGCATGCCGGCTGCTCCGTCGTCCCCCATGCCGGTCATGATGACACCCAGGCAGTTCGCCCCGGCGCAGTTCGCCGCGGAGCGGAACATGACGTCGACCGAGGGGCGGTGCCGGCTGACCGGCGGACCGTCGGAGAGGGTCGCCGTGTAGTTGGCGCCGCTTCGGGACAGAAGCAGGTGCCGGTTGCCCGGCGCTATGTAGGCGTGCCCCGGCAGCAGGCGCTCGCCGTGCTCCGCCTCCTTCACCGCCAGGGCGCACAGTCCGTTCAGGCGCGCAGCGAAGGCGCGGGTGAAGGCCTCCGGCATGTGCTGGGTGACCAGGACCGCCGGGCAGTCCGGAGGCAGGGCCGCCAGGAAGGTCTTGAGCGCCTCGGTCCCCCCTGTCGAGGCACCGACCACGATGACCTTTTCCGTCGTGGAGAAGTGCAGGTGGTGGGTCGGCAGCACCGCGTCGGCGGTGTATTTCTGCTCCGCCGGGCGCGCCGCGGGCCGAGTTCCGGCCGGCCGTCTCTGGTGGCTGCGGTAGGCGCCGCGGATCTTGTCGGTCAGCTCCTCGGCATACTCCAGGAGGCCGCTACGTATGTCGACCTTAGGCTTGGTGACGAAATCGAAGGCGCCGAGCTCCAGGGCGTGCAGCGTGATCTCGCAGTTCTTCTCGGTGAGCGAGGAGACCATGACGACCGGCATGGGGCGCAGCCGCATCAGTTTTTCCAGAAAGACCAGCCCGTCCATCTTGGGCATTTCCACGTCGAGGGTGAGGACGTCCGGGTTGAGCGCCTTGATGCGCTCCCTCGCGACCAGGGGGTCGGGCGCGGTCCCAACCACCTCCAAGTCTGGCTGCGCATCTATGATTTCGCTCAAAAGCGCCCGAATCAGCGCTGAATCGTCCACTATGAGGACTTTGATAGCCATTATGGTATCCCTTCCGGGAGATCCCGGAGTCTTTTCACCATTGCCCGCCCGGTGGCAGGGAAGAAGGCGACCTTGCGCGGACAGCTCCCGCCCAGGTCCGAGGCGCGGATCGGAATATTGCGTTCCTGGAGATAGCCGACGGCGAACTGCGCGTTTTTCTCGCCGATGTCTGTCATGCACGCCATGACCCGCCCCGCCCCGAAGAGCTTGGCCTCCAGGCGGCCGGCGTTCGCCCCCAGCCGCTCCAGGGCCTGGAGCAGATGCCGCATGGCGCAGGCTCCATAGCGGGCGGAGCAGATGGCGGAGCAGGAAACCGCGGCGGGGTCGGTGCAGCGGGTGGCGTCCGAGCCTTGCAGGATCTGCGGCAGCATGAAGTGGTTCATCCCTCCCACCCCGATCCCCCGGTCGTAGAGGCAGACCGTGACGCAGGAGCCGAGCAGGGTGGTGATTGCGGTACCGTCAGCCGTGGCGTAGTACTCACCTGGAAGGATCTTCACCGCCTGCACGGCGAACTCCCGGTCGAAATAGCTTAAGCTGGTGCAGTAATCGTCTTCTGCCATTGGCCCTTTCCGCTCCCAACCCATCTAGCGCAGCCGGTACACGGTGTTGCCGCAGATCTTGAAGAGATCGGAGGCGCTGTGGAAACTCTCGGAGTGACCGACGAAAAGAAGCCCGTCGGGCTGCAGGTAGGCGGCCAGTTTCTTCAGGATGGCGTGCTGGGTCGCCTTGTCGAAATAGATCATCACGTTGCGGCAGAAGATGAAATCGAACCTGCCACGCATGGGCCAGGTTTCATCGAGCAGGTTAAGCTGCCGGAAGCTGACCAGGCGCCGCAGGTCATCCTTCACCCGGGCGTATCCCTGGTTATTTCCCTCGCCCCTGAGGAAATGGCGCTTCTGCAGGTCGTGCGGGATCTTTTGCAGATGGTCGATCGGGTAAACCCCTTTGCGGGCGGTGGCCAGCACGTTGGTGTCGATGTCCGTCGCCAGGATACGGACCGGCGCCCGGCTCCCCAGCGCGTCGGCGGCCGTCATGGCGATGGAGTAGGGCTCCTCGCCGGTGGAGGAAGCGCAGGTCCAGATGGAGACCGGCCGGGTCCCCTGCCGTTGCCCCAACTGCTCGGCCAGGATCGCGAAATGGTGCGGCTCCCGGAAGAAGGAGGTCAGGTTGGTGGTGAGGGCGTTGATGAACGCCTCCCACTCCTGGCGGTCCCCCCCCTCCAGAAGCCTCAGGTAGTCCGCGAAGCTGTCGAGCTCCCTGGCGCGCAGCCGGCGCGCCAGGCGGCTGTACACCATGTCCTTCTTGGTGGGCGCCAGCGAGATCCCGGCGCTACTGTAGATGAGCGCCTTGATCCGGTCGAAGTCGTCCTGGGTGTACAGGTAGTGATCCGGATTCAGCTCGCTCACTATGGCCTCCCTGAAGGCCGATTTTTCCGGACACTCGTCAGGCATGACACTCCCCGCTGCCTCGAAGCGCCTCAGGGGCACCTAGAACTCCTTCCAGTCGTCGTCCAGTTCGGGGGCCAGGGCCGCCGAGCTTTGGGCTGGGCGCGGTTCGAAGCCCCTCTGGCTGCGGGCGCCGGATAACGGGGTGGACTTTTTATCGAGTCCCTTGTGGTGCAGCACCGCCGCGCTGCGGGTCACCTTGCGCTGCGGCGCCGGGGCGGCAGCCTGCGCCTTGGCACCCTGCTCCAGCTTGAAACGGGCCACGACACCGACCATCTGGCGGGCCTGGTCCTCGAGCGATTCGGCTGCCGCGGCCGCTTCCTCCACCAGGGCTGCGTTTTGCTGGGTGACGTCGTCCATCTGGGTGATGGCGATGTTCACCTGCTCGATGCCGCTGGACTGCTCCTTGGAGGCGGCGGAGATCTCTGCCATGATGTCGGTCACCCTTTTTATGCTGGTGACGATGTCCTGGGTGGTGCGGCCGGCCTCCTCCACCAGGCGGCTGCCGTCCTGCACCTTGCCGACTGAGTCCTCGATGAGCGACTTGATCTCCTTGGCCGCCGCGGCGCTGCGCTGGGCGAGGCTGCGCACCTCCGCCGCCACCACCGCGAACCCTCTCCCCTGCTCGCCGGCGCGGGCCGCCTCCACGGCGGCGTTCAGCGCCAGGATGTTGGTCTGGAAGGCGATCCCGTCGATGACCCCGATGATGTCGGAGATCTTCTTGGAGCTGCCGGTGATGGACTCCATGGTGAGCACCACGCGGTTGATGACTTCGCCCCCTTTGACGGCGACGCCGCTCGCGTTGATGGCGAGCTGGTTCGCCTGCTGGGCGTTGTCCGCGTTCTGCTTCACGGTGGCGGTGAGTTCTTCCATGCTGGAGGCGGTCTCCTCCAGGGCGCTCGCCTGCTCCTCGGTGCGCTGGGAGAGGTCCGCGTTGCCCGTCGCGATCTCTTCGGTTGCCGTCGCGATGGAGTCGGCGCCGTTTCTCACCTCGCCCACGATGCGCGCGAGCCCCTCGTTCATCTCCTTGAGCGAGGCAAGGAGCTCTCCGGTTTCATCGGTGCTCTCCACCGTGAGGTGCGCGGTCAGGTCGCCCGAGGCGATGCGCTGGGACGCGGCGATGGCCTGATCCAGCGCTTTCTTGATCCTGCGGGCGACCACCCAGGCGAAGCCGAAGACCGCGAGGGAAAGGATCAGCGTGCCGCCGAGGATCTGCCATTTCATCTTGTTCATTTCGAGCTGCACGTCGTCCACGTAGATGCCGCTGCCTACCACCCAGCCCCACTCCTTCATCAGTTTCACGTAGGTGATCTTGGGCACCGGAGTCGTGGAGCCCGGCTTGGCCCACATGTATTCCACAACCCCCTCGCCCTTGTCCTTGCAGACGTTCACGCACTCCACGAAGAGTCTTTTGCCGTGGGGGTCCTTGGTCTCGGTCTGGGTCTTGCCGACCAGTTCAGCCTTCGGGTGCACGAGGATCTTGGTATCCAGGTCGCTCACCCAGAAGTACTCGCTGCCATGGTACTTGAGCTCCCCGATCTCCTTCCGGGCGTCCGCCTGGGCCTGCTCGACGCTCTTCTTTCCCGCCTTGACGTCGGAAAGGCTACTCTCAAGCATTGAGTAGGCGACATCGACAACTCCCTTGGTGGCGTTCATCTTCTCGTCCATCAGGTGCTTTTCCAGATAGGGGAGAACGTAGAACAGCACCCCGAGGATCATCAGGGCGACGGTTGCAATCGATATGCTCAGAATCTTGCTGAGGATCTTCCAGTCTTTGAACCCTTTTATTTTCATACTGTCACCGCCTTATTGAAATCGATCTGGTCTGAAACTTCTTCCATGATCTGCAGCTCGTCGCTGGCAATCAGCTTCTCGATGTCGACGAGTATCAGCATCTCGTCGTGCAGCGTGCCGAGGCCGGTCAGGTAGCGGGTATCCAGCGCGCCCCCGAACTCCGGAGCCGGCTTGATCTGCTCGGCCGTGAGTGCCACCACGTCCGAGACGCCGTCCACCACGATGCCGACGACTTTGCCGAGCACGTTGACGATGATGACGACGGTGAACTCGTGATAGGTCACCTCGCCGATCCGGAACTTGATGCGCAGGTCGACGATCGGCACGATGACTCCGCGCAGGTTGATGACCCCCTTGATGAACTCCGGCGTATTGGCGATCCGGGTGACGGCGTCGTATCCCCTGATTTCCTGCACCTTCAGGATGTCGATCCCGTAGGTCTCGCTCGCCAGCGTAAAGGTGAGGTATTCCGATGGGGCCGCCCCTCCTCTGCCGTCAGTTGTCTGCCGACCTGTCTGCATGGTTTCTCTGCCTCCTTGTGTTCTTTCCCGGCTACTGCTGCCGCCTTTTCTGCATCATGAAAAGTTCCGTCACGTCGAGGATCAGGGCGACCCGGCCGTCACCGAGGATGGTGGCTCCGGCGCTCCCCTCGACCTTGCGGAAGTTGGTCTCGATGCTCTTCACCACGACCTGCTGCTCGTCCAGCAGGGCGTCCACCAAAAGGGCCGCCTTCTCTCCGTCCAGGTCGACCAGCACCAGGATGCCGCAGGCCGGCTCATGAACCTGGGTGTCGATGTCGAACAGCTCATGCAGTCTCAGGATCGGGAGGTACTCCCCCCGCACCGCGACCAGCTGCCGGCCGTTCACGCTCTTTAGCTGCTCCGGCTGGGGCTGCAGCGATTCGATGATGAAGTTAAGCGGTATGATGAACTTTTCCGACCCGACCGCCACCGAAAGGCCGTTCAGTATGGCGAGGGTGAGCGGCAGGCTGATGCTCACGCAGCAACCGCGCCCCGCCTGCGACTCGATCTGCNCCCTGCCGCCGATGGACTGCACGTTTTTCAGCACCACGTCCATGCCGACGCCGCGCCCCGAGATGTCGGTGACGGTCTCCGCCGTGGAGAAGCCCGGGGCGAAGATGAGCTGCCAGACCTCCTCGTCGCTCATGGAATCGGAGCAGGGGATCCCTCTTTCGGCCGCTTTGGCAAGGATCCTGGCGCGGTTCAACCCGGCGCCGTCGTCTCTCACCTCGATGACGATCCTGCCTCCGAGCTGGGCGGCCCTGAGCTCGATGGTGCCGGTGGGGTCCTTGCCCCGCAGGACCCTCTCCTCGGTCGTCTCCAGGCCATGGTCCAGGGCGTTGCGCACCAGGTGCGAGAGCGGGTCGGCGATCTTCTCGACCAGCCCCTTGTCGAACTCGGTCGTCTCGCCGCAGGTCTTCAGCTCGACCAGCTTGCCGAGCTTGGCGGCGGTCTCCCTGACCATGCGGGGAAAGCGACTAAAGACGAGGCTCACCGGCACCAGGCGGATCGACATGACGCTCCCCTGGAGGTCGCGGCTGTTCCGCTCCAGCTGCGCCACGCATTTGTGCAGCGCCTCGTGGAGCACCGGATCGAGGCTGCCGGCGGTCTGGGCCAGCATCGCCTGGGTGATCAGGAGCTCCCCCACCTGGTTGATGAGCTGGTCGACCTTGGTGACGTTGACCCGGAGGGAGCTGTCGTTGTCCTTTGCGCGCCGGCCGTACGCTGTCGCGGACAGGTCGTCGCGGTCGTAGCTGCGCCTCCCTGAACTGGCCGGCTCGGAGCCCGTCACGACTGCCGGGGTTGCCGGTGGCTCAGGCTGCCGGGCGGCAGGCAGGACAGCCGGCGCCGCGCCAGGGGCGGGCAGGGCGAGCGACAGCGCGGGTGCCAGCGGCGCTACGGGCTGCCGCGGCAGTTCGCGAATCTCGAGCTGCTCCTCCTCCGCCACGAACATGAATACCTCCATGATCTGGTCCGGGCCCGCCTGGGTGGTGAGGCAGAAGTGCCACTGGGTGATGCAGTCCTCGGGATCGAACCCCTCCAGGGTCGGCAGGTCAGGGAAGACGGCACGGCTGGCGAACTCTCCTGGCTCGGCGAGTTCGCTCAGTTCGCCGATGATGCTTTCCACCCGGAACCCCCTCCGGAAGAGGTCCGGGTCC
>TBL_comb47_HYPODRAFT_10004837_pt1 | contig 15315 bp, 15 predicted proteins | sample TroBogypolimnion_40_FD_10682 | JGI IMG/M metagenome (IMG submission 10682)
TTGAAGGCGATCATCTTTGCCATATCTGTTTATCTCCCTTTAAGAATCTTTATCACTCACCCTTGGCGAGTGCTAACCAAACTCTAGCGAATGGGGCAAAAGCCTTCCAATCGAAGCCCGAGGGCCCCTCTATCCTCGGGCTTAAAGCCAGGTAGGCGAAGCGAGCGGAACGGTGGAAAGGGTGGGGAACCCGGGCGTGCTGGGCGCTACGCCTGCNNTNACCGCCAAGGAGGTCATGGCNGCNACCATCGCCCCATTATCGGTACAGAGCGCCGCTGGTGGGGTGTGAAGCTCGACTTTGGCGAGTTCACAGCGCCGAACTGCCTCTGCCCGCAGCCGCGAATTAGCCGCCACTCCGCCCGCAATTATCAGCCGGTCAATCCCAGTTTCGGCGCTCGCTCGCAACGCCTTGGTTAGGAGCACATCCACAACCGCCTCTTGAAAAGAGGCCGCTACATTGGCTCGGTGGGCAGAGGGGGTCTGCTGCAAATAGCGAGAGACGGCAGTCTTTAATCCACTAAAAGAGAAGTTGTAATCCGAACTCTGTAAACCACGGGGAAAATCGATGGCGCTGGGATCACCAGTGAGTGCCAAACGATCGATTGCCGGGCCACCAGGGAAATCAAGTTCCAGGATTCGTGCAATCTTGTCGAATGCCTCCCCCGCAGCATCATCTATCGTGGCACCTAGAACTGTAACTCCGCGTGCCATATCGGTTACTCGAATAATCGAACTATGTCCACCGCTAACAAGCAACCCGATTGCGGGCTTTAGAGGTTTTGATTCATCGAGCGCATCCACCGCCAAATGCGAAGAGAGATGATTAACGCCATAAATAGGTTTGTTGAGCGCAAGCGCTAATCCATGAGCAGCGCTTGTGCCAACTAAAAGTGCACCGATTAATCCTGGACCTGCAGTGACTCCAATTGCATCAAGGTCGTGAAGTGAAATTTTCGCAGCAACTAGCGCCTCTTTAATAACTGAGGGCATCGCTTCCAAGTGAGCACGACTCGCGATTTCAGGAACTACTCCCCCAAATCGCGCGTGCTCTTCAACGCTCGAAGCAATTACATTGGCAAGCAGGGTTCTGCCACGAACAATCCCAACTGCGGTTTCATCGCAGGAAGTTTCTATACCTAGCACTAGAGGTTGGCTGCTCATTTCCCTAACTCTTTTCGCATGACAACCGCTGTTAGTCCAGGGCCATAATAATCAAGGCGCTCTGAGATCTTTCGGAAACCATTGGCCAGGTAGAGTGGTTCTGCCTCCAAATTTCCAACGCGCATCTCGAGCATCATGGCATCGACCTTTTGATTGCGCGACCAATCCACCATCCGCTTTAGGAATTCACGTGCAATTCCGCGGCGACGAAATTCTGCGGCGACGGTAAGTGTCAAAATATCTGCGACATCACCTGCGAGCATAATTCCCGCATAACCAACTATCTTGCCGGCAAATTCTGCAACTAAGTATTGCCGCGATTTGCCAGCCATCTCTTCCTTAAATTGCTCCATACTCCAAGGATCATCGAGGTAGATTGATTTCTCGAGGGCATAAATATCAACCAGATCAATCTGAGTCCAGGGTCGAAATTTCACCCCTTTCGGAGCAGGGTATGCATCGGGTTTGCGAATATAGATAGGTTCTTGAATTCCGATAGAGGAGGTAGCGAGGCGCGCAATATCGATTGCTCTGGGAGGGTCATAGAAGATAGGAAAGGGAACTAGGGCGAGCTCTTCGCGCTGCAGCGTCCGAGCCGGAGCATAAAGTTTCCCCTCTAAATAATGCTCGCAGAAGAACTCTCGACGCCTGGCATCGATAGCGACTACAAATTCTGTTTCGTCGTGAGCCAGTGCCATTGCTGCGAGTGTCGATACTCCAACCCAAGGAATTTCCCGGGCGAGTGCAAAGGCCTGTCCAAAGGCGATACCAACCCGTAAACCGGTAAATGGACCTGGTCCCATCGCAATTGCTACTAGATCAATTTCGCTGGCATCCACAAGCAATTGCTCAACCAAAGTGGGAAGGACTTCCCCGTGTGCCAGTGGATCATCGTGATGTAATTCTTTGATCACCAGGCCATTTCGTACAACTCCAACTGTTGTCCTGTCCGTAGAGGTATCGATTGCTAAAATCGTCGTCATACGTCGATACCTTTGATTGTTACCACTCGCTCGTCGGGAAGCGTCCCGAATTCAATATCTATCTCGATAAATGTCTCGCTCAGGCGCTCTACAAAGCCGCTACCCCATTCGATGACTGTGACAGATTGTGCAATCCGAAGCTCCAGATCGAGGTCATCAAAAAGAGCAAGCTCTTGCCCAATTAAGCGATAGGCGTCGACATGGACCAACGGAATGCGGCCGGGATAGATTTTAGAAATAACAAAGGTGGGCGATGTGACATCGTTAATTCCAAGTGCGCGACCAATGCCCCGGGTGAATGCGGTCTTACCCGCACCTAACCCACCGTTCAATAAAATAACGGCGCCAGCGTTGAGTTTGCTACCGAGCCTGGATCCCAATTCCTCCATTTCGGAGGGCGAAGAGATCGTGTGGGCAACGTTAGGCATAGACAAAGGTTAATAGAAAAGGGCCCTGTGATTTCTCACAAGGCCCTTTCACGCTTAAGGTCTAGCCGAAATTAATCTTCGGAGTAGAACTTTGGTAGAGCAGGAGCAAATTGCAGATCCTTGGTCGTGCCGCCCATCTTGCGAACCGCAGTATTGAGCGCACCTCCAGAAAGATCCTTGCCGTTTGCTGAGGCATAAGCCAACATGTCGGCAACGGCAATGTATTGCTTCACATTGAAGTTGCAGTGGTTGGTTCCATTGGCTGCCGCAGTTGTTGTTATTGGAGCACCAAGCGCACTAAACGTTGTGTAGTGAGCTGGTGGCGTCCCAAATAATGCGATCAAGTCATATGCAGGGCGAGCCTTGCCCATCGTTGCCAAGTGCTGTGACTGCCATTGCTTCGCATACTGCTGAGCCATGTAAGTCAGGTCTCCAGCTGGAGTAACAGGATCCGCTACCCCAGTCATGGCGACTGTAGGTACTGTGATCTTGCCGGTCCATTGCGCGAGTGAGCGCATCTTTGTCAACGCCGCTGGGGTGGCAGTAGCACGTGGTGCCTGTGCTAAGTAACCCAAGAGACCTGCGGTGGCAGTAGAACCGCTGAGAGCTGCGTTATAAACGGTGGCTTCTGATGCAACACGGGCGGAGTAATCAGTCTTCGTATTATCGAAGATTGCTCCTCCTGCTTGTTGCTCAACATCATAAGTAACGAGGACTGCAAGTGCAGCTGCTGTTGCTCCATTTTCCAAAATCGCTAGAGCGGGACTTGCCGCTGCAGCAAAGGAGGTATAGGAGTTGCTGTTGACAGATCCTGGACCCGTTGTTGAATCGAAGTGTGCGCTTTGAGTTGGCAGTCCAGCCATTAAACCGAGGAGCAATAACGCAGAGCGACTTGGAACTTGATCTAAGCCCACAGCGTGAATTGCAGCAGGTGTTGTATCAGGCCAAGCACCTGTCGCCATTCCAGCTTGCAACTTTCCAAGGACTGTAAAGACCTTTCCAAGATCTCCCATTGCTTCTGCATAACCTGCAGCGCCAGCGGAATAATTGCCAGCCTTGATCGATGGATCAAAGTAGGTTTTTAGACCCCAGAGGAAATCTCCAGCCATCGTGAGCTCTGCTTCAACTGTAGGTGACGCAACGCAGAGCGGGCCAGATGCAGAAAGCGCAGCCCCGTCTTTCTCTGCAAGAGTCTGAGTAATAAATCCCCCGAGCGAAGCTCCCCATGCAATGACATGTGTTGTCGTTTTGAACTGGGACTTGAAGGTTGTGATCAGCTCTTCATCAGTCGCAACGCCAGAATCAGCATTCCATCCTTGGCGAGCAAAACCTGAGCCCATCACGGCAAATCCCTTGCTGAGGAGATATTTGATGACAGAGGTGTCTTTTCCAATTACTGGTCCTGGTTCAGGAGTGTTTGTAATCTTGTAGCCACCTATAAGCGGCATAGCCGCTGGAATATCAACGTTGTAGCGATAACCATGCGACCAGAGATAAACCGTGCCATTGAAGTTGGCAGGTACCATCATCGAATATGGAGCTCCATCACTGGTAGCACCAATACAGGATTGAACAGGGAAGCCTTTATCACACGCAGGTGCGGCAGAGGCGACGGTCGGAATTGCTACCAACGTTGTAAACGCGAGTACGGCACTTCCTAATATTGCGATCTTCTTCATGCTCATTAGATTTTTCATTAGTTGTTTGGCAATCCCTTCAGTGGCATTGCTGGACGGGCGCTGGTTGCTTTAACTACCGCTCCAGTTCCAGAATCGGTCGTGTATAGCGTGTAAGTGCCTCCGATAGGTTTGATTGCACCTGTTGGACCGTACGAACCGAACCAATATCCGTTATATCCGACATGGCTGGTTGCGCTGTATCCAAGGGGTGCAAAACCTGCAGATGCAAAAGTTGAACCACTCTTAGCAATCGCCTTGAGTAATGAAGCTCGAGTGAGCGTTGGACCTGCTGCACGTAGCGCTTCAACGGTCAACATTGCAGAGTTCATTCCGACAAGCACATTGTTATCAAAGGCAACCCCTGCGTTGTACTTTGTGTTGATAGTTTGGAATTGAGCAATGTAAGGGTCGGTGGTATCGGTGGGTGCGGGCAAGAAAGATGCCCCAATGGCGCCGTAGAGCAAGCCAACAGCTGTTGGTCCAGCAACGGTCGCAATGGTTGTTCCATCGCCGCCAACTGAGCCAAGAATCCATTGGGTCTTAAAGCCTGCTTTGTATGAACCGCCGAGAGCTGCGGCAGTCGCAGATGAGACACCAAACATAATGGTGACATCTGGCTTTGCTGCCATTAATCCGGCAATCCATTTTCCAACCACAGTTGGATCGGCCTGAGATCCACTTGGATAGGCAATCTTGGTGATGAATTTTGTCCCAGCAGTTGCAAAACCCTTGAGCGCATCGGCACCAAAGTCATCATCTTGGTAAATGATCGCAACTGATTTGCCGGCAAAATTATCCTTAATGTACTGACCCATGATCTTGGCTTCCATAACATAGGAAGGGAGCAGAGTGTAGGTCGTCGGATACTTTGCAGAATTAGCGAATCCGCTAAAGCCAGTATTTACAAAGAGGCGAGGAACGCCATGATCATTAACGAACCGAGTGGTTGCCTCATTTTCGGCGGTGCCTAAAGTACCGACGAGGGCCAGGACTTTGTTCTGCAGTACCAAATCATTAGTCACAGACTTTGCCAATACTGGGTTATATGCATCATCTTTAATAATCAATTTGATCTTACGCCCGTTTACTCCACCATTGTCATTGACATAGTTGAAGTAAGCCTGCATGGCATACGGAACCTTGTTGTAACCCGGTGCCGCAGCACCTGTTAGAGGTGAAGTGATTCCCAACGTAATTGTTGACGAGGTGACACCATCTACCTTGTAAAGATTTATTGCCTGTGCGGGCAGAGCGTTAATTGCTAAAGCAGCTGTTGCCACCAAAGTTATAGCCAATTTTCCGCGCTTCGTGCGACGATGAACGAGCATATTCTTCCTTTCATTGAGGGTATTCCAGGAGATGCTTACGGCATTTCTTTAAGGAGTTTTTCTCTGACTTTTAAATCTTCTGATCCGTAACCCATTTGGCATAAATAGGACCACAAGAATCAGCAAAGAACTCATGACAAGTCCAGGAAGATTTGCAGAAACCTTTTGTGAATCTCCAAAGTGCGTTGTTAACGCGCCAGAGATTTCAGGTATCGCAACCAGAACTACACCGCCGACAATGCTACCTGCGAGGTTGCCTACTCCCGCAAGTACCGCACCAGTCACAATCGCAAAAGATAGTGAAAGCGGGAATGCAGTAGGGGTGACCAAGCCTAGAAGTAGAGCAAAGAGGGCTCCCGCGAGGCTTGCCAGCGCAGAACTGACTGTAAATGCCAAAACTTTCCCCTGTGCTACATTGATTCCTGCTAAGCCTGCAGCGACCGGGTTATTTCTACCAGCCCTCCAGTTTCGCCCATAGCTACTATGTAACAAATTCGTTATAGCCCACAATGCGATGAACGCAACTACCGTCGATATCCAGAAGAACCATTTATATTGAGTGAAATCACTACCTTCGAGTCGAACCACCCACTTGGGCGGATCTCCAATATCAAAATTTAAACCTTGCTCTCCTCCAAGAAGATGAAATTGATCTGCTATGGAAGGGAGTCCAACAGCTAGCGCAAGAGTTGTTCCTGCAAGATACGGTCCACTTAATCGCGCGGCTGCTACACCGAGTACAAAACCACTAAACGCCCCAACAAGTACACCAAAGAGCAGGGCAAGCTCAAAAGGAAAGTGCCACAATGTAAATGAAAGTGCGGCCCCGTAGCCTCCTACAGCCATAACTGCGCCATGCCCGAGAGAAATTTGCCCAGAGTAACCCGTCAACAAAATGATAGAAGCAATAGCAATCAAATAGACGGCGACCTGCGCCCCTTGATAAGTGCGCAATTCACCAATAAATCCACTGGCGAATAGAAGTACGGCTCCGATAAGTAAAGAGAGCAAGGCTCTACTGCGTGGGGATAAACGACGATTACGCATGACGGTTCACCTTGTGGCCAAATATTCCCCTAGGTCTAAGCAATAAGACCACCATCAGAATAATAAAACCAACCAAGAAAGTTACTGATCCGCCTATATATTGCAAAATAAATGCGAACCCAACTCCAAGAACTAAACCTCCAACAACCGCTCCAACTAAAGAATCCAACCCACCGATGACCGCCGCAATGAATCCTGAAACGAAGAGCAGATCCAGAGAATTTGGCGAGAGCGTTGATGTGGGAGTTATGACCGCTCCAGCAACCGCTCCAGCAGCACCTGCAAATGCCCAACCAATATTGCGAACTCGACTCACGCGAACGCCGGCTAGTTGGGCGATCTCAGGTTGAAAGGATGCGGCTCGGAGTGCCAACCCCAAATCTGTATATTTAAAAATGGCTCCGAAGATTGCCATCACCGCAGCAGATGCGATAACGATAAAGAGATTTTGTGGCGAAAATGGGATGGTATGACTGCCAAAGGTAAAACCCTTGGCGGAAAGTGGTGAGGCATATTGTTGAAAGGCATTTCCCCAGATCAAACCGATAAAACTCTGGATCAATCCCAGCAAACCCAAAGTGGCGATCACTGGTGCTATCTCTGCGATCGGCCCGGACTTTGCCCTTCCAATTAATAAACGCATAAAGAGTAAATCTATAAGCGAACCTAGAATTGCTCCGGCCAATATTGCGAGTGGAAGTGAAAGCCAATAGTTGTGCGTTCTAACGCTGATCTCATAGCCAATATAGGTAGAGAGAACTGCCTGCCCCGATTGAGCAAAGTTAACAACGCGCGTCGATCGCCAGACCAAAACTAGTGCTAGTGCCATGAGCGAATAAATCGCTCCGCTGCTAATTCCTATGAGAAGAGTGTCGATAAACATCGTCAGAATCCTAAGTATGCAGCTCGAAGTTGGGGATCAGCAATTAACTCTGCAGGCGTACCGGTCTTTACCAACTCTCCAAGATTGAGAATCAAGCCTCGATCGGCGATCTTTAGCGCGCTCATGGCATTCTGTTCTACGAGAAGCACCGTTAAGCCAAATTGGTTTTGCAGATGGCTAATTGCTACAAAGATCTGCTCGATGATGAGGGGGGCTAATCCAAGAGATGGTTCGTCGAGAAGCAATAATTGCGGACGGGAAATTAGTGCACGTGCGATTGCCAACATCTGCCGCTCTCCACCAGAGAGTGTGTCTGCCCGTTGGTTCAAGCGGGATGCTAGAACTGGAAAGATTGCAAGTGACTCCTGAGTTGCAATAGCTACATCTAATTTGTCTCGCCTCCACAGTCCACCGAGAGCGAGGTTCTCCGCAACGGTAAGTTCTGGGATAACTGATTTACCCTCGGAAATATGGACTATCCCCTGCCGCACCAACTCCTCTGGCTTTTTGCCCAAGATCGATATTCCATTCCAATGCGCACTGCCGCGCGAGGGAGTAATGAGTCCACTCAGCGCACGAATAAGCGTGCTCTTGCCAGAACCATTAGAACCGATAACAGCTACTAATTCACCCGGAACAACATGTAAGGAGAGATTTTGAATGGCACGTATTGCGCCGTACTCAACCGAAAAATCAATTACTTCTAATCCGAGCTTCATCAGTGAGCCCCATTGCCTAAGTAAGCTGTAATTACCTCGGGGTTATCGCGGATTTGAGCAGGAGTCCCATGTGCAATGAGTTGACCAAAATTAAGGACATAGATTCGGTCACAAACATTCATAATGACATCCATATGGTGCTCTACCAGTAAAACTGACTTACCCTGCCGAAAATTAAGTACGAACTGCTTTAGCCAAGCGATATCTTCAACACCCAATCCTCCGGCGGGCTCATCGAGTAGGAGAGTACTGGGATCGCACATCAAAGCTCGCGCAAGGGCTACTCTCTTTGAAATTGGGTAAGGAAGGGATGATGAAATTTGCTGCGCATACTCAGAGATTTCCAGCTCTTCCAAGATACGTTGAACGTCCGAATCGAGCTCTCTCTCCGAACCTCCATATAGGCCAAGTAGCGCCTTAAGAAAATTAGGTTTCTTTGAATTGGTGGCACCTACCAAGAGATTTTCAGCAACTGACAATTCGCTGAATAATCCCACCCCCTGCAAGGTTCGAGCGAGACCTAATCCATTGAGCTCATGAACCTTGGGCCAGGTGCGTTTTACTCCCCCGATATAAAGGGAGCCAGAAGTTGGGGTTACCAAGCCACTCAAAACATTAAAGAGGGTCGTCTTGCCCGCCCCGTTGGGACCAATGATTCCAACTACTTCGCCAGGATTGATTTCGATCGACACATCGCTAAGGGCTCGCAGTCCTCCGAAATCCACTGTGACAGATTCCAGCCGAAGCGCCGCGGGGTCATGCATTACAGCCACCCCTCATTATTAAGCTCGTAATTAATTAGTAGATTCTAGGTACTCGAGGCGCAATTCGTGTGACTATTTCATAATTAATAGTGTTGGCGGCTTTCGCCCACTCATCAATCGAATAGCCATCGCCCCCCATAACCGTTACATAGTCTCCGGCTTGAGCTTGAGAATCCCAGCCCAGATCAACGACGCATTGATCCATGGAAATCCGACCCACCAGCGGTGCTTTTCGCCCGGCAAAGCAGACGCCAACGCTATTTCCGGTAGAGCGAGGTAGCCCATCGGAATAGCCCATCGCTACAACTCCCAGTTTTGTATCGTGGGTGAGAACTTCGGTGCCACCATACCCGACAGCGTCGCCAGCCCTGGCCTGCTTGACCAAATGCAACTGAGCTTTAACGGTCATTGCAGGACGTAAATTAAATTCGCTCTCCAGGCCCATGTTCTTTACATCGGGACTTAAGCCGTACATCGCGATTCCTAGGCGCACCATTGAATGATGGGCAGCGGGGTTGCTGAGTATCGCTGCAGAATTTGCGAGATGCACCGTTGTCGGGATTAACCAAGATTCCTCTAGGGCGATCAATTTATTTTTAAACTCAAACATCTGTGTGAAATTGAATTCCGATTCGGGTTCATCGGCCCTAGCGAAATGGGACCAGAATCCGACAAGTTCAAACTCAGATTTATGCTCAGAGGCAAACTTTAAAAAACCTTCCCAATCTTCGAGCACCCCACCACGTCGCATTCCGGTATCAACCTCAAAATGTAATCGAGGTTTTATATTCAGCCGTTCAGCATTTTCTAGTATCTCTTCAAATAATTGAATTGAAGAGACCGAGAGGTCGATATTATTTTTTAGAGCGGCTTCAAAGTCATCGTGGGGTGGCGTAAGCCAGGCGATGATAGGAACTTCAATTCCCGCCTCCCTCAAGGTAATTGCCTCTTCAAGGAGCGCAACTCCCAACCATGTGGCTCCCGAATCAATGGCGGTCGTTGCAACTGGAACAAGACCATGGCCGTAAGCGTCCGCTTTAACGACCGCCAAAATCGGTGAAATAGTCCTCTTTCTTATTTCAGCAATATTGTGCGCGATCGCTTCCAGATCGATCTGAACAAATGCGCGCATCTCAGGCACTCTCAATAACGACCATCGCCGATGCAATTCCAGCATCATGCGAAAGAGTGAGGTGAACTCGCAGATCGGCAACTCTCGTTGCCAGCGCTCCGGTGAAGATGAAGGTCGGCTTACCAGACTCTATATTTATGACCTCTGCATCGTGCCATGAGAAGAGATCCCGGGCATCAAGCGCCTTTACCAGCGCCTCTTTAGCCGCAAAGCGAGCGGCCAGTGAAGATACCTTGAGGAGCGCCTCGCGCTCAGTAAAGATACGTTCCCGAAGGGCAGGGGTGCGATCGAGCGACTCTTGAAAACGAGCGATGTCCACAACATCAATTCCGATTCCCACGATCATGACGGCTGTCTCTCTGAAGGCCAGGCCCGATCTGCGGCAATGAGAAAGACCAATATGGAACCTCCAAGGAAGGCGCCACCAATGAGATCACTAAACCAATGTGTATTTCTTATAAGTGAAACCATACAGACGATTGTTGTTATAACGCCCACGATGGAATACAAGGTAATAGATCTTTTAGCGCCAAAGGCGGTGTAACGGTAAATTAAATATGCCAAGGCTCCCCATGTCAGTAGCGCATTTGAGGAGTGGCCACTGGGATAGGAACCGACCACCCCCGTGTGGTAAGTGTCAAAACCTAATCGTGGCTTTGTACGGCCAAAAATCATCTTCGCTACACCTACTACCCCATTAAGAAGCAGTAGCGCAGCCAGGGAAAAGTTGATTGGGCGCCAGGATTTATATTTATAAGCAATCAGCACTGCGGTTACAAGCAGGCAGGTCGCAGTCAGACTACGCAGTCCTAGGTCATCTAGAGCTAACAAGAGGTGACTCGACATCCCTTTAAAGGTGTGATGTCTAATCGCCGCAATCCTGTCATCTAGGCGGAATACGTAACTCTTCGTGAGAACTTGTTCGGTGACTACCAAAAAAGCTAAAAAGAAAGCGAGTGAAATCTTTATTGCACGGTTGCGTTGCTGCCGGCGATGCACTTCCAGCGAGCCCCAGTTCATTCGACAGTTACCGACTTTGCCAAATTTCGAGGTTGATCTACATCATTTCCTCGAGCGACAGCCATTTCGTAAGCAATAACTTGCAGTGGAACAACCGCCAATACCGGTTGTAAGAATTCATGAGAGGTTGGAATACGAATGTTGTGACTTGCGCTAGCCAAGTCGCTATCTCCAATTGCAATCACGATCGCCCCGCGTGCTTTTACCTCTTGAACGTTGCTTGCCATTTTTTCGTAGAGGGGAGTTTTCATGGGAGGCATAACCGCCACAACTGGAGTTCCCTCATCGATCAGGGCGATGGGTCCATGTTTCAACTCTCCACCAGCGAAGCCCTCTGCATGCATGTACGCCAACTCTTTGAGTTTAAGCGCACCTTCAAGTGCGGTGGGATACCCAACGTGTCGACCAAGAAATAAGACTGAGGTGGAGTCCTTAAAGTGTCGGGTGAGCTCACGGAGCGATTCAACAGTCTCCAGAACCTGCTCTACCTTTCCGGGAAGATCGGCAATCTCAGCTCCTATCGCGGCATAAAACTCTTCTGTGATGCTTCCGCGAACTCGCCCTAAATGGAGGGCAATCAAGTACATTGCAATCAATTGCGTAGCGAAGGCTTTGGTAGAAGCCACAGCAATCTCTGGTCCGGCGTGCGTATATAAAACCGCATCGGATTCCCGCGGAATTGTCGAACCGTTGGTATTGCATACCGCAAAGACTCGAGCACCATGTGACTTGGCATAGCGCAAAGCCATCAAAGTATCCATCGTCTCGCCAGATTGCGAAATTGGAATAACCAGAGTCGAAGAATCGACCGCTGGATCGCGGTAGCGATATTCGGATGCTAGTTCTACATCAACGGGAACATTTGCCCATTTTTCAATCGCATACTTACCGACTAAGCCAGCGTGATAAGCGGTCCCACAAGCGATAATGACAACCTTGGAAATTCCCTCTAAATTGATTCCGCCAATAATTTCCTCGTTTAAGCCAGAGGTTCGACCAATTAAGGTATCGGCTATCGCTTTAGGTTGCTCATAAATCTCTTTAAGCATGAAATGTGGATATCCGCCGCGCTCTGCTGCAGATGCATCCCACAAGATTTCAAATTCGCGAGGTTGCAATACCTTCCCGGCTAGATCGGTAACAGTGATTGAAGTGGCCGTAATGTCTACGATCTCATCCTGACCAAGTTCTAAGGCGTGCTTTGTATGTGAGATGAATGCGGCAACATCAGAGGCGAGAAAGTTTTCACCATCTCCGACTCCAACAACCAGTGGTGAATTGCGACGAGCACCAACGATCCGACCTGGTTCATCGCTATGTATGGCAAGCAATGTGAACGAACCACGCAACTGGGCAGATACTTCACGCATGGCGGCGGCGAGATCACCATTATGCGCTTTACGTGCATCGCTCAAAAGATGAACTACCGATTCTGTATCTGTTTCAGATTTGAAGGTATGGCCGCGCTTCTCGAGAAGTTCACGCAATTCAACATAATTTTCAATAATTCCATTATGAATGAGGGCAAGTTTTGCTTCATTGTCTAAATGTGGATGCGCATTGACATCAGTAGGTCCCCCATGTGTGGCCCAGCGGGTATGGCCGATGCCTGAATGAGAGTCAGGGTTTGTCTCCCCGAGCGATCTCTCAAGGTTTGAGAGTTTTCCAGCGCGCTTTTCGATCCAGAGCGGCTCCCCTTGCGCAACGACAAGGGCAATGCCAGCAGAGTCATATCCGCGATATTCCAAGCGGCGCAGACCCTCCAGGACTGGAGAGAGTGCCAGGGCCTTACCGGTGTATCCGACAATGCCACACATGGCGGTTACTCCTTTAAGAGGTGGTTACGAGAGTTCAGATCTTACTAGAGCGGCCAATTCTTCGGCCATCCGCTTTGCCGAGTCCGCACTCTTCGCTTCTACCATTACGCGAACCAAGCTCTCAGTTCCCGATGCTCGGACTAATATCCGCCCAGAAGTTCCTAGTTCTGCTTGGCGCAGCTCTATCTCGCTCTTCAGTTTTGCTGAAGTGGAAAGCTTCTCTTTAGCGACGACCTTTACATTAATCAACTCTTGTGGAAAGCGTTCCATGACTTTGCTTAACTCTGAAAGTGGTTTTCCACTTGATTTAACCGCCTGCATAAGATGAAGCGCAGTTAATAATCCATCGCCAGTATTTGCATAGTGCCGCATAATAATATGGCCTGATTGCTCTCCACCAAGAACAAAATCATCTGCCAACATTTTTTCTAGAACATAGCGATCGCCCACGGCAGTTGTTTCAACGTTTATATCAAGTGCTTCCATAGCCTTAAAGAATCCTAAATTGCTCATCACGGTTCCAACGATGGTCTCATTCTTGAGCAAACCCCTGCTCTGCCAATCAGCAGCTAAAATCGCCATAATGAAGTCACCATCGACCTCATTTCCATGACTATCAATTGCTAAACATCTGTCGGCATCTCCATCATGAGCGATTCCCAGGTCAGCACCGGTCTCCAGGACCTTCGCCTTAATGTTTTCGAGGTGTGTTGATCCACAATTTTCATTGATATTCCAACCATCTGGCTCATGAGAGATAGCAATCACTTCTGCGCCAGCTCGGGTATAGGTCTTTGGAGCGACCCTTGATGAAGCGCCGTTTGCGCAGTCCACGACCACTTTGATCCCACCCAGATTCATGGTTAGCGAGTTCAAAAGGTGGAATATGTAGCGCTCTGCGGCGGAGTCATCGTTTATTACTCGCCCAACATTGCGTCCAGTTGGACGTTGCCAGCTCTCGCCCATTCGTTTTTCTATTGCAGCCTCAAGTGCATCATCCAATTTTCCGCCACCTTTAGCGAAAAATTTGATTCCATTATCAGGCATTGGATTATGCGATGCGCTCAGCATGACGCCTAGATCTGCGCCGCTTTCGGCGACCAGATGTGCGATGGCGGGCGTTGGAAGTATCCCTACCCTGTAAACATCAACACCGGCACTTGCCAACCCAGCAACGACAGCGGCTTCAAGGAACTCACCAGATGCACGTGAATCTTGTCCGACAATTGCTTTAGGGCGGTGACCGGCAAAGGCGCCGAGTTCTCCCAAAATATGCGCAGCAGCTATCGAAAGATCAAGAGCAAGCTCTGCGGTTAGGAAACCGTTAGCAAGTCCTCGGACACCATCGGTGCCAAAGAGCGCCATTTAATAAGGCAATCGCGTAATAAAGAATTAACGCTTGCTGTATTGGGAACGCTTACGTGCCTTCTTCAGGCCATACTTCTTACGCTCGATGACACGAGGGTCACGAGTAAGGAAGCCAGCCTTCTTGAGAGCGGGACGGTTAGCATCACGATCAATTTCATTGAGTGCGCGAGCAACGCCAAGGCGAAGCGCACCAGCTTGGCCAGAAGTTCCGCCGCCATTGATGCGAGCAAATACATCGTATTGATTCTCGGCACCTACGGTGCGGAAAGGTTCAGAGACTGATTGTTGGTGAACCTTATTTGGGAAGTACACATCAAGTGCCTTGCCATTCACAACCCACTTACCAGTTCCTGGTATTAAACGTACGCGAGCAACAGCTTCCTTACGACGACCAGTGCCGCCACCTGGAGCCTTGATTGCTGGGCGATTAGTTGAGGCAGCTGGTGTTGAAGAAGAGTATGAAGTTAGAACTTCTTCTTCGCCGTCAATGACTGTATCTAAATCTGACATGTCTATCCCTTACTTCTTCACGATTTGAGAAACTTGAGTAAATACATATGGTGTTGGGTTCTGTGCAGCATGTGGATGCGCAGGACCGGCGTAAACCTTGAGCTTTGAGCCGACTGAACGGCCGAGCTTGTTCTTAGGAATCATTCCGAGGATCGCCTTCTCGATAACACGAGTTGGATCCTGGTTGATCAAATCTGCATACACGATAGAAGTCATGCCGCCTGGATAACCTGAGTGATGGTGAGCAAACTTCTTGCCGGCCTTTTGACCAGTAAGAACGATCTTCTCTGCATTGATCACAATGACAAAGTCGCCCATATCGATATGTGGCGCAAAGGTGGTCTTATGCTTGCCGCGAAGAAGGACGGCTGCATGGCTAGCAAGGCGACCAAGGACAACTCCTTCAGCGTCGATGACATGCCACTTGCGGGTGACGTCACCAGCTTTCGGTGTAAATGTGCGCACGAGGTCTCTCT
>TBL_comb47_HYPODRAFT_10004838_pt1 | contig 15315 bp, 11 predicted proteins | sample TroBogypolimnion_40_FD_10682 | JGI IMG/M metagenome (IMG submission 10682)
CATGTTCATTGCGCGGATCATATAAACCTTGTCTGGTTGGTAGCATACTTTGACTCATGGTCACCTCTGAAAGAATATTACAAAAGGGTTATTGATTCCCTTTAAAACCCTAGTTCTGCTCACACGTAGCGCTTTAAATTAAAGCTGCAACGGAGCAAAACCGCTAAATTATACGGATGCTAGGTAGACCTGTCACGTAGTCTTTTATTTCATAAGCCAAACATCCTCATGTCTTTATAAAAAAAGGGTAATTGATAGTAAAAAATGGATTAAAAAACCTGCTGAATTCTTCTTAATCATAGGTGAAATTAATAGTTATTAATAGAGCGTATTACTATAGCTTTGCATAATGTGTTTTATTGGGATAATTCTGATTAGAGATCCATAGCTGTTAGGTAGGTAGTTAAATTAATTATCTTGTGTACTAGATTTTATAAGCTAGATGCAATTGTTTTTTAAAGTAAGGTAGTATGTGAATTATGTTAATAGCCATGAACAGATATACCTGTATGAAGATTAAATGCCAATTAATATGCCTAGTATTAGGCATATTTTGTATTTGTAGTGTTGCGTTTAGTGATGTGATTGATCAGCAGAGACAAAATTTTTTAATGGCTGAAAAAATGTTAGCGCAAGGTAATGAGTCCGAATTTTTAGCTCTTAGTAGTAACTTAGTGAGCTATCCCTTATATCCTTACTTACAATATCAATGGCTAAAAACTAATTTATCGCAAACTGATCGTATTAAAGATTTTTTAGTGACTTATAAACATACTCGTTATGCAGAAATGTTGCGAAGTCAGTGGCTAAGTTATCTTGCCGATAATAAGCGTTGGCAGGAATATGTTCAATTCTATCAAGTTGCAGATACTATTGCTCATGAGTGTCAGTATTATTGGGCAAACTATAGCTTAGGCCATCAAGAGCAACCCTTGGCTGATGCTATACGACTATGGCTTACTGGAGATAATTTACCTAATGAGTGTAATGACTTAATATCTTTGTTGCAGTTGTCGCCTTTACTAACCCCTGAGTTAATTTGGCAGCGCTTTGAATTAGCCTTAAAAAATAACAACAAACCCTTAATGTATACCTTAGGGTATTTGCTTGATGATTCCAGTAGAAAGTCCGCTGATTTATGGTTACAAATACAGAAAAAGCCAATCATAATCCAATATGATCAGTTTTTAGTTGATAGTGACTTACAAACGCGTATTTTTGCTTATGGCTTGGAAAGATTGGCGCAGTCAGATTTAGAATTAGCCATAGTGATATGGGATAGTAAAAAATCACTAGGCAATTTCAACAGCCAATCCATTCAAAAAATTGAGCGTAGCTTAGGACTTGCTTTGGCTCATATTCGAGATAATAGAGCTTTTGATAGGATGAATAAGGTTTCTGAGCCTGATGCAGAAGTTAGAGAATGGAAAATCAGATCAGCACTGTTTGAATTAAATTGGCAGCATATTAATCAAGCCTTAGCTGCTTTAAGTTCGGAAGAAAAACAAACACCTCAATGGCAATATTGGCAGGCCAGAACTTTAATAGAAATAGGTGAGGTTCAACAAGGCCAAGCACTCTATCAAATACTGTCTAATGATAGAAGCTATTATGGCTTTATGGCTGCCGATGTCGTTAATAAGCCTTATGCTTTTTCAGATCGCCCCGTTAATCTGTTGGGCGATGAATTGACGGTATTAGCCGAACAACTTGATTTTCAAGTGGCTCATGAATTTATTGAGTTAAAACGCGATCTTGATGCTAAGCGGCAATGGTGGTTTGCTGTCAATAAATTATCTAAAGATCAGCGTAAGGTCGCGGCTAAATTAGCGCAGCAATGGCAATGGGATCAAGTCGCTATTATGACCTTAGTTAAAGCAGATTATTGGGATGATTTGGCTTTACGCTTCCCGCTACAATACTCTAGTCAAATTAAAAGTAATGCTTCTAGTCAGAATCTCGAACCTGCGCTTATTTTTGGTTTAATCCGCCAAGAAAGTATGCTTGATCCGAAGGCAATGTCTGCGGTGGGCGCTCGTGGATTAATGCAGCTTATGCCAGAAACTGCAAAGGAGATTGCCAGCAACTTAAATGACCCATGGCAAACAGACAATAGCTTGTTTGTGCCAGATATTAATATTAGATATGGTACTTATTATTTTAAGAAGTTATTGACTCGGTTTGACGGTCATTTTGCCTTAGCAATAGCGGCATATAACGCAGGCCCTAACCGAATCAGTAAATGGTTGCCTACAGATAGGTCGCTACCTGCTGATATTTGGGTAGAAACCATACCCTTTAAAGAAACTAGGAAATATGTTAGCTCGGTACTTGCATACACCATCATTTATCAACAACGACTACTACAAGATAAGGCCTTAAAAATGCGTGAATTATTGTCAGATATGCCTCAGCATTAAAAATTGAGCTGATTTTTTTGAGTGACTGTTAGATAATATGCCATTACTTTATAAGAATAATTAAAAGGTACACTAAGGGTATGGAAAAGCAGCATAGTTTTACGCGCGAAGAATTATTAAAGTCCGGTCGGGGAGAGTTATACGGACCTAATAATGCGCAATTACCATTACCTAATATGCTGATGATGGATCGTATCACTTATATTTCAGATGAAGGCGGCACCTATGGTAAGGGTGAAATTGTCGCCGAATTAGATATTACTCCCGATTTATGGTTCTTTGCCTGCCATTTTCAAGGTGATCCGGTTATGCCGGGTTGTTTAGGGCTTGATGCTATGTGGCAACTGGTAGGTTTTTATTTATGCTGGATGGGTGGTCCTGGTAAAGGTCGCGCACTAGGCGTAGGTGAAGTGAAATTTACGGGACAAGTATTACCTACCGCAAAAAAAGTAACCTATCGCATTAATTTAAAACGACTCATCATGCGCAAACTAGTGATGGGTATCGCAGATGCCACTATGGAAGTCGATGGCAAAGTTATTTATGAGGCGACTGATCTACGGGTCGGTTTATTTACTTCTACAGCAGATTTTTAAAGGTTAACAGTCAAATGAAAAGAGTCGTAGTCACCGGTTTAGGTATTGTTTCTAGCATAGGCAACAATCGGAATGAGGTTGTTGATTCCCTAAAGCAAGGAAAATCAGGAATTACATTTGCTAGTGTGTACGAAGAATTGGGCTTTCGTAGCCATGTACACGGGGCTATTAACATCGATTTAGAGTCACTGATTGACCGTAAAATAAAACGCTTTATGGGCGATGGTGCTGCGTTCAATTATATTGCCATGCAACAAGCGATTGATGATTCTGGTTTGTCAGAAACTGAAATTTCTAATTTCAGAACCGGTTTAGTCATGGGTTCTGGTGGGCCGTCTACCTCAAACTTAGTTGAAGCGGCTGATATTTTGCGCTCAAAAGGCGTGAAGAAAGTAGGGCCTTATATGGTACCTAGAACTATGTCTAGTACCAATACCGCTTGCCTTGCAACCCCCTTTAAAATTAAAGGCGTTAATTATTCCATCAGCTCCGCTTGCGCCACCAGTGCGCATTGTATTGGTCATGCTATGGAGTTAATCCAGATGGGCAAACAAGATGTGGTATTTGCCGGTGGTGGTGAAGAAGAGCATTGGACCATGTCCGTGTTATTCGATGCGATGGGCGCTTTATCGTCTAAATATAATGACGCACCGTCTACAGCGTCTAGGCCTTATGATGAAACTCGTGATGGCTTCGTTATTTCTGGTGGTGGTGGTGTATTAGTGATTGAAGAGCTAGAGCATGCTAAAGCCCGTGGTGCCAAAATATATGCTGAATTAACCGGCTATGGCGCAACCTCTGATGGTTATGACATGGTTCAACCTTCAGGCGAAGGCGCAATCCGTTGTATGCAGCAAGCCATGGCTACCGTAGATGGCACGATTGATTATATCAATGCCCATGGCACCAGTACGCCAGTCGGTGATACTAAAGAATTAGAAGCCTTGCGTGCCGTGTTTGGTGAAGGACAAGTCCCATGGGTCAGTTCTACAAAATCTTTAACAGGTCATGCTTTAGGTGCAGCCGGTGTTAATGAAGCTATTTATTCATTATTGATGATGGAAGAAAACTTCTTAAGTGCTTCAGCGAACATCACTCAACTTGATCCAGGCGCTGCGGGCATACCAATCGTTCGTGAACGTCAAGACAATGTCACTTTAAATACTATCATGTCCAATAGTTTTGGCTTTGGTGGCACTAACGCAACTTTAGTTTTTCAGCGTTATAACGGCTAAAACCGCTCTTATTGAGACGCTTCATTTGAAGCGTCTCAATGTCCTTTCCCTGCATAATCACTCTATATAATTCTGACCATGTCAGATCTACAGCAAAAAGATAAATTCGAATTTAACAAACTACAAAAACGTTTAAGACATCATGTAGGCGATGCCATTGTCGACTATAACATGATCGAAGATGGCGATAAGGTCATGGTGTGTCTATCTGGCGGTAAAGATTCTTTTACCATGCTCGACGTACTCATGAATTTGCAGAAAACAGCCCCCATCGATTTTGAGTTAATTGCCGTTAATTTGGATCAAAAACAGCCGGGTTTTCCTGAGCATGTCTTACCCGCCTACCTTGAATCACTAGGCGTGCCTTATCATATTATTGAAAAAGATACCTACAGTGTGGTCAAGCGCGTAATACCTGAAGGTAATACCACCTGTGGACTGTGTTCGCGCTTACGAAGAGGAACTTTATACGGTTATGCAGAAGCCAATGGTATTACCAAAATTGCCTTAGGCCATCATCGTGACGATATACTCGAAACCTTTTTCTTGAATATCTTTTATGGCGGTAAACTTAAAGCCATGCCACCCAAGCTATTGAGCGATGATAAAAAAAATATTGTTATTCGGCCTTTAGCCTATATGCGTGAAAAAGATATAGAGCGTTATGCCGCTTTTAGAGATTACCCCATTATTCCCTGTAACTTATGTGGCTCTCAGATTAACTTGCAACGACAAGCCATGAAAGTGATGTTAACGACGTGGGATAAACAATTCCCCGGGCGCTTAGAAACCATCTTTACCAGCTTGCAAAATGTTTCACCTTCACAGTTGGCGGATAGACAGTTATTTGATTTCGCAAGCTTAATGCGCGGTGAGTCTATACCAGAAACACTCATTGAAGAACATGCGGGTTTAGATGTATTAGCCATGTAACTCATGCAAGAACAATGCTTCCCTTAATGTCCGGCTATACTACTACCTGCTTTTAATCTTATGACACCCATACAATATATAGACACGCCTGAACAACTTGTTAGCCTTTGTGCGCAAATTAGAAAAGAATCGTGGTTAGCACTGGATACCGAGTTTTTACGCGAAAAAACCTATTATCCTAAATTTTGTTTGCTACAAATTGCCACACCTGAATGGGTGGCTTGCATAGATCCTATCGCTTTGTCTGATATGAGTGAGCTCTATGAAGCTTTAGAAAATCCCGCTATCGTCAAAGTTTTTCATTCTTGCCGGCAAGATTTAGAGATATTTCATCAAGCCACCGGTAAATTACCAGGGCCTATCTTTGATACCCAAATAGCCGCGCCTTTGTTAGGTTTTCAAGATAACCCCGGTTATGCCATGCTGGTGTCTAGCTTATTAAGTATTAATTTAAACAAAGCCCACACCCGAGCCGATTGGAGTAAGCGGCCGTTAACCGAAGCAGAAATTGAATATGCGGCAGATGATGTGATTTATCTGTGTCAAATATATCAAATCATGTTAAAAAAATTAACCGAATTAGGGCGTATTGATTGGTTAAAGCAAGACTTTGCAGAATTAACTAATCCTGCACAATATGTGGTTGAGCCTGAGAAAGCGTGGCTTAGAATTAAAGGTAAAAACAAACTAACCGGTAAGCAGTTATCTATTATTCAGACCTTGGCGCAATGGCGAGAAAAAACCGCGCAAGCCGAAGATAGACCTAAAAGTTGGTTGTTACGTGATGAGTTATTATTTGATTTAGCCAAATTACAACCCGAAACTGTTGAAGATTTAGCCAATGTGCGTGGCCTTAATGAGCGCGCCTTAAATCGTTATGGCAAAGAACTGTGTGCCTTAATTACTGCTGCAAAGCAACGTCCGCCATCGCCTTTAAATGAAAAAGATAGGCCGGCAAAAAAAACCCAGCAACAAGAAGCGATATTAGATATTTTAACCGCCTTGGTACGCATACGAGCCGAAGAAAATGCCCTTAATCCAACCATATTGGCTACGCGTAAAGATTTGGAAGTTTTGATGTTTAATGACGATGAAGAATGTTTGTTATTACATGGATGGCGCTATAGCATGGCCGGCAAAGAATTGTTAGGTCTATTAAAAGGCGAGTTTCTGTTAGGTATAGAGGCAGAGCGCTTGTCTATTATTGAAAATAAAGCGCTGTAGGGACAGGTCGCGACCTGTCTCTTCGGTGTTTTAAACTACATTGATATATTTATCGTTCCCGCGTTTCGCATCACTGCTCACAGTTAAAATAGGAGCGCCAAGCCACAGCTCGGGGAAATCAAAGCCAAGCTGGGGCTTGGCGTTCCCAATAGATAATGCCCCATTTCTCCGCTGTTTATTGAACTCTTCATGAAAGTCATACTCACCGAAAAACCCTCAGTCGCACGTGACATCGCCCAGTGCCTCAATATTAAGCAGAAACGTGACGGTTATTTTGAAGGCAATGGCTATCAAATTACTTGGGCCTTTGGGCATTTAGTTGAGCTCAAAGAACCCGATGAATATTATCCCGAATGGAAGCGTTGGTCCTTAGACGCGTTGCCGATGATTCCCGAGCCGTTTGGCTTAAAAGCTCGCGGTGATGAATCGGCGCAAAAACAACTCAATATCATTAAACGCTTATTTTTGCCTGCCGATGAAATCATCTGCGCCACCGATGCCGGTAGGGAAGGGGAGTTAATTTTTCGTTATATCTTAGCGTGGACGGAGTGCTTACAAAAACCTATTAAGCGTTTATGGATTAGCTCCTTAACCGATGAAGCGATCCAAAAAGGTTTTAGCCAATTACAACTGGGTAGTGCCTATGAAGGTCTTTATCGCGCTGCAAAATGTCGTAGTGAATCTGATTGGATCGTCGGCTTAAATGCCACGCGTTTGTATACGCTTAAGTTTGGTCAATACGGCAGCTTATGGACCATAGGCCGCGTACAAACGCCGGTGCTAACGTTGATCGTACAAAAAGATTTAGAGATTGCTCAGTTTGTACCTAAGGATTTTTGGGAATTATATACCCTGTATCGAGCCGTTGATTTTCAGTATGTCGGTGGACGTTTTAAGCAACAAGCAGAGGCTGACAATTTATTAAAGCAAATAGAGCCGCATCAACTTGAAATTACCTCGGTTAAAGGTAAGCGCGAACAAGTTCATCCGCCGTTATTGTACGATTTAACCGAATTACAAAAAGATTTAAATATCCGCTATGGTTTGACAGCCGATCAAACCTTAACGCTGACTCAGCAGTTATATGAAAAAAAGCACGTTACGTATCCGCGTACCGATAGTCGCTGCCTAACGCAAGATATGAAGCCCAGCATTAAACCCTTGCTGGAGACTTTGCGCCGAAACTTTAGTGGTCAGATTGCTCCTTTAAATCTGGATGCGTTGAATCTTGGTAAACGTTATTTTAATGATGCTAAGGTCACAGATCATCATGCCATTATTCCAACCACCATGCTGCCGGGTAACTTAAGCCCTGATGAAGCGAAAGTCTATGAAGCCATCGTCTTAAGATTTATTGCAGCCTTTTACCCGCCTTGCTTAAAACAAATCACCACGGTCTTAGCTGCGGTACAAAAAACCAAATTTAAAGCGTCAGGCACGGTGATAGAAGCAGAAGGTTGGCAGGTGTTATATAAAAATAGCACCGCTAATAAAGCTACAAAAGCAGATGAGGTAAAATTATTGCCAGTCTTTACGGTAGGTGAAACCGGCCCTCATCAGCCACATATTACTCAAGGTAAAACCACCGCCCCAAAAGCTTATAACGAAGCAAGTTTATTAGGCATCATGGAATCCGCTGGGAAAACGTTTGATGATGAACAACTTAAAGAAGCGCTAAAAGACAAAGGCTTAGGCACACCCGCTACACGCGCCTCTATTATTGAAGGTCTGATTAAACGCAACTATATACAACGCCAAAAAAAGTTAATCTTGTCTACCGAATCAGGTCGGCACTTGATAGCGATTATCGCTGATGACCGCTTAAAGTCAGCGGCCATGACCGGTGAATGGGAAGCTAAGCTAAAGAAAATAGAACAGAGCACTTATGATCCCGAGCAATTTATGGCGGAGATTATCCAGTTTACCCAGCAATTAAAAGATGCCTCTGAAAAACCGCTGTATGACGACAGCCAGTTAGGCGCTTGTCCACGTTGCCAACAACCGATTATTGAAGGTCGGCAAGCTTATGGTTGTAGTCAATGGAAAGCCGGTTGTCAGTATGTATTATCGAAGCAGTATTATGGTGTGACTATTACCCGTGACATGGCCAGCCAACTGCTGCAAATGGGACGTACCCTAAAGGCTTATCTACTCCAAGTTGATAAAGATAGTTTTACGGCACAGCTTATTTTGCAGTCTTCAGGAGAGCTCATTTATAATAAACTACAAAATCAGCCAGAGCAAAAGCTAACATCAATATTAGCCGATTGCCCTTTATGTAACGGTAAAATCATTGAAACCAGCAAAGCCTATAGTTGCAGTGAATGGCGTAATGGTTGTAAAGCGGTGATCTGGAAAGTGATTGCTCAGAAAACCATAACAACAGAGCTAGCACTCAAATTACTCACTGAGGGTGAGACAGGGCTGTTGAAAGGCTTTAAATCCACTAAAGACACCGACTTTGATGCTAACTTGAAACTGGTTAATGGTAAGGTAGAAATGGATTTTAATTTGTCAGCAGGATCATGAACCCACTGCCCATAGTGTATTAGAGTAAAACAGCTACAGTTTTTTAAAAGGCTGAGCTGAAGCCATTGCAGTGCATTTTTATACTATCTTGCTTAATTTCATAGTCGTAGGTGTCGTTCATTCAAAGGAGATTAAGCTTTTAAAGGTCTCGGGTATAGCTAATATGTGGGAGATGGTTATTTTAACCAGGACTTTGAATTACAGAATAGGCTGTACTAAAGGTGCAGCGCTACAACTATTCTCTATATCGTTCCCAAGTTCCATGTCACTGCCCATAGTTAAGTAGTTAGTCCCTTGAGTAAAACAGCTTTAGCTGTTTTAAAAGGCAATAGCTGAAGCTCTTGCACTCCAGGTTGTTACTATTTGCCCTTAACGGTGGGCAGTGACATGGAACTTGGGAGTGATATAGCGCTTGTATTACTGCTTAGCTTCGTCATAAATTGTTAAGCGCACACCATTCAGGTTAAACGGTCTACAATTAATCAAGCCACACTCTAATCACCATGGTCAATATTGACGAACAACAGTTTTTAAATAATCTCAACAAAAAATTATGGATCAGTGCCGATAAACTTCGCTCTACCCTCGATGCCTCGCAATACAAAAATATGATTTGACCTTACTCCGCTCTTTTATTGTTATACTGCCGACATGTTGAAATTAGCTGGAGTTTGCAGTGCAGACTTTTGAAAGTTATCTGAGCTCGAAGCCATGACCATTACTACAGCACCTGATATTAATAAGCAACTTCAGGAAGTATTGACTCGCTTTCCTGATTTGGTGCTGGCGCTAGTGTTTGGCTCGGTCGCCAAGGGGTGTCAGCGCACAGACAGTGATTTGGATATTGCTGTAGCCGCCAAACAGGCACTGACAGTGGATGAGAAAATGGCCATTATTGCCGCCTTGGCAGAGCAAACTGGTAGGCCAATAGATTTGATAGATTTAAAAGTAGTGGCTGGGCCTTTACTAGGGCAAATCGTGCGACATGGTCGTCGCTTGCTCGGCAGTGATGCTGAATATGGAAGATTGCTTAGTCGACATGTATTTGAACAGGCCGATTTTATTCCCTATCGAAATCGTGTATTAGCAGAAAGGAGGGCTGCATGGATAGGGAAGTAGTTGAGCAAAAACTTGAATCACTGCGGCGCTGCTTGCAACGTATTGAAAGCAAGTGTCCTGCGGAAGCTGAGACGCTGTGCTCCGATTTTGATCTGCAAGACATCGTCTCGCTCAATCTTAGTCGTGCCGTGCAGTTATGTGTAGACCTTGGCGCACATCTGATTTCAGGCATGGATGTACCGCCACCTGACACAATGGGTCAAACGTTTGATAGGTTAGAACAGGTTGGAATGTTGACGGCGTCACTGGCACTTAACTTGAAAAAAGCCGTTGGCTTTCGCAATATAGCTGTACATAATTACGATGCAATTAATTGGCACATTGTTCATAGCATTGTTAAATGCCATTTAGAAGATTTTTCGGCTTTTGCTAAAGTAGTAGCCATGAAGCTTGATGATTAATTATTCGTAAAATCTAATCAGTAAGGTGTGAGGCGTTAGCCGTATTTCATCACCTGAGGTGAATGCCATCCATGGATATTGGTTCCCAGCAGTCCATGCCGGGAAGACGTACGTTGAACTTTTTGTGGCTGACGTATGATGACTATTTAATCACGACAAATATGGCTCGCATGAAAGTCCATGTGGTCTTTAATGAAGCTGGTGATGAAAAAATAACTGTGGTCATAACCTTCTTGCATACGGATAGTGCAGTTGTTGCTAAAACCTTTTTCTTTGATTTTGTTGGCAAAGACCTCTGTTTTTAATTGTTCTGCTAGAAAGTCATCGGCCAATCCTTGATCAATCAACATGGGCGGAATGGACTCAGATTTATCAACTAGCATCAAGCTATCGTACTGCTCCCAATCGGCTTTGTTTTCGCCCAAATAAAGAGAAAAAGCTTTTTGTCCCCAAGGGCAGTTCATTGGATTGACTATAGGTGAGAATGCAGAAACAGACTTGAATTTATCTCTGTTTTTCAAGGCCATGATTAATGCGCCATGTCCACCCATGGAATGTCCAGAGATAGCCAGATTATCTTTCGATATTGAAAAGTTGCTATAAAGAATGTCTGTGATTTCATTTACCACATAATCATACATGTGGTAATTTTCTGACCAAGGTTGTGCTGTGGCATTGAGATAAAAGCCAGCACCCGAACCAAAGTCGTAACTATCATGTTCTCCCGGTAAATCAGTGCCTCGTGGTGAGGTGTCTGGGCATATAACCGTAATGCCATGCTCGCTAGCCCAAGGAAACACGCCCGCTTTAGTGATGAAGTTTTCTTCGGTACAGGTTAAGCCTGAAAGCCAGATCATAGCGGGTTTATGTGCTTTTTCTGCAGCACTTTCAGGGATAAACACTGAAAAGGTCATCGGCGTTTGGGTAGCGACTGAGGCATGAGTATAGTATTCGACTCGTCCGCCAAAACATTTTGCTTTCTTTGTTAATTCAATAGTAGCCATGGTATTTATATCCTAAAAAATGACGACAGATCGTATGCTTTTACCATCATGCATATAATCAAAGGCGGTGTTTATTTCTTCCAGCGGCATGGTGAAGGTGATCATTTCATCAATTTTAATTTCGCCCGCCATATAGCGTTCAACATAGCCGGGTAGTTCTGTTCTGCCTTTTACGCCACCAAAGGCAGAGCCTCTCCAAACGCGTCCGGTAACCAATTGAAAGGGCCTAGTTGAAATTTCTTGACCAGCACCCGCCACACCAATAATCACTGATTCGCCCCAGCCTTTATGGCAGCATTCTAAAGCTTGGCGCATTAAGTGAACATTACCAATACATTCAAAAGAATAATCAACACCGCCATCGGTTAATTCAACAATGACATCTTGAATCGGAGCATCATATTTCTTAGGGTTGATAAAGTCGGTGGCGCCTAGCATTTTGGCCATTTCAAACTTATCTTCATTAATGTCAATAACAATAATACGTCCGGCTTTTGCCATAACCGCACCTTGAACACAAGACAGACCTATACCGCCCAGCCCGAAGATGGCAACGCTTGAGCCAGGCTCTACTTTAGCTGTGTTTAATACCGCGCCAATACCAGTAGTAATACCACAACCTAATAGACAGACTTTCTCTAAGGGCGCGGCTTTATTGATTTTAGCTAAAGCAATTTCAGGGACTACCGTGTATTCGGAGAAGGTAGATGTGCCCATGTAATGAAATATCGGCGTACCATTTTTAGAAAAGCGGGTAGTACCATCAGGCATAAGGCCTTTGCCTTGAGTCGCCCTGATAGCCTGACATAAATTAGTTTTGCCAGAAAGACAGAATTTACAAACGCCACACTCAGGTGTGTAAAGTGGAATGACATGATCACCCACTTTTAAAGTCGTGACTCCAGTACCAATTTCTTCGATGATACCACCGCCTTCATGACCTAGAATAGTAGGAAAAATACCTTCAGGGTCATCACCAGAAAGTGTGAATAGATCAGTATGGCAGACGCCGGTTGCAACCATTCTGACCAAGACTTCACCATGCTGTGGGCCTTGTAGATCAATTTCTTCAATAACTAAAGGTGAGTTTGCTTTCCATGCCACTGCGGCGCGAGTTTTCATGAATTATCCTGTGAATAAGTTAGGGTGAATAAGGTGAGATATAAAGACAAGCATATATAAACAGTTGAACTGTGAACAAAGATACCAGATTTAGATATTAAATAAAGCAGGAAAAGACTAGAGGTTTCATTTCAATGGTAAACGAATATTTCCCTCATTAGATTTTAAAGCTGCATTCATGTAGTCAGCGACATAACCCTACTCTCTGCTTAATAAGTAAGCAATACGACGAACTTCTACAAGCTTCTCTTCAGCTAGTCCTGCTATGTCTTTTTCTTCAAGCCACTTTTGTCTCAGTAAGATACCGAATACGAACATAAGTTGCGAATAGCGATAGTCGTACTTTTGATTAATTAATTTTCGCTGTTCTGTGAGGTAGTCATGAATATCCCAAATATCATCTCGGCTCTCCGCCTTCGCGGCAGAACGCTTGAGTTGATCTAAAAGTGCGGCGTACTCTCGCTTTAATGCGGTATCAAAAGCTTGCTTTGCAATTTTCTTTTCGCTACACGACCAATTAATTGTATTCATGACTGTATCCTGTATGAGGTTCTAATGATAGTTGTTACGTTGCTTGTGCCATTACTTCTAAGAATTTAGGGTTAAAGTCAATCGACACTATTATAAACATAATTTGGGAGTTAAAAAGATGGAATACCTACAAATACATCATGCCCTAATGATGTAGTGCATAGGATGTGACAACGTGAGGAGGCGCATCATTCATGAACGATGCGCTGCACTTTGTTCAGCACATCTTATTTTTGAGGTAGGCTAAAGGTAAACACAGCACCTCCCGTAGATCGATTTTGTGCATAGATACTGCCGCCATGTGCTGTAACTATAGCCTTGCAGATAGATAAACCCAGGCCCACGCCACTTTGTGCGGCTACCTGATGCACGCGATAAAATTTTTCAAAGAGTTTGTCTTCTAAACCCACTGGAATACCGGGGCCTTGATCGGCTAACGCAATGTCTACGGTAGTGTCAGTTATTTGTGCACTAATTTCTATAGGGCTTTGTTCTGGCGTATAACGCAGCACATTTTCTAATAGATTGCTTAACACTTGTTCGATCATCAGGATGTCGGCATAAAGCATCGGCATGCCTGGTGGTAATTTAACGATCACTTGCCGACCTGTTAGACGCTTTTGTAAGCGTGTTAATACCGTGCCAATAATTTCCTCCAGCGGATAGTCTTGTTTATTGAGTTGTACAACGCCCGCATCTAACTTGGCCATATCTAGGATATTATTGACTAAACTAGCCATACGCAAACCTTCGTCATAAATGGCACGACAGAGTTCTAATTTATCTGCGGGTTTTAAAACAGTGTCTTCTTCGACTAAAGTACTCGCTGAACTTACGATGGTGGTCAGTGGTGTACGCAAATCATGAGAAATAGAACTAAGTAGCGAATTGCGTAAACGTTCGGCTTCTATTTCTACTTGTGCTGTTCTTGCTTGCTCGGTTAGACGTACACGCGTAATCGCCTGAGCAATCTGCCCGATAAAAGTTTCTAATAATTTTTGTTGTTCGGGTAAAAACACCCGGCGTAAATTGATCGGCAATAGCACTAGAACCCCCAATACCGTGGATTTGATACTGAGGGGGAAATACACCGCCTCGGTACCGGGTAAAGTATGAGTACCAAGGCCTGCAAGTTCATTATGATCCATCACCCATTGAGCTACGCTTAGGTCTGCGGCATGAAGGGATTCAGGCAGGGCAGGGCCATTAGGGTAAATAATACGACCATTGCTATCAGGAAAGAGTATGACATTTTGGCTACTAAATTCAGTGTAAAGATGATGCACCGCTGAACGTAGAATTTCCTCTTCGTTTTGCCCAGCGGTCATATCACGGCTCATGGCATAGAGTACCAAAGCGCGGCGTTCTCGGTGTGAGGCCACCTTGGCTTGGGAGCGTACATTGGCCATTAAATGACTGATTATTATACCCACGGCTAGCATGGCCATAAAGGTGATCAAATACTGACTGTCAGAAACCGAAAAGCTAAAGTAAGGCTGTACAAAAAAGAAATCAAATGCGGCAACGCCTAGGAAAGAGACAAAGATGGAAGGGCCACGACCGAATCGGGTAGCAATAAATACCACCCCCAACAAAAATACCAACATCAGATTAGCTAGCTCAAAGCTACCTAACATCAGATAAGCCAATAGCGTGGAGATAATCGTTACGCCTACGGCAGCTACATAAGGCCAGATGCTATTTTTTCGGGAGCTTAGTCTAAGGCTGAGTCCTGGTAAAGGATTTTTGCGATACAGTAGGCTTTCTGATTTATCTCTGTTGAGTCTTTCAGGCCTAGGGCTACCTAGTAGATAAAGATTAATATTATGGCCATCACTAATAAGGCTATCGACTAATGAGCCTAACAGCAAACGTTTCCAGCCACGCCTTGTTGGCTTACCCATAACAATTTTGGTGACATTTCTATCATTGGATAGCTTGATAATAGCATCACTCATATTGAGTGCGCTCATGGCGATGGTTTCTGCGCCTAGTTGTTCGGCAAAACGTAATACTCGCAGTACACTATCGCGCTTTTCAGCCGACATACGTTCTAATTTGGGTGTTTCGACATAGACAACTATCCATTCGGCACGTAAGCTGGTGGCGAAACGCTTGCCTGCGCGCACTAGCTGTTCTGCCAAGGCATTAGGGCCTATGCAAACCATAATACGTTCACTGACTTGCCACACTTCTGAGAT
>TBL_comb47_HYPODRAFT_10004841_pt1 | contig 15310 bp, 13 predicted proteins | sample TroBogypolimnion_40_FD_10682 | JGI IMG/M metagenome (IMG submission 10682)
CTGCGATGGACGACAAGCCGGGCCGGGCCTTTCACCAGTGGATCAGCCCGGTACTCACCCGCCATGGCTGCGACGCGACGGGCCGCGGGGCGCCCTACGTGACGGACGCGAGTCACTATGCCGCAGCGGGCGCGCCGACCGTGGTGTTCGGCCCCGGCGATCTCGCGCAGGCGCACACGAAGGACGAGTGGATCGCGCTGGACCAGCTGAAGACGGCGGCGGCGGTTTACCTGGATCTGCTGCGCGCGCCGGCGGGGGCGTGACGGGCATTTCGTGGGTCGGGGTTTATCCCCGACGTCAGATGTCGGGCGTAAAGCTCGACCCACGGATGGCTGATTCCTCAGCCTTGACCGTCTAGGGGAGATGGGTTTCGCTGGCGGCCTCATGAAAAGATACCTGCTTGCCGCCCTGCTGGCCGCGTTCGCGTCGCTGAGGGCTTTTGGGGTGGGCCAGACTGAAAATATGGAAGTCGGCATCCGCTCGGGCATCGACAAGGCCGAGAAGGCGAAGCGCGACCATGATGCCGCGTATGCGCAGGATGAGAGCAAGCGCCTGCGGCGATACCTGCTGGCGAGCGTGAAGGCGGTCGACACCGGCGAGAAGCTGGTGAAGCCGGTGGATGCGCGCGCGATCGCCGCCCAGTTGAACCACGTGCTCCAGCAGCAGGGATTTCGCCCGGTCGGGCGGGATGAAAAGCCGGAGATTGTCATCACCGCCCTGTATGGCCGCGGCATGCTCATCAATCCCTACCTCGACCCGGACACGTTGCCGGCGAACGATTATCGGCGGGGCATCCGCGCCCCTTCCAACCTTTCGAACAGCGTGCCGACCACGCCGGTGCTCGACCATGCCAGTTTCGTGGGCCTGCGCGATAAGACGGCGGCGCTGAACTACGAGAAAGTGGCGATTCAGGTGTCGGCATGGAAATACCCGCCCCCGCCCAATCCGAAGCAGAAGCCCCTCGTGCTGTGGGTGACGACGATGTACTCGGACGACGCCGACCACCGGGACCTCAACCTGATCAGCGCCAAGCTGCTGGAGAGCGCCGCGCCCTATTTTGACAAGCACATCGACCGGGAAAAGGAAGTGAAGCTCTGGACCCCGGTGCCCAACGGCAAGGTGAACGTGGGCACGCCGGAAGTGGTGCCGGACGCGAAGAAGTAAACGCGGGACGGTGCTGGCGATGGAGGCGAAGGTGACTCGGACGCTCGATGCGTTCTTCCCCGGGATCCTGGGCGCGGTGGATTTTCCCGAAGTGCTCCGCCTGGGTCGCACGCCGGCGATCGTGGCAGGCGCACGCGACGCTGGGGGGCGCCTGCGCGGGCCCGTCGCGGCGCGGGCGGCTGCGCGGGCCGCGGGATAAGATTTTGGCTGAAGGATTGTCCTCTGGCGCGGAAATCGCTCTCGTGGACTGGCTGCATCGACACGTTCACGCCCCGCGCTAATCCATGTCCACGCTCAAGCTCATCGCCTGCGACGTTCTGGTCGGACTCCCGCGCAAGCCCTTCGCGCTGTTCCAGCCGGACGCCGAGGACCTCGATCGCGAGCTGGCGCGGCTGGAGATTGCGTCGGCGGTGGTGCGACACCGGCAGTGCATCGAGAACTTTCCCCACTGGGGCAACGACGTCCTGGCGCGCGAGGCGACGGGGCGCGGGAGCTGGATCCCGGCGTTTGCGCTCACGCCGGACGGGGCACCGGACGACCACAACATGGAGACGATGCTGGCGCGGGAACTGGGGCGCGACATGCGCATCGGGTGGATCAGTCCGCGCGAGCACATGTTTTCGCCCCGGCCGTGGTGCAGCGGGAAACTTTACGGGGCCTGCGCGGACGCGCGGCTCCCGCTGCTCGTGGATTACCGGGGCATCACGCTGGACGAAATTGAAGAGGTGCTGACGGCGTTTCCGAAACTGCGGCTGATTGTCACGCAGGTGCCGCGGCTGGGGCGGCACCGCTCGTTGTATGCGTTGCTGGAACGGCATGCGGGGCTGCATCTTTGCCTGAGCAGCGCGTATTCCGTGCACGAAGGCATCCCGGATCTCGTGGAGAAATTCGGGCATGCACGCTTTGTCTGGGGCACCTCGTATCCCGAGGCCGAAGGCGGGGCGTCGGTCACGCTGCTGACTTACGCGCCGGTGTCCGACGCGGCCCGCGCGGCAATAGCGCATGGCAACATCGAGCGGCTGCTGGCGGAGGTGAAGCCATGAGCGCGCCCGATTATTTCCAGACGGCGGGCCGGTCGGGCCGGGCGCTCGAGGACGTGATGCTGATCGACGCGCACGCGCACTTTGGCCACGGGCCGGATTTTCCCATTGTCCGGCCGACGGCAAAGGCGCTGGTCGCCTCGATGGACCGGCTCGGCGTGCTGCTTTCGTGCGTGAGCGCGATCCCGGCGATCTTCGGTGACGCGGAGCACGGCAACGCGCTCGTCGCGGACGGGATCAGGGAGTTTCCCGACCGGATCTTTGGCTATTTCGTGGTGGACGTCGGTTATCCCGAGAAAGTCACGGCGCAGCTCGCGGGCGCGAAGGAGGCGGGGTTCAAGGGCTTGAAGGTGTGGTCGTACGGCGCGCGGCCGGGGTTGCCCTACAATCACCCGAACTACCAGGCGGTGTTTGCCTTCGCCAACGAGCATGCGATGCCGGTGCTGGCGCATGTGTTCGGCCCGGAGCTTGACGAACTCGAGGGCTACTTCCGGCGGTTTCCCCGGATCCGCTGGCTGCTGGCGCACGTCGGCTCGGCAGAGCTGGAAAAATACATGCAGTTCGCGCGCCAGTATCCGCGGGTTTACGTGGAGCTGTGCCTGTCCGCGTGTCCGCGCGGGCTGATCGAGCACCTCGTGGCGTCGGGCCTGGAGGACAAGGTCATCTGGGGCAGCGACGCGGTGTTTCTCGACCAGGCGTCACAGCTCGGCCGCGTGCTGTTCGCGCAGATCCCCGAGGAGGCCAAGCGGAAGATCCTCGGCCAGAATGCCGCACGGGCGCTGGGCTTCACCCACCGCGCCGAGTAATCAACGCCGGCTGCGCTCGAGCGCCTCGCGGGCGCCGGGGAAATCCGGCCGCAGTTTCAGCACGATTTCGAACTGCGCGGCGGCGTCGGTGTGGCGGTTGAAACCGTCCAGCAGCGCCTGGCCCAGTTGGAAATGGGCGAGGGGAGAATTCGGATAAAGCCGGGCGACCTCCTCGAGGTGAGGCAGGGCCTCGAGCGGGTGACCGATGGCCATCAACGCCGCGGCCAGGCCGCTGTGCGCAGCGGCGTCGGCGGGCTGCAAACGCAGGGCCGCCTCGAAATGTGGAATGGCCTCGGGCGCCTGGCCGCAGCGGTTGAAGGCCCAGCCGAGGGTCACCTGCGCGTCGGTCCAACCGGGCGCAAGTCGGACCGCGTCCCGGAGATAGGGCAGCGCTTCCGCGGCATGGTCGTCCGCGAGCAGAATCGTGCCGAGGCGGAACGGCGGCTCGGCGAGGTCGGGCTTGAGCTTGGACGCGAGGAGGTATTGCGCGAACGCCTCGCGAGTCTGGCCGTCGGACTCGAGTTTGCGCGCCTGGTTGAGGGCCTTGTCGGCGGCGTGCGGGTCACCGCCGAGGAATTTAAGATAGTAGGCGTTGGATTCCTCCACGCGGCCATCCTCGCGCAGTGAGGTGGCGATGCGTTGGTAGATGTCGAAGCGCCGCGGATGTTCGCCCATCTCGGCGATCATGTGCAGCCCGAGCGATTCGGTGTCCCGCCACACCTTCAGCTGGTGGATGCTGAGCGTGCCGAGGAAGACAATCACCGCGACCGGCACGGAGATGCCGAGCCACCGCGGCCACGGGCGGAGGAGCAGCGCGGCGAGGCCGATCGACCAGGGCACGCCTGCGAGGTAGCAATACCGGTCGCTGGTGAAGTGCGGGTGCTCGGTCAGGCCCAGCACGGGGGCGAGCACGAGCAGGTGGCAAAGCCAGAGCACCCAAAGTCCGGACCAGCGGGCGCGGCGAACGAACAGCAGTGCAGTCGTGGTGGCAACGACCACGAGGCTGACGACAAACTCCCAGTCACCGGGCGAAAAATCCAGCAGCCGAGTGTAGTAAGGTGAGAGGTGGAAGGGCAGGAGCGGTTTCCACAGGTAGTAAGCCCAGACGTAGCACGCCTGCATGAAGCGCGAGGCGAGGCCGAATTGGGCCAGTGTGACCGGCGGATTCCAGCCCACCGCGGCGACGTTCGTGCGGGCCCACAGCGTGGCGGCGAGGACTGCGCCCGTGACCACGATGTAAGGCAGGTTTGTCACGATGACGGCCGCGGACCTTTGCGGCCACGGCGCAGCGGAGGTCGGGCGCAGGCGGGCGGGCACGTACCAGTCCAGCACGAGCAGGATGGCCACAAAGCTGAGGGCGAGCGGGTAGGTCAGCAGCGACAAGGCGAGCGCGGCGACGGAGCCCCAGCGGAAGCGGCGCGCGTTGGCCGAGGCTGGAGGCGATTCGAGTGCGCGCAGGTAACACCACGTGGCCACGAGTAGGAAGCAGCCGGACTGGACGTAGATCCGCGCGGACGCCCATGCCACCACCTCGACGCGCAGCGGATGCAAGGCCCACACGAGGGTGCCGGCGAGGGCGGCGAATGCGGCCACCCCAGCGTTGGCGGAATTTTCGGCGGGGAGCCAGAGGCGCAAAGCTGTCCGGATCACGCAGAAAACCAGGACCGTGTTGACGAGGTGGAACAGGATGTTGCCCAGGTGCGTCGAGTAGGCCGTCAGGCCGAACAGGTCGTGCTCGATGTTCCAGCCGAGCCACGCGAGGGGAAAGTAGCGGCGGGAGTAGGTGGTGTCGGTGAACATCCACCGGAGGTTCTCCCACGTGACCCCGCCTAAATGGGGATTCAGCTGGAGGTTGTGGTCATCGTCCCAGAGGACGAAATGAAACCCGCGCGCACTCCCAAAGACGATCCAGACGGCGGCGGCGCATCCGGCCAGCACGGCCCACGTCAGCCAGTCCTGCCTGCCGGGCCTGCTCGCGGGGGTCGCCATGGGTTACGGAGGAAACGCCTCCGGTGTTCCCGGGCGCAAGACCATTTGTCCCCGCGGCACGCCGGCCGCGGAGACACGTGTGGGCAGGAAAGAAATGTGTCGCCCTCGCCATGGTGGTTTGGAGATTAAGGCAATGGAGCAAGTGCTGATCGCCGGGGCATTCGTCGGGGGTGCCGGCGCCTCGCTGTGGGGTTGGGGGTGGGCAATCCGCCGGTGTGTCCGGGCGGAGCCATGGCCCGTGCCGCTGACGTGTGCCTTGGGGTTGGGCGGCGTGATTTTCCTCGGTGGACTCCTGAACCTGGCTGGAATCGCCCACCGCGGCATGCTGGACGCGGTGCTCGAAGCTGGCTGGTTCCTTGCCGTCGTTGGCTTCGTCACCCGGACGCGCGGTCCGGCCCGCTTGGATTGGCGCACGGCGCTCGTGGCGGGCCCTTTCCTTGCCACGGCCTGGTTCGTGGCGGCCTGCCTTACGCCGTGGCGCGCGTTCAACCACCATGACGATTTTGAGCGGTATTTCGCTTATCCGGTTCGAATGCTCGCGACGGGCACCGTGGCGGGAAATCCGCTGGGCTACATGGGTGGGGACACGCTCGGCGGCCAGGCTTACCTCCAGGGATTTGTTGCCGCGCATCTGCCGCTGGCTCACTTGGGCGACGTGGATACGTTGTTCGGGTTGTTGCTCTGCCTTGCCTTGGCGGGTTTTGCGGTCGCACCCGGCCGGTGGGCGATCGGGGCGGTGGTTGCGGAACTCTGTGTCGTCGCAATCAATCCCCAGATCGTAAATGTGGCGGCATTGTTCATCAGCGCAGCGTTGATGATGGCGGCGGTATTCGTCAGCGCGTACCCGGATGCGCGCGAAAATACCCGATGGGATAAGTCGGCCGTCCTGTTGGGCCTGCTGTATGCCGCCTTGGTTGCGCTCAAGTCCACCAATGCCCTGTTCGTCGTGGCCCACGCCCTGGCTCTCGCCTTGGCCGGCCCGGGGTCGGGATCGCGCCGACTGCGCTGGCTTGCGACGACGGGACTCTGGACCGCGGGTTTCCTGCTGCCGTGGATTTTGATGCATGCGCCCCAATATCTGATGGTCGCCCAGGAGACACCGGTGCTGTCGGCGCGGCCGCTCGGCGAGCCCCTCCGGCTTTTCTCGGCGAAGACGCTGGTTTATGGCTCAAGCCAGTTGGACTATTCGATGATCGTACTGGCGGCGGCGGCAGTCACCGGCCTTGCCTGGATCACGAGGCGGCGAGGCGGAGCGGAACAAAGCTGGATTCAAAGGGCGGTGATCGCCGCGGCTGGTAGCTTGGCCGTGGTTTACTTTGGCCTGGTCGTGGCAGGAAATTTCCTTTTTGGAGTCGAGGCCGCCACGCGCTACGCCTGTCCGGTGATGATCGGCGTATGGCCGGCCCTGCTGCGGCTTGGCGAACTTGCGGTGGGAAGCGAGCGTCGCCGCCTGATCCAAGCCTGTCCGTGGGCCCTCGGTGCGGTGGTGGTGGCAATGTTCGCCCCCTCCCTGGCCAGTCGCACCTCCCAGATTGCGGATTCAGGGGTGCCGCTGGCTTACTATCCGCAGTTCAACGCGCCCCAGGCTGCCGGGTTGTTCGCGTACACGCACGAGGTCCTCGAGGGAACGGAGGGGACCCGGCTGAGGGCGATTCAGGCGATGGTACCGGAGCACGAGGCGCTGGCGGCGTGGGTGATGGCGCCTTTCCTGCTGGATTTCAGGCGCAATCCCGTCTGGCACACCGATCCGTATGGAATCGGGATGCCGTGGGCGCGACTGCCGCAGGATTGCCATTATTTCCTACTGGAGCACGATGGATATGCGGTGCGGTCGTTTGACCAGTACCGGTGGCAACTCACCGGTCCGGGTTTGGCGGACCGCGTGATGGCCGCACGGACGCTGGCCTTCGTCCAGAAAATGCAGGACCTTATGCAACGCGGACAGGTCATCCACATGGATGATTCGTTCGTCCTCGTGCGGCTGCCGCAATAGTGCCGACCTCAAAGCGGTCGGAAACTTCCTGCCGCCGGGGATGCTGGACCCGGCGGTCGCACTCGAGATCGGCCCCAATCGGTTCTGACCCGTGGCCGGTGAAAACCAAAATCCCCCGCAACCTTGCGGTTACGAGGGAGTTAAATTGGGTGCAGGGGCTGGATTTGAACCAGCGACCTTCAGGTTATGAGCCTGACGAGCTACCAGGCTGCTCCACCCTGCAACAAGGGGAGGCGCAACGTGCTCCGCAGCCAATTGCCTGTCAACGCCTATTTGGATTTTCGCGCACTTCGCGCTTGCCAGCGGTGCGCTCGATGCGTGTTTTGGACCGCTCTGCCAGTTAGCAATCATCAACCATAACCTCAGTCACGATCGCAAGGCGGCCCATTGGCCGGCCTGTGTTTCGAATACATAGATCATCATGAACGTTCCCAGTCCCAAAGACCTGCTCGATGCCGGCGTGCATTTCGGGCACCAGACCAAGCGTTGGAATCCCCGTTCGAAGCCCTTCGTCTTCGATCACCGCCAGGGTATCTCCATCATCGACCTCGGCAAGACCCACGCGGCCCTCGAGAAGGCCTGCCAGTTTGTCGAGGACACCGTCGGCAACGGCGGCAACATCCTCTTCGTCGGCACCAAGCGCCAGGCCAAGGAAATCGTCCGCGAGGCCGCCAGCCTCACCGGGATGCCCGTATGCGTTGACCGCTGGCTCGGCGGCACGCTGACGAACCACGAGACCGTCAAGAAATCCATCGCCAAGTTCAAAAAGTACCAGGCGATGGAGACCAGCGGCGAGCTGGCCAAGCTCTCTTCCAAGGAGGAAGCCGCCATCAAGCGCGAGATGGTCCGCATGCAGCGCAATTTCAGCGGCATCGCCGACATGGTCGGCCTGCCGTCCGCCATGTTCGTCGTCGACGTGAACCACGAGAAGATCGCCGTCGCCGAGGCCGCCCGCTGCGGCATCCCGTGCGTCGGCTTGTGCGACACGAATTCCGACCCGACCACGCTGAGTCACCCCATCCCGGGCAATGACGACGCGGTGAAGTCTGTCCGCATCATCGTGGACGCTATCGTCGCCGCCGTGCAGAGCGGTCTCGCCCAGCGCGACACGCGCCGCGCCGCCCGTGGCGCGGCCGATCTCAAGGGTGTCACCGCCGGCGTCCAGCCCGTCTCGGCCACCGAGGTTGACCTCTCCAAGATCGACCTGCCCGCCGACGTGGTCGCAGTCGTCGAGGGCGACGCCGAGGCCATCGTGCCCCCCGCCGCCAAGAAGCCGGTTCGTGCCAAGAAGGCCACGGTCAAGGCCGAGTAATCCCGCTGTCATTCATCTCCATCGCATTCCGTAATGAGCACTCCCATCTCCGCTCAAATGGTCAACGACCTGCGCATCGCCACCGGTGCCGGGCTCCTCGACTGCAAAAAAGCCCTCACCGAGGCCGACGGCAACGTTGAGGCCGCGACGACGATCCTGCGCAAGAAGGGCGCGGCGTCCGCGGCCAAGAAAGCCGACCGCGTCACGAAGGAAGGCCTGATCGAGAGCTACATCCACGTCGGCGGGAAGGTCGGCGTGCTGCTCGAGGTCAACTGCGAGACGGACTTCGTCGCGCGCAACGACGACTTCAAGTCGTTCTGCCGCGATGTCTGCCTGCAGATTGCCGCCGCGAGCCCGCTCTACGTTTCCCGCGACCAGGTGCCGGAGGCCGACGTCGCCAAGGAGCGCGACATCGCCGTCGCCCAGGTCCAGGGCAAGCCGCCCGCGGCGGTGCAGAAGATCGTCGAGGGCAAGCTCGACAAGTTCTTCTCCACCATCTGCCTGCTCGACCAGCCGTTCGTGAAGCTGCCGGAGAAGACGATGAAGGACATCCTCACCGAGCGCATCGCGAAGACCGGCGAGAACATCCAGCTCCGCCGTTTCACGCGCTACCAGCTCGGCGCCTGAGCCGTCGCAGTTGATTTTTTCGAAGGCGCCCCCGCAACGGGGCGCCTTTTTTATGGACGGATTTTTCAACCACGAAAAACACGAAAACCATACCGGCGCAGTTTGGCCCACGGAGCACACGGAATACACGGAACGGTGAGGCCGAACCTACTGGATCTTAATTCGAGCTTCGGACTATTCCGTGTCCTCCGTGTATTCCGTGGGCATGATTTTCGAGTGTTTCGTGTTTTTCGTGGTGAATCTCCGATCCGTGGTTAATTTCCTCCCATGACTGTCACGCGTGTGCAGATCGTTCGCCGGGGTCTCTCGAACCGCTGTCCCAACTGCGGGGGGAAGACGCTGTTCAAGGAGGGCACGCTCTTCCAAGTGAACCCGGCCTGCCCGGCTTGCGGAATGAAGATCGAGCGGGACGAGGGCAGCTTCCTCGGCGCGATGTCGCTGAATTACGGCATCACAATCATCGGCTTTCTCGTCCCGGTGCTGCTGCTCTACATGGGCGGCGTGCTGCCGGGCATGGCGGCGGCGATCATCGCGGGCGTGGGGGCGTTCGGCTTTCCTCTGCTGTTCTACCGCTCCTCGCGCAGCTGGTGGTTGATGAACTACTACTTTTTCCTGCCCCAGCACCTGCCGGCAAATCTGGGCGCGGTGCGCAAAGGCGAGGACCAGAATATCTGATCGGCGATTTTCGCGCCGAACCGGCCGCTTCCGCGTGAAGAATCCCACCGCCATTTCCCAGCCCTTTGGCCGGCTTCCGGATGGACGCAGCGCCCAGCTCGTCACGCTGGGCCAGCCGGGCGGGCTGGAGGTCGATGTCACGGACTTTGGCGGGATTGTGACGGCGATTCGCGTGCCGGGCGGTGCGGGCGGGGCGACTGACGTTGCGCTCGGATTTGCAACGCTGGACGAATATCTGCGGGGCCATCCCTACTTTGGCGCGATCACCGGCCGGGTCGCAGGCCGGATTGCCGGCGCGGCGTTCGAACTCGACGGACGGCGTTATCCGCTGGCGACCAACGATGCACCCAACCACCTGCACGGCGGACGCGTGGGGTTCGACAAGCAGCTGTGGCGCGTCGAGGCGGTGACGGCAGATTCCCTGAGATTGAGCCATGTCAGCCCGGACGGCGACGAGGGCTATCCCGGCACGCTGGCGGTCGTGGTGGAATACCGCGTCGAACAGGGCACGACGCTGGCGATGCGGTATGAAGCGACCACGGATCGGTCGACGCCGCTCTGTCTGACGAACCACACCTATTTCAACATCGATGGCGAGGGGACCGGGGATGCGCTCGGGCACACGCTGCAGATTCGCGCCGACGCGTTTGCGGTCACCGACGAGCGCCTGGCGCCGCTGGGTCGCGTGGCGCCGGTCGAGGCGGCAGGCAACGATTTCCGCGAACCGGCGCGGCTGCGCGAGCGACTGGGGCGGCTGTGGCAGCAGCACGGCGATTACTATCTCCTGAATTCGCGTCGGGCCGGGACGGAGCCGGCGGCGAGCCTGTGGTCGGGGGACGGATCGCTGCGTCTCGACGTCCTCACCACGGAACCGGGCGTGCAATTCTATGCGGGTCGCTTCCTCGATGGTACGCTGCGCGGCAAGCGCGGCCGGCCCTACGTGCCCTACGGCGGCATTTGCCTGGAGTGCCAGAAATTTGCCGGCGGTCTCGGTCGTCCCGGCTTTGCCCCGCTCGTGCTGCGACCGGGTGAAACGGCGCGGGGTGAAATCCGGTATCGGTTTGAACGCACGGTAAGCGGCGGAACCTGAAACCGCTTCCCGCCGCTCGCCGGGCCTGGGTGTAGGAGCGGGTTTATCCCGCGATAGGAGATGGGCATCGCGGCGTAAAGCCGCTCCTACAGAGGGGATTCGCGGCCGGGCTCAGGCGTCCGCGCGCTCGTAGGAGTCATGCCACTTGTGCATGACCAGCCAGCTGAGCGAGATGACGAACGCCACGAAGATGAAGCCCAGCACACACGTGATGGCTGCGGTGGCGAAGAGCGCGGGGTATTTGGCCTGGCTCGAGAAGATGATGGCCTGGAACCCCAACCCGCCGCCGTCGCCGGCGCTGCTGCCGGCGGTGTAGTCGCCGACGAGCGCCCCGATGGGCGCGAGCGTGGCGGCAATGCGCAATCCCGTGAAAAAATACGGGAAGGCCGCGGGCACGCGGAGCCGGAGTATCTCCTGTGCGCGGCTCGCCCGGTACATCCGGAAGAGTTCCACGAGGTTCCGGTCGGTCGAGATGAGCCCCTGCGTGCTGTTCACCACCAGCGGGAAGAAGCAGATCAGGAACGTGATCACGACGACGCTGTGGAGGCCGGGGCCGACCCACAGGACGAGGATGGGCGCGAAGATGATGATCGGCGTCATCTGCAGCAGCATGAGGTAAGGGTAGAAACTCACGCGGACGAGCGACGAGAGGGACAGTGCGAGGGCGAGCAGGGAGCTGACGATGATGGCGGCGGCGAAGCCCAGCAACGCGCCCTGGGTGGTGTTGAGCGCGGCGCGGGCGAGGGAGCCGGCGTTTTCGTGCAGCGCCGTGAGGATGTCGCCCGGCGACGGCAGGAGGAATTGCATCTCCTCGCCCATGGAGAAACGGACCACATACCACACGGCGACGAACAGCGCACCGGTGGCGGCGGGGAGCAGGATATTGAGAAAGCGCTTGGACATGGTCAGGCGGCGGCGTTTTCGACGGAGCGGAGGACGCGCGAAACCTCGGCGACGAGGTCGTGGTACTCGCGCGAGAGCCGCGTCTGGGCGGTGCGGGGGTAGGCGAACGGCACGGGGATCTCGGCGTGGATGCGCCCGGGGCCCGCGGCCATGACGACGATGCGGTTCGAGAGAAAGACGGCCTCGGCGACCGAGTGGGTGACGAAGAAGGCGGCCCACGCCTGGTGCTCGCGGATGGCGAGCAGTTCCTCGTTGAGGTGCTCGCGCGTCATCTCATCGAGGGCGCCGAACGGTTCGTCCAGCAGCAGGATTTTGGGCGAGAGCGAGAGGGCGCGGGCGATGGACACGCGCATTTTCTGTCCGCCGGAAAGCTGGCGCGGGTAGGCCCGGGCGCGGCTGTCGAGCCGGACCAGGTCGAGGACCTTTTGCGTGGTGGCGGCGATGGCGGCCGGGGCCACGCCGCGCAGCTGTTGCGGGAGGGCGATGTTCTTTCCCACCGTGAGCCAGGGGAGGAGAGTGGGTTCCTGGAAAACGAACGCCAGTTCCGCCGCGGCTTGTTCGGGGGTTTGGCCGTCGACGGTAATCGATCCCGTGGAGATCGGGTTGAGCCCCGCAATCAGCCGCAGCAGCGTGGATTTCCCGCAACCGCTGGGTCCGATGAGGCTGACAAAATCTCCCGGCTGGGCGGTGAGGCTGACCCGGTCCAGCACGACGGGACCCTGGCCGTAGCGCTTGGTGACTTCACGGAGTTCGATAAGCGGGACCGGGGGCATGTCGGCGGCAGGGAGGTTTGGAAGCGGGAGAACCAAGTGGGGCGGAATCGGGGCGTTCGGTGCGGAGGAAATCAGGCCGCCGCGAACGGGTTGACGGCGGCGGTGCGCATTTTTCCCGGGTTTAACAGCCCGGCCGGGTCGACCTCGGCGCGCAGGGTGCGCTTGCGGTCGAGATTGGGGATGCGACCGCCATCCTCGAGCGCGAAGGTGTGCGGGTCGTCGACGACAATGCCGATCTCCCGGCAGTAATCGCTGATCTCCTGCAGGCGTTCCCGCGACTTGAAATAGATCAGCGGCACGGCGCCCACGACGATGTCTTCACCGGCGTAGTGCGACGCTGATGAGCCGACCTTCCGCGCGCGCGCGGCCATCCACTCGTGGTGATGGATGATCTCCCCGGGAAAACGCTGTTGGAGCAGGCGGGACTGTTCCCGAAAATTCGGGCCGAAGGCGATCTGGATATTCGTGAAGCTCGGCTCGACCTTCATCGCCCACAGCGTCGCATGGTTCCAGGTGTAGTCGGTGATGAACGGCGGCGTGAGCGGGTCCGCCAGCGGCGAGTGATAGACGCAGTCCACGCCGGCGGCGGCGGCCGAGGCCGTGATCTCGGCGCACTGGTCGCGGTCGACGAGGAGAAAAACCACGTGCTCGCCCGGGCGGAAGCGCTTTTGCATCGGCTTGAAGAAGGACGGGATCGGCGCCTCCAGCGCCGTGACCAGCCGCTTGCGCCATTCCGGCCGGCGCGCGCAGGCGTCGGTCCAGACAATGAGCTTGTCCCAGTCGGCGCACGAAAGGATGAGCTGGTCGTAGTTGAGGCGCGGTGCCAGCCGCATCTCGATTTCGACCACGAGGCCGGTGGTGCCATAAGTGTGCAGGGCGAGGTCGCACTCGGCCTCTTCCAGCCGGATGATCCGCGGGTTTTCATCGCAGGTCAGCAGCGTCAGCGACTTGATGTTGCCCGGGGTGACGATCGTGCCCCACGTGACCGAGCCGATGCCGCCGAAGCCCCCGCACAGGAAGCCGGCGAACGTGCTCTTCACAAACGTGGACGGCAGGAGGCGCATCTCCCAGCCCAGCTTGCGCACTTCTGTTTCGACGCGGATGAGCCGGACGCCCGGCTCGGCCCGGATGACGCCGTCCGCAGTGATTTCCAGGATCCGGTCCAGTCGCGTGATGTCGAGCACCACGCCTCCGTAGAGCGGGATGCACTGGCCGTAATTGCCGGTGCCGCCGCCCCGGGGCACGACCGACACTTTTGCCCGGCTGCAGGCCACGATGACCGCCTTCAGTTCAGCCAACGAGCCGGGTCGCACGACCGCATCGGCGCGCTTGTCCTTGAGCTGGTCCTTCAGGATGGGCGAATACCAGTAGAAGTCCTTGGAGAGCTGCTCGAGTGTCTCGCCTTGGTGGATCACCTGGTCGGCGCCGACGAGCGCTTGGAGTTCGGCGAGGAGGGCGGGGGTGAACGAGGACATGACCGGGAAGTTTGACTGCTCAGGCCGGGAGGCGAGGGGAGAGGGTCGAGATCACCTTCAGCTCGAAAAACTCCCGCAGGCCTTCCTCGCCGCCCTCGTGGCCGAGGCCACTGGCCTTGATGCCGCCGAAGGGGATTTCCGCGCGGAGGGGTCGCCACTCGTTGACGCCGATGATGCCCGCGTCGAGGGCGTTGGCCACGGCGTTGGCCTGCGCGAGGTCGGTGCCGTAAACGTACGCGGCGAGTCCGAACGGCGTCGCGTTGGCCCGGCGGACCGCGGACGGCACGTCGGAGTAGGGCAGGAGCGCCGCGACCGGTCCGAAGATTTCCTCCTGCGCGAGGGTCATCTCATCGCGGACGCCGCGCAGGATCGTGGGCGGAAAAAAACTGCCGTGGGCGAGCGCGGCGTCGGACGCGTAGCCGCGGTTTTCGGCCACCAGCACGGCGCCAGCGCCGACGGCTTGGTCCACCAGCGCCCGAACGCGCTCGCAGGCTTTGGCGTGAATCAGCGGCCCGACGTCCATCCCGGAGGTGAGGCCGTTCCCCACGCGCAGCGAGCGCCACAGCGCGGCGAGCTTCTCCGCAAAGGCCGCCTCGAGAGTGGCCGGGACGAAGATGCGATTCGCGGTCACGCATACCTGGCCGGAGCACAGCAGCTTGAGTTTGACCAGGTCCGCGGCGGTGGCGTCGAGATCGGCATCGGGCAGAACGATGAACGGGGCGTTGCCACCCAGCTCGAAGGACAGCCGCGGCAGGTGCTGGGCCGCCGCGCGCATCAGCGTTTGCCCGGTCAGCGTGGAGCCTGTCAGCGAGAGCACGCGAACGCGCGCGTCGGCCGTCAGGGCGGTGCCGGCGACGGGCCCGCGCGCGGGCAGGATTTGCACGGCGCCGTCCGGCAGCCCGGCTTCCTTGAAAATCGGTCCGAGCACCAGCGCGACGAGCGGCGTGAACTCCGACGGCTTCCAGACGGCCGTGCAACCGGCAGCGAGCGCTGCGGCGATTTTCTTCGCGCCCTGGGCCAGCGGGAAATTCCACGGCGTCACCAGGCCGGCGACGCCCGCGGGCACCGGCCGCACGTGGTATTCGCGTCCGCGGAGTGGGTGCGGCTGAATGCGTCCGGATAGCCGGCGCGCCTCCTCGCCAAACCACAGGAAGAAACTTGCCGCGTAATCAACCTCGCCCATGGCCTGGCCGAGCACTTTGCCCTGCTCACTCGTGAGCAACGCGGCCAATTCCGCCCGGCGGGCGGTGAGCGTGGCAGCAATCTTTTTGAGGACATCGCCGCGCGCCGCAGCCGGTTCCTCACGCCACGCCTCAAATGCGCGCTGGGCGCCGTCGATGGCTTGGTGAAAATGGCTCGGGCCCGCGAGGGGAATGGTTGCGAGTTGCGCGCGGGTGGCCGGGTTGTGGACGGCGAGGCGCTCCACGCCGTCTTCCAGCCAGCGGCCGTCGAGCCACAGCGCG
>TBL_comb47_HYPODRAFT_10004842_pt1 | contig 15309 bp, 16 predicted proteins | sample TroBogypolimnion_40_FD_10682 | JGI IMG/M metagenome (IMG submission 10682)
CCAACATCATGATGTTCGGCGACTGGTCATGGCTGGGGCAGCGCGCCGCCGCGCAGCAGCAGCGTCTGGCCCGATGGCTCGATATGCTGATGGCCTGCTCAGCCAAGCTCGTGGTGATCGAACTGGGCGCGGGCAGCGCCATCCCCACCGTGCGCCACATCTCGGAGCGGGTGCGGCAGCGGACCGGCGGCACGCTCATCCGCATCAACCCGCGCGAAGACGATGTGCCCAGCGGCCAGATCGGGCTGCCGTTCGGCGCGGCGGAGGGGATTCGGAGAATCTGTGATTGCTTGTAACATGACTCACCGCAGAATCGGCGGGTAGGATCACCTCAATGAAGCGCCGCACGTTCAGACAACATCGCGCGAAAGGTGAACCGGGGCAGCACCACTGCGTTTATGTCGTGCTGCTGGACCCCGCCGTCGGCAAGCTCCGAAAGGTGCGCGCGGAAAATCCCCAGCGCTGCGCCCGTCAAGACCGGCGCGCCGAAGGCGCAGCGTCCAAGTCTGCTTGGGGCATCCGTTACCGCAAGTCAAGGGCCGACCTCTTTATGTCGCATCGCCAGAAACTTTTGCCAGCCATCGTTCACGCTGGCAACGGCCTCGTGGAACATCTTCAACGTTTCGGCGTTCGGGCGGTTTCCTTTCGCGTCGAACTCTTCCGGGCTGCGCGCGTAGCTGGTGACATCGTTCCGATCCGGGGATGCCTGGAAGTTGAAGATTTTAAGCACCGCACAAAGCCCCTGCTTGGCCGTGCGCTGGCGCAACTGGGATTCGCCGCCACCCATCATTTCATACCGGAACGATGACAACATGGCTCCCCATGGATAGCTCGCAGAAACGACATAGTTCGCATCTTCAATGTAGATGTCCACCGATGTTACCAGCAAATATCTGATGGGGGCATGGGGAAAATAGCTGGTCGCGTTGGTGAAACCAGCAACGAGCGCCAGATGATCCCATTGCGGGCCGGTCGCCAGTCCGCGCACCCGTGTATGCGGCGGCACGGGCACCACATTGGTGGAGATCAAGACCGGCAAATCCAGTTCGTGATGGATGACATGACCGATGGCATCGAGCAGTTCGTCGGAAACTTTGCCGACCGGAACGATGACCACGGTGCAGCCCGCGACATTTTCCAATTGCCAATCTATCTGTCCGCGCGGCGACGGCATGATCGGTTGGGCATCCGTCCAGTAAGGTGCTCTGGCTGCGGCTTCCGAGTTGGCAACCGTTTTCGTCAAGTCTGGGGCAGACGGCGATTCCAAAGCCGCGAGCCGGGCATAGGCCGTGAAGTCGTTGGCATCGAGCCGCAGACCTTCGCGATAAAAACGGATGGCTGATTGCGAATCACCGCGTTGATCCAGTTGGCGCGCGTAACGCAGCACCCAGTCGGCGTGATGCCCGGCAACGATATTGTTGTTCAAAGCCAGCACGCGTTCCGCCGCCAGCCGGTCACGGTCGGGGTTGAACGGGTCGAGATACGGATGACGTGTGTGGATGGCATGGGCCAAAAGCGGAAAGGCGACGGCAAAAGGAATGACCCACCACAAAATCCGCATATCGGAAAGTTCCGGTGACTTGAGCCCGCGATACGGCCACGCATACACCCCCAGACAAAGCATCACCACGCCCGCCCCCGCCCAGCCCTGCGGTGTGCGCAGCGAAAAGAAATCGCGCGTGTAAAGGGCGATGACCAGCGGGATGAGCAGCGCAAAGGCTGTGACGCCGAGGGCTTCTGCCGCCAGTTCCCGTCTCGGACGCGGCGGCACGTAACCTTGCGCGACCCGGTTGACTTGTTCCTCCGCCAGTTGACGGGCAGAAAGTTTCAGGGGGTTGTGATGGATGCTCACCCGCTGCGACTGGAATTGTTCATACTGGCGCGTCCATCTTTCCAGCATCGCTTCACGTTGTTGGGCATTGAGGGGTTTCCGCACCGCTTCCGCCGCCAGATATGTGAACCGCAAACCGACAAAAAGCAGAAGGAGAGTGGGCAGCCCCGGAACCACGCCAAAGAGGATCAGACCCAGCAGCGCGATCACGAGGGCTTTGAGCAGATACTTGTAAAGGATACCTTTGATCATCTGACGGCAAACTGTTTCGTGGCCACCCTAGACCTCGGCGGTGTCCAAGGACGGACGCCCGGCTCAACCACCAACCTTATCAGGGAAATCGTCTCCTGCTTGTCACCCGCCGGACCGCAATCCAAGCTCATGCTCATGGCATCCCAGGAATTGAAAACGTGGGTGACACCGTGCCGGGCCAGGCACGCGAAATAATCCGGCTGCAACCATTTGTGGTTTCTCATCTCCACGGCGTAGGGCCAGCCCTTGGGCAGCTGGCCGAGAAACTTGTCCAGATCCGCCACGAAATCCCGGCCATGCTCGTAGTCACTGGGGTAAAATCTGGAAAACTCAAACATCAACAGGCCGACTTGCTTCCGAAACGGTTCGCACGGTCGCAGGAACGCATCGGCGAACAATTTGGCATTCAGAAAATGCTCGTTCGGTTGGCCGGCGCGATGACCGAACCGGGGCAGATTTGGGAATTTCTTGATGGTGATTTCATCGGTGACTTTGAAGCCGAACTGAAAATCCGGCGGCACTTGGCTGATCAAACCTTCCAGATATTTTTGCGATGGAAAGGTGTAATAGGCCGCATCCACGCAGACCGTCTTGAACACCTCGGCGTATTCCGTCAGGCAATTACGCTCAAATCGTGTGGCGGCAACTTTGCCGCGATACTCGTAGCGCGCCGGCGTGTAAAGCTGGCCGAACCAGCCCTCATATTTCCAACTTGATGTGCCCACGAACACGCCTTTGGCGGCTAGTTCTGCTGCTTTGATTCCCATTTGCTCCCGGTCGAACGCCATGCAAAAAGCTGTCTCGCCGAGCGGATAAAGTCAAATTGTTGCGGGTGCCGATTAAGCACGGCGCCGCCAGGCATCGTGCCATCGGCCTGGGTGTGAGCCTAAATCAGGACGTCAATTTTGGTTAAAGTGACGACACCATTGATTTTTGCTCATCGCGCAACCGTCCGCGGCGCCGACATGCCTCACTGTTTTCCAAACAAATCGTCCCATGAACAGCCCAGCGCCTTGCGCAAGCGCAGCACCGTTGTCAGCAGAATGTTCACGTGGCCAGCCTCGATCTTTTGGATCGTGCGAATGTTGAGATCCACCAGTTCGGCCAGCTTCTCCTGCGTGATGGTTTTGATCATCCGCTCCCGGCGCAGATTGACGCCGAAAGCCTTCAGTTGAGCGGCCTGTTTGGAATGGAGAGGCATACGCCTCATTAGGGCGCATTTGCTTCTTTACAACCACGGCACTATGGGGCGTATTCTGATCCAGAAAGAGTTACGCTCGGCTTGGGGACCCCCCGGCGAGATGCTTTGAGAATTAAACGAGAATAAGATTCCCGAAAATTAGAAGAACATCCCAGAGAGCCGGAAACATATTGTGGGAATACTTAACAAACTAGCATATCAGATTGGCAAGTTCTGTTTTCAAGTTCAGAACTGGACTCAAAAAGTGAAGCCGGCCACAGGCATGAACACACCATTGGGAAAAGCGGTTAAAATAAGAGCCTTCCTTGCCGGGATGTTCATCGGCCTTGTGGCGTATGTCGTCTTTCTGAAATTTCTTATTGCGGACGAGGTAACAGCCACGGCTATTGGCTGGATCTTTTTCGCTCCGCAATATTTTGTTATTTGGGTAATTCCCCAGCTTGATTTGCCAGAAACCGTGGGGCTGGTTTCTTGTTATTCAATCATCATGCTACTTTACGGTTATATCGTCTTGAGCTTTCGCCTATCACCCAAAACAGCCGTTGGGACGTTTTTAAGCACAGCTCTGTTATTCTTGGTGTTTGTTCATTGGTTTGACTCTCTGATGCATTCTCCCTCCGTGGAAAAGCTGACGGTAATTATATTTTGGCCAGTCTACTTGTTGAGCGAAACATTTGACCATGCCGGCGTATCTAGCCAATTCGTCAGGATTCTGATCGATTGCGTGTCCGTGGCATTTTGGTATGCGGCACTAATTTGCTGCGTGCGGACGACCTTCATGCCCATTGGAAAGTCTGTTACAATTGGTCAACCAAATGAGCCACCACGCCCGGTTGGAGCGGTGATTGTTAACTGCGCCAAATGTAATCAACAGCTGCGGTTACCAGCATCCCCTTACGCTGTCCAAGTTCGTTGTCCGTCTTGTAAATATGAATTCAATGTCGCACCGAAAGGGTAAAATAATTTATGCTTCCTGATTACTATTTTGACCTCGGCATACCGTTCAGCGCCGATTTGAAAACCATAAAGAAGGCGTATCGAACAAAAGCTGTTATCGCCCACCCGGATCGTGGTGGATCCCACGAAGCGATGCTCCGGATCAACGAAGCACATGAAATATTGAGCAATCCGGATACCAGAAGACATTACGACGAGGCTCGGGCAAATCAATACAATCAAGGGGCCCAACAAAAGGCCACCGCGGATTCTTCCCAGGCGCGGCAGCAAGCCGAACAATATCCTCGTCAGTGGAGTGATTTTGAATCCTGGCTGGCAAAAGATTTTATGGAAGCCAAATACGGGCAGGCGGGGATTTGGCCAACCATTGAAAACAGCAACAGTGGTGCCTTGCTAATCATCATCGGTTTGGCTGTAGGTGGCTTTGCTTCATACGCCTTTGTTGACAATGCTCGCGGCGTTATTCTCGGAGCGGCCGTAGGCGGATTTGCTGGGCAATGGATTCATAAGCAAATCGGACAATCCATGCGCATTCCAGGTGCTCCGCCAAGGCCGCCAGCGCCTTCCCAAAACGAATATTCCCCACCCTTGAAAGCCCCGAAGGCGGAAGCAACCGCAGCACATGAAAAAGGGGTTGGGCTTGCTGTGATTTGCGCGGTCATAGCATTCTTTGTTCTCATCTTTGTCTGCAAGTCCACGATGGGTGACGGCTTTTTTATTGAACAGGAATCGTTCACCAACTGGCCAGGCGTTTTCATTGGAACCGGTATCTGCACCTTCATCGCATACCGCGTTGGAAGAAAGCTCTAACCGAACAATTCCTTAACCAAAATAAAACCGGAGCCAGCCATGAGAAAAACCATAAACCGAGTCGGGGGTGGCATACTTATTTGTTTGGTAATCATCATTCTGATTGCGAGTGTGATTGCCTGCATAGTGCAGGAGAATTACGACGCCCGGCGAAAAGCAATTATCAAACAATGTGAGAGTGCTTTGCCGCTGCTGACCCGCCGTTATCAAGCTTTTGTTACTTTGCTCGATTTATGTGAAAAGCAAGTAAATTGGAACGATAGCTTTGAAACTTTTAGAAATGAGCCGAACCCTCTCATCCAACAGAATCAATCAAATGTAGCTCAAATCGCCGAACTGAACGACCATGATCTCAAGCGCTTCATCGGTCGCATAATCGTGAAGAAGCACTTTGTTTCCAGTGATTATGGCGATTATTCGGAAGTCGCTAGGAAGGCGTTCGGCACCGGCTTGCAGCCAGCCGTCTATGAGACGAATTCAAGTTTTATTGTGATTGATTTTACAGAATTACATCAAGGCGTCGCCCGCTTCGTCAACGGCACTACCGCATTTGAAAAAGTCATGGGTGCGACAGGGATCGAGGCCAACCTCCCAAAGATGCTCAGGGTGATGGCGAATTTTGAAGCAATCAATGCCAACGAGTTAATGGGACAACTAAAAGCGGATTTGATATCGACTGACCCGGCTGCATCCGCCGCGCTTGCGGCCGTCGGACATTCCGTGGAACAATACAACTCTGAAATTTCTCATAGTCAAATCGCACAGCTGATTGAAATCCTGCCAATTAACACAGCCTCAAAGCTCATCCCTGGGGATGAAGGGCGTGCTCCGAATTAGAATGGAAATCCCTATCCGGCCTGACTGTCTCGGCTACTTTTTAGATGTTGATGCCATTCACAATGTCTCCGCCCGGAGACAGCCCTCATCCGGTCAGTCTGGCCAGCAGCCCGGAAAACCGGTTCTCCGTGCGGTTGTTCTTAACCGCCATCCCCAGCGCCTTCCGCTGACCGATCAGCACCACCAGTCTTTTGCCGCGCGTGATGCCCGTATAAACGAGATTACGCTGCAGGAGCATGGCGGGACAAGGGATTTCATAGGCGTCATTCGCAGTGAGTTGGTGCATCCGGAGGGACTTGAACCCCCAACATTTTGATCCGAAGTCAAACGCTCTATCCAATTGAGCTACGGATGCCCGCCACGATATTGCAGTTCCGCGCGCTACTCGTCGAGCGTGCAGGTCGGGGGGGCAGGCATTTGGTTCCTAGGTCGGGTAGTCAGCCAAGATAACTGAATGATGAAGACCGGAATATTTTGAAAAGTCCGTTATGTTATTTTGAGGTGCCAACCACCTGTCACCACCGTTTAATGCTAATGTCGTGACTTTGTAAGTTGTTGTTGTTTAGTGCATATATTGGAAACCGTGCTTCGCCTTTAGAACCGGTTCACAGAGTAAATGTTCAAAAAACCGATTTTTCTCAATTTATAATTCCTTCTGAAAAAGCCTCAATTTGACTTTTCAACGACCCGTCCGCCCCGTCCCAGTAGTCCTGCCCGTCCTAACCGTCCTTGACGTCGGCGGTGCGAAATGTCACGCCGCGGAACCCCCGCCGTGCAGTCATCCGAGCTGTCCCTTCGACTTGGCGCATTACATTGTTGACCCGACCGATCGTAAACTGATCCAGCATCACCGCTGGAAGTTCCTTGAAGAACTTTGCCTGCGGATATAACGCCAGATTCCGCTTTCGTCCGTAGCGTAGGTAATCGGTGTGAATTTCCTGGACCGAAAGACTCTTGGCGGGATTTAGACACAATCGGGCGCGAATATATTCAATCAGCGATTCCCGGGGGGTCGCCCGAGTAATCTCCGTCAATGTTTTGATGGTTTCGACCAATGATCGTATCCGCGGCAAACGAAGTTCATGTACCGGGAAATTCGCCGGATCAGCCGCTGCAAGCTTGGATAGCCACTTGAGCACCACATTGAAAACTTCAACCGTTGTGACCATGAACGATGATTCCTGGCCTCGTATTTGAGTGTGAAAAGTCTGGGCGTCCGCATCAAATGCAAGGCCCAGTCGTCGAGCAATAATCCGCGCAAAAACAGCCTGATTCAGCTCCTTCTTCTTGGGCCCAAGAACCCGGTAATATGGCCCAAAAGACGCAAGCGTCTCAGCCAGAAAGAACGTAATGTCCGCTTCCGCCGGCCAATTGATGCCGGCGAACCTCGTGGTTGCGACGGTCAATGGTGGTTTGCTGTATAGAGCCATCTTCGTGATCACCACCGAACTGCAACTGATGAAACGCAGGTTGCTGCATGTGACATCGTCCGGGTATGAATCAGTGAACCGCACCCATACACAGTGGAGGCCATCTTGAGTCGTCACCATGGTGCCCGCCAACGTTGGGTTAGCCTGGAAAAACTGTTCCACGGACTGCTTGTCCTTGACCATGATCAGGCACAATCCGTTGGACGGACGGCCGCATTTGATGCCGGTGACTGGATCCGGGGAACCGGGAAGGCCGTAACTTGCCAGTATCGCTGCCGGTGACAAGCATCGATCGGGTTTCGAAAGGGTTTCTGTGGCGACGTCTGGACCGAGCGCCTCAAGGATATGGTCGGTCGCGGTGCGCACATGGCCATCCAGTGGCGGCCTCGTCGCGGTGTCCCCAGCCGGGGTGGGGATACGTGCTTGCGGCTTGGTCGGGTCGGCCGGAGCAGGGATCGGTTTTTGCTCACCAGCCGGAGATGTCGGCGGGGTGACCGAGGGTGTGATCACCGGGGCACCCGATCCAATCGTGGCCGGTGCCGGCGCAGTCATACCCGCTGTGTGGTCGTTTGCTGGGCCGTTCAGCAATGCTTTTTCGGCACTCGTCAATATTGAGGTGATGATGTTTTTCATGTTGCCCGAATAGGCTCCTATTGAGCTGAGCTCTATTGGGCTTTTAAATTGTGTCTGTTCTTTTTGACGGACAAGGCAAGGTTGGCCCAAAACAACTCAATTCTTCGAACAAACCCCACCAGCTTGTCGCAAGACTTTTGAAGCCGACGGCATATGATTCAAGGACGCAATTTAATGATTTTAAAAGACGTTCCAGACCTTGGGCAAGTTGATCGAATTCATCACTGATTCCGGTTTGACCCATATAAAATTTCTGGAGGATTCGTTGGCGTTGCCTTTCCGCCTGCCGACATCCTTCCAGTAAGTCGCCAAACACCTTTTGAAATTCGGCGGTTTGTGCCGGCCTCCCAAGCGTTTTTTGTAGCAACTTAATTCTAAGCTCAATGGAACAGTAATCCAAAACGGCAAATTCGCTCCGACCTTGGTCCGCATCCATAAAGCGGAGAATATGGATCAGGGTCTGCTCGAAATCCGTGGTGATAGCGGCCATTTTTAAAGTGGTAGAATCGCGGAAAAGGGTTTTGAATTCCGGACGGGAATCGAAGATCTTTCTGGGATTCTCAACCGGTTTCCAGTCCATTGGAACTTCGATGGTAATCTTTGGCTTAGTTAATTCAGGATTAATATATAGTTCAGAGTCAGAGTTGGCTTGCGAGTCGGAATTATTCATGAGGTGTCGATTTTTCATAATTTTGTCAGTGGTTGATTTTAATAGGTTAGATTTCTGCGTTGACCAGTTGCCCCACCCGACACCCTTTTGCGGGACCGGGTGGAGCATTGCCGGTTGGTTTAGATCCTAGTTCGGAATCCCGCTGGAATTTCCCGTGTGCGCCAGTTGGCGACCGGCCATTCTTCCCAGTCCCCGCCATGAGGATTCGCCAGATCCAGTGCGTGGCCATTGAACATGGCGTTCTTGCCTAGCTGCTTCAAAAAGAAGGCGGCGCCAAACTTCCTGCACTGTTCACGTAAGTCGAGAGCCCACTCGACGTGGAACGGTTCCGCCAACACATCGGAGCCGCCGCCCATGATGACCCAATCAATTCCGGTCAGATCCAAATTCAACGGTGCGAACACCGGCTCGCAGGACAAACCCTTGAACTTGCTCGGCACCTTCCTGAGTTCTGCCACCCGACCTGCTGTCGCTTGCGACGTGACTGTGGTCATGGCCACCAGGTTGTCCGGCCACGGGATGCCTTTTTTAATCAACCAGCGACCAAACTCCGCCATGCGCGCCGGACGCTTGCTGAGCCATAGCCAGAGGTGCCGGCGACCGTTCTCCGAGGTCACTACGTCGATGATTTCCCGCTTCAGATAATCGAAGGGAACACCGCCGCTGAGCGCATCGCCCATGTCCGAGACAAAAATCGTTCTCGGAGCATCGAGCAGCCAGGGTTTGGCGGCGCGTTCCTGGGCTGAAGGTGGCCCCCACTTCGCTGCCGCAGCCATGCGGCCGGGAAACAGTTTAAGTTGTTCAAACGAATCGGCGTAGCCTTTGTGCGCGGCACGCATCGTGCCGAGTAGCCCGGCATAGCATTTGCAGGCTGCCCGAATGACGTTCACTAGTGCAGCGCCAGCCGCCTTTTCCAGTTTGAATCGCGCAACCAGTTCGTTGGCGATCGCTTTACGGTCGGAATATATTTCCGAAGTTGCCCGGCCGCCGATGACGGCAGACACTGTCATCCGGATGTCCTTATCCGGCGGCAGGCAGCAAGTGATGATAATTAGCTTCATCAGCTCAGTTATGATTTTCTCGGGGCCAGGCCACAATTCGCAGCCGTCGCAGCCCATTACTGGATTGGCGCTATCATCGCACCATTGTATTTTCGTGTGTTTCATATGGTTAGTCCGCATTCAGGTGTAATCGCCCGGCATTTCGAACGAAGTGTGTTGAGCGGTTTCATCTCAAGATTTAAGACCGGTATATTTTTCCGGGTTGGATTCTTTCAAGAGTTGAATCACCTTGTCGGTGCGCAGCCGTATGCCGGATATGGAACACTCCGGAACCTCGGGATCCGGTCCCAGATCTCGGCTTTCGAGGATGCCGGCTTTATTTAGAATCACCGAAGCTCGCATGAACTCCTTGGAAAAGTAATGAGCCCACCAGTAATCCGGACATGTAGATCCCATCGATTCGTCTAGGGCCAGAAATCCATCGATATTGAATCGCGCGCGATGCCGAAAGCTAAAATCCGGACGGACTTCGAAGCATCGGAAAGCCACGCTAAAGCCGGTTCTTAAATTGCGAAACGGATTGCCGAACGCAAGCATGGGATCGTTCTTTTTTTTTGGATTTTGTTTCTTCAGGAGGGCCAACGCAAAATCTTCCTGCCAATCTTCGCGATCGTCGATGTCCTGAAGTGCCCATTGACTCGTGCGAATCTTCAGAGATTCCGCGTCCGAGGTCAGTGTGACCGTTGGTGTTGGTGTTGTCGTGTTGTCGTTAGATGTAGTTGTCGTTTTCATTTCTTAATAAGTTTGATTTCTTTACTTCTGCAGTCCGGCCAGGTTTTCGGGCCGATTGACCTGCAACTGCATGGAAGATGACATAATCCAGACTTACAACCTCGGTTCCGTGGACCAGATTTACCCCGAGTTATCTGTTCTCCAAGCAGCTATGAGCGAAGAGCCCATAAACACGCTCCGGTAAGCGATCCATTCAAAACGAAGAACGATGGAAATCTCACCAAGGATAAGCCTGAATATGAAAATGCCGAATCTTCAACAAATTCGTAATAAACTGGATTAACCACTCAATGTGGACTTTACGCGTGCGCTGATTGACACAACGCCAAAGGTTTGAGAGTGTCGTCTCGTATGCAGCCTAAGCTGGCTCGCCTTCCTGCGAGTCAGTGCGGGGGAACCAACCCTTGGGAAACCAAGGATGGACCATGGATGGTCAAAGCCATCGTGTGTCTTTTCGACATCATTGCGCTGTTAATGTGGGGAAGGGCTGTAAAACAAGTTTTGTCTGCCTTCAAGTTCGGTCATTCGCGGGTTGAATTTTCCTCCTTTCCATACCACATACCGAAACCGGTTAACATTCGCTGGCTACCCGGCGGCGGCATCAGCCGGGTGAATCGCGGAACGTTCACGCTTCGTTGCATTGAGGAATGGATGGAGCGCCGCAGTGGCGGTGAAAATCAAGGTGCCATCCTGGTGCATGAGGAAGTCTGGAGTGCCCGGTGGATCATCGAGCAGCCGCGCAATTTTCCACTGAACGAGGCGATGGAACTCTGTTATGAGCTGCCGCCGGATGCGCTGTCAACCCGGATCTCCGCCGACAAACCATTATTCTGGGAGCTGGAGGTCAACCTCAGCCTCTCCGGATTGGACTTCAACGAAACCTATCTCGTGCCGGTTTACCGACCGTGAAGGAGGCGTCCGTGATGTTGACATCAAAGCATCTGCCAGATTCCATCAGTGGCCAGATCCCAATACCAAGAGATGGTTGTCCTGCGAGTGGTTGTGGAGTTGATGATCCAGAACAAGTGGGCTCATGGTCTGGATTTTGTTTATCAATCGGCGCTCAGGTGCGGGCTGCGGCACAATCAGACGTTCGCGGCGTTCGCGGGGCGAACGCCACTCACTCTGCGCGTCGCCTCCGACCACTCACGCGCCTCCGCCGCGGAGGCGCGTTCGGGTTCGTCGGACTCCGCTGGCTGATTGGGCCTGCGCCCCCTTCCATTTCATGCGGCGCTAAAGCGCCGCATGAAATTATTTTTCCTCTGGAACAGATAATTCAACATGATGCGCGGCCTTTAAACCGAATGACAGCCGTTCAGGCGGCCATCCGCCCATTCGGGTGCGGTGGCCGAAGTTCGTTCCGCGATTTCCAATACGAGAATCGCGAATGACGGGGCAATGACGGATGATCGAGCTGTTCAAAATAGTGTCTTTCCCACCGGTCAATGTCCGTGGAGTCGTTAGCGCCAGTCACCGGTGCGCGGCCACCATCAGCACGGCGCTCGGCATCACGCTCACGTAGCGCACGTCGATACTCGGTGACGTGGCCGAAGTAATCCCGATGGTTGGCGTTGCACCGCCCGTAACGCGATACGCGGCGCAAGCACCAGGAAACGTCCAATACGTTCTTTAAAAATTCATTCGTTTCTAGGTTCAGGTGTGCCAGTCCCGCCGGCGTATGATTGCTGCGCTCCGCAGCACTGATATACGCTGCAGCGAGGTCAATGGGCTTAAAGATGTATTTAACAACCCGACGCAGATCGTCAGCCGTGCGGAGCCGGTAGCACGCCACGGATGGAAACAGTTTCGTCTGAAGCGGGCGACAGTTAAGCATTTTCTGCCGAACGAACCGCCGCAGTTCCCGAGCCCCATCAGCCGAGAACCCCGGCGACCACACCAAATAATTTGCGTGTGGCAAGACACGGAGGGGCTGAAACCGCACGGCCAGTTCTGGACCGCCAACAGCGCCGCTGAACCAACAGCCGCTTTTGCTGCCGGTGAATTCACGGACCGCATCCTTAAAAAAACTCCATAGGATCCGACAGTCGCGCAGGTCGTCACCGGTATGGAATTCCACCCCGTAATCCTGACCACCGAACGCTTCGTTTGTGCCACGGACTTTCAAATTTTGAAATTCATCATCGCTGACGTCCTTAACAATCAGCCGATTGGTCTCGTCAGGATTCGGACTCAAGCTGATCACGATGTAAAACACGTCGTTGTCACCGCCGAAGGCATCACCAAATTCTTCGAGGACGGGACGGGCAAGGAGGTTATGGCAACACAGCGGGCACAACAGCCGGTCATGGCATTTGAACGAACTGTAACCGCAACGGATAAAATCTTCCTGCCTGGCGTATGAAGAGCGTGTGATGATGCTGGCAAGCGAATCATAATTATTCCAGCACGACTGCTTGGCCCAGTAATCTGTGAATGACGATCCAGCTGACGGTTTAATTTTTTCCTGTGTGATCCTTAATAGAGATCGTTGTGGAGGTGTGCAGCAACAATGCGCGTGGCGATACTGCTGACCAAGGTTGCTCCAGATCAGATTGCCGGAAGCGCACTCCTCGGGCGTTGGCACCTCGGATGGCAAACGAAGTAGGCTCCGTGAAATCGGCGCATTGGGTGTCAGGGTATCAGATGCGTCTGAAGGCAGGTTGCTGGGCTGAATGTCCATGGTGACGTGACGTTGAGCGGGTGACGGGTGGCGATTGTGACGGGTTTTATGTGCCTTTGATCCTCGGTCTCAAACAGTGGGTGCCACACCCCCATCCGTGAGATGTAAGGGACGTGGAATCAGTGTGTTGAAATGGGTTCATTGATCCGAAAAGACACGAGCAAAGCTATTGTATTAAATAGGCGACACCTTAATGCCGCTGACGGAATTGCTTTGAGTCAGGAAGATTTCGACCGAATGAATTGAGCCAACTCGGTCTTGGAAATGAATATCGCCTTGCCCCGGCGATAAAATGGCAGACCGTCTTTGTTGTATGCGCGCAACGTGTTCGCGCACACGTCGACAATCTGTTTTCCCTTGCTCAGGCGAAAGAGATCAAAGTTTGATCCGCCGACACAGACAGTGTCGTTTTGACTGCTATTGAAGTATTTTTCACTCATGTGATGAGCATGAATGAAATAAAACGGGAAACCTCGGTTCCGTAGGATCGAATTACCCCGAGTTCTTTATTGCTCCCACAAACCCCGCTGTCCTGCCAGCCATGCATCCTGCTTCATACCGATGCTCTCAATCCAAACCGCCATCACCACAAATGGATCGTGGGCGTTAAATGGATTCGACTTTTGTTTGTTACCACCTCTCCTTAGTGACTCGTGCAGTTGGAGTTTAAGTCGCTCGCAACTTGCAATAATACTTCCTTTTGTAATTCTGGAATTCTTATCCACGAATCGCTTTTGTGCAATTTTATGAATATTAGGGTAGCCCCATTTTTTCGAAAGCACTAGCGGCCACACCTCAATCAACCAGGTGTCAATTTCTTTTTTGCCGCCTGGGCAGGATGGCAGTGGTTCTGCAACATTTTGATGGAATACTTTGTGAGCGCCGTCCGGAGACGCTTTCAAAATTCGAGATATATCTTCCAAGAATCCAGAAGGCAACGGCGTTTTATTATGTATCGCACCGATCAGGGCCGCTTCCGCAAGCAATGAATTCGTATTCTTGGAATCAGCACACCAAAATTTACCCCAGTAGCGATACGACTCCAATGCTGCCCTCCGCCAAGATTGAAAACGTGGCTCCCAGAAACTCAAATTTCCAGGCGGGTTTAAAATCCATGCAGGTGTTGGGTTCGGCAATTTTGCAATTTCTTCCGAAGTAAATGGTTTTTCCCAGGTTGCTCCGTTGAATGTATTAGTGGGTTTAGTTGTCACCGATAACATCATTTCGATATGCATCCGTTCTAGCGCAATCAAGTAAGCCGCAGGGTCTAATAACCATAACGGGGGCAGTCCATTTTTTTGATTGGCAAACCATCCGATTAGAGTTTTTGCAAATACTCCACAATAAAAGCATCGGAACAAAAACTCTGCTTTCAATGGATCATCGCATGAGAGCAGTGGTTCTGGCGGGAATCGGTCATAAAACTGTGCTGCCGCTTTCTCAAATCCGTTACGTGCAAATTTTGACCAAAGGGCTGAAACCTGTTTGCGCTTTAAGAGACCCGAACGATCCAACTCGGAAGCAGCTTTTAATTGTTCGGATGCGTTCAAAGAACGAGTGCTGCCGTGCAAGTTCAGCGATCTCGGAGTAACCAAGGTCTTGAGCAATTGCAATTTGTTCTCAGCCTTCAGCGGTTGTAGCGTTGATGACCCAATCACGACTTCTGACGGTTTTGAGTCAGGCATGCCCGTGCCCACTTTCGTTCCCGAACATTCTATTTCAGGGCGGGTTGGTTTTTTCTGCGGCTTGGGCGCTGTAATCTTGGCTTTTTTGACATTGATCATTTGAGCCGGCTTATCCTTAATATTTTTTAGCGATTTCATTTTCATCTGTGGGATGACAACTGTCGGCATTGCAATTGAAGTCGGTGCGCAATGGCTAGCTGCCCGCGCCGCAAAAGGTGTTGGATTTTGTGAGCGATCATTCCATGATCTTCGGTAGTTGTTTGATTGCCTCGGCTAAAACATTTGGCGGCATGGCGGTGTAGTGGTCTGAAATCGCATCGCTGGAATGGCCGGCAAGTTCTTTGGCGACGGCCTGTGTTGCGCCGGTGGCCTTCAGGAGGGAAACGAATGTGTGCCGCAAGCTATGGAAGGAAACCGCATTGACCTTTCGCGTCTCATTGTCCGCGCGTTTTGTCTTTTTGTGTGTGCGTGGCGGCACAAGTCCGGAAGGGAGCAAAACGTCGTCATAAAATTCATTGCTGAAAGCCTTC
>TBL_comb47_HYPODRAFT_10004843_pt1 | contig 15308 bp, 11 predicted proteins | sample TroBogypolimnion_40_FD_10682 | JGI IMG/M metagenome (IMG submission 10682)
CTAAATTGGGATACGCAAAAAAGCATCTTTTTGAATTTTAACAAAAGTCAAAACAACGGTATTTTATTTTCCAAAAGCTGAGGTGATCTGCCCAATTGAGACGCCCAGAATCTTACCCGAGATGAGGTTCAATTGCGTTTCTGTCCCTACAAAATGGAAAATACGCTGGGTATGAGTGAGGCTTTCGCCGGGTGCAAGAAATGCAGCGGGCGAAGAGCTCTCCATTTCGTAAAAAGGGCCCATCTGACTTCCATTGGCAAGCGGACCATCGTTATACGAATTGATCACATCCCCTTTGAAAGGTTCCTTCTGAATTTCCCAAAGCTGATTGATGTAACCGGTATTGGTGGATGGCTTCGTAAACTGAAGAATCGTAAGCATTTGCCGACTTGTGTCATAACTTCCGGCAAATGTTTTTGCCCGCTTGTCTGAAAGTCCAAGTTTGCTTCGATGTTTCCCGTCAACTTTAAAATAGAGGGTTCCGTCGCCAATTTTAATCCGGTCAGCAGGGATTTCTCCGAAGTAATTTGTGGTGGCCACCTTTCCGAGCTCTTTTTCATCACCCTGCTGATAAGGAATAACAACCACACCGCTTTCCGAAGGGGTGAGCATGGCCAGCATCCAGATATTGATGGTCCCTTTTTCGCGTGTCCATTTTTCGGTTCCTGCATTGGTCAGGGAATTGGCCGATTCGAAACCTACCCATTTTATGGTTGAATCGGGAGAGATTCCCAGACTCCCGGAGAGGTCTTCCAACGACAACAGTTTCACCCGACGGTTCAGTGAGACGTTAAATTTGGTGCCCGAGAAATTTTGAAACTGAAGCTCTTTAGTCATTGAAACATTAAGTAAATCATGCGAAACCAGTTTCCACGGCTCACTATCGAGACCGGATGGGGTCTGCCAGTTATCAAAAACCATCTTGTCGCCCGGCTTGAAGAAGATGGAGAACTGACCACCTTCGGGACCGAGCCACATCCGGTCTTCTCCCCCGTAAGCATTGATATGGGGAGCCAACGAATCATTGTTCATAGCTTTATAATTAATCCAGCCGGAACTGCTTCCGGTTAATCCCCTGGCAGTACTTGTAAATACCTTTCCCTGGTATTTGGGAGAAACGATCACCTGGGCATCCCCATTTTTTAAAACAATCACACTGTCTTTTGATTTCAGGAACTGAAGGTCATAGCCGAAAGATCCTTTTTCGAATTGCTGTGTCTTTTGCTCTTTTTTTGCAGCACTACTGCAACCAGTCATGAGGACAATAATTACAAGCCCAAGGAGAATCGTAGAAATTTTCATCTGTAAATAATTTGTTTTTTAAAGGTCCGATAGAATCCGTCAGCTGACGGATGGTGATATTTTCATTTCGGTTGGTGATTACTCAACCATTGCTATTTCATTTAAATAGTTGTAATTTGGTTATTTGAATATATAAAATTGTCAGTTGAATAATGGCTTAAATGTTCTCCTTTGCGTTTCCTGCGCCTTTGCGCGACAAAAAAGGGGTTTCTCAAAAAGCCCGCGAAGTGTAAAGTAACAAATATCGAATTCATTGATCGCTCCTTAAGGACAGATCCAATACTTTTCTAACTGCCTGGACCTGATGGATGTGGTCCGGATCAATTGACCCGTTCTTATCGGTGTGGATATCAAAACAAATAACCCCCTCTTTGTCAAAAACCTTTTGAGCCCATTGAACCAATTCCGGAGTTTTAAACCGCATTCCGGCTTTACTCCATGACTCTCCGAGATAGGTAAACAGAAACCATTGAACACCCTCAACCACCCAGCGGCTTTGGGGCACCTGAACGATTTTGCCCTCTTCTCCCGCACTGAAATCATCATAAGGAGAATTCGACTGAATTGTATTTACCCCATAGTTGTAAGTTACAATGCTGCCGTGATTTCCTGCTTTTGCTGCAAGGGTATGGGTGCTGATGTTATGCTTTAGACTCATGTCAGAACGGGTCTCAATAATACCGCCGCGGTACATTCCGTCAAACCACCAGCCGGAGAGGTTTTTCCCGTAACGCAGGCTCCATTCGCGGATCACCGACTCCCAGCATGACTGGGTGAATTGGGAAGTCGGGGAGTCTTTTCCATAAGTATATTGGAATTTCTGATCCACAAGTTCATTTCGGATTGGGGGATTTCCCGGCAAATAAAACATCATCCGGATACCCCTTTTATCGAGTGCTTTGAAAAGATCGGCGGGTAAATCCCGCCTGCTGCAAAGTTCGCCGGGAGAAACGCCGACAATTGAGTCATAAGCCCGATTGGGAGAGCAATAGTATCCATCATTCTGACCCAAGGCAAACATCACGTAATTGGCACCGGCTTGTTTGCAATTTTCGGCAAAGTGTTCCACATTGAAATTATTTACGGCTTCATTATATTCCCTGGGGCCCCCGTCAGGTGCAAAAACGGCTTTCAGGAAATGGAGCATGACCCCTACACCCGCTTTTTTGAACCATTCGGTATTGGGATTACCTTTGTACCGAACAGGGGAGCTGGAGATAACACTCATTGGTATGACCTTCTCCCTTATTCCGTTGGGTGTGATTTCACATTTGATATATTTGCCGGTGTAACTTGCAAGCAATACAATTTCCCGGGTATCTATTCCGGGTAAGACCACCCAGTTCCCGTTAGGGGAATCGGAAACTGACCAGCTTATCGTGTTGTTCAGACCGATGTCATGATGATCAACTGACACCCACATGATGGTTTTGGCAACCGGTTCACCATGCAAAACCAGATAATGGCCGGAAACAGGTTTGGAAAGAGCAATCAGAAGCAGGCAAGTGAAGATAATTATCAGATTTTTCATTCGATAATAATTTGTTTTTTAATGGTCAAATGGAATCGAAGATCAGCGAAGCTATAGCCATGATTAAGAATGATTATCATTTTCGGTTTGTGATTCTCGAATCATGGCTATTTCATCGGGTTAAAACGTATTTAACTTATTTATAGATTCTTGATTTTCATAAAACCCTCTTTACACGTTGACAGGTATTTCCTTTTTGTCCCCGAAAGTTCAGGAGGATTTCATTTTAAAATATAGTAATTATAACTTTTTGCAGGGATCTTGATTTCCAAGTAGATCTTATCGCCCAAACCATCAGAAACGACAGGCACAACAGAAACTTTTGATTTATCCTCCTGTTCCTGCACAATTACTTTTCTTTTCAGTCCGGTATAATAAACGGGGATAGTTATCTGCCGTTCTATTGGCTCACTTAAGGGATTATAAACCATCAGCAAACCTTTTTCCCCGCCCAATGGATCAACATGCAGTATGGCATCATAATCCCTGCCGTCAGCCCTGCGGATATGAATGATATCCCCATCGAGAACAGAGCGGTGTTTTTTATAGAAGGCAACCCATTTTTTGACCAATGCTTCAGTTTCGGGTCCATCGTAGAGCTGGGGTCCCCGGTAGCAGGCCTGAACCCCGGCACCAAAAAGGTTCGCCAGCCGCTGACCATAGTGCGGCAGGTGTTCTTTTAACGGTTCAATCGTCGCAGCCTCTCCGCCCCCCTGATATTCAACGAGGGGAACAAACATCCACCCCATTGACGGAGCTTTGTCCCAGGTTCCGTCATAAATATTCTGACGTTCAATAATTTCCTGCTGAGCGCGTGGCAGTGACCAGTTGGTTTCACGATAACCCATCGCTGTCTTATTGCTTCCGCTCAGGAAATAGAAGTCGGGGACATTGAGATAGATCCCTTTTTCGCGGCACCATTTGTAAAAGTCAGTAATCCTTTTGTACTGATTCCATTGTGAATCTTCCAGACCCGTGTGGCCGGGATGATCTTTTGAAATGCAGATATCGCCCGGGTAAGAACCGTCATGTTCCAGAATGTCGAGACCTGTTTTTTCGTAAAAATTATAGAGCTGCCTGAAATAATTGATTCCCCAGTTGCTTTCCAGACATGGAGAATTCCCAAAAGTGGGGCTCATTCCCTTTGGCATGACCACATCATTTCCGCCTCCCACCCGGCGGCTTGCCAGCAAGGAATAACCTCCCAGTGCAATTCCTTTTGAATGAGCATAATCAGCAAGTTTTTTCATCCTCTCCAGGTTTACGGGGGTTTCATTTTCAACATTAAAGCCGCTTCCAAAGGTCATGATTACCATCTCGAAACCGACTTCAGCACATTGATCAATTGCTTTTTTAACCGGTTCATCCTGCGATCCGCTAACGTGCATCAGAATCGGGTTTTCTGTTGCCCAGGGTGCCAGAGCTCTTAACATACGCCGATGTTCCAGACTTTTCCGCTCCCGGTCCCAGCTATCGTGGAACAATTCCCATATCCGGAAAGATTCAAATGCCTGACCCGCTTTAATTGTCTGATCAGGACCGTATTTTGGATGGGCCTCCAGTAAACAGGGTGTCGTGCGTTCATAACTGACCTGTGTTTTATAAAGGGTGTCAATATTCCAGTCAATGCTTGCGTGAAAAAGACTCTCGTTGGACATGCCACCGAAGTTGTAATCAGACTCCACCGTGATGTTAGGAAGAACCCAATTCTTTTTTGAATCGACTGCGCTTTCAGGCTCAATGACTGCTAAAATTTCACTCTTAAAGGTATTTATTTTTATTTCCAGAGGTGATTCATTGACCACTCTGATCCATTTTGAAAATACCGGCATCCCGTCGTAGAGTTCATAATGGACTTCTGCTACAATTCCCTTAAGGTAATCAAACGAGCCATTTACAGTCGATTTCGTATCTCCGGGGGAGCCGATTCTTGTCTTCATTTTTACTTCAATGGCTTTTAATGCATGATCATCAAGATGATACCTAAAGATGAGTTCCTTCCCGGGAAGCGGCCAGGGAAGGTCGCTGGGCATCCATTCCTTCCGTTTCTTAAGAGGGAAACGGGCTTTGCAATCCCCTATCGTATAATCAAACAGTTTAAAGGAAGCCGGGTCAGCCTCCATTTTAGCGAGCCATTCCGGCAAGAGATAGTTATGGATTGGTTGCCCTGTAAGTCCGCCGATGCTAAGTTTCATTCCGTTGATCTCTATTTCTGCCTCCGGCCTGACCGATCTTAAAAAAGATTCGTGATTATTAAGCAATTCAAGTCCGACAGTTGTGCAATTTGGAGTTAAGGAAAATAGCCTGGCCACAAGACCATTGCTCAAAACAAGCTTTCCATCCTCCGTTTTATAAATCTTAGCCTTAGCCCCGGTCCGGTCAATAAGCCAGTCTGTGTTAATGGTTGGTTTCTGTCCCTTCCATATTGTCAAATTTGAAACGGATTGTGCTGAAACAGTAAAAAAGATTGACAGAACAAAAAATAGAGATACAATTTTCATATCAATGCATTTGAATTTTAAGTAAAAATCGGCGGGCATTTTTTTACCGGCTACCTGGATACCAAATTTGGGAATAGAATGTTATTCGAAAGTTTTAGAAATTCATAAATTTAATTCTTTAACAAATTTGTAGTTAGCTAATGTAAAAATACAAATTTTCGCGAATGATCTATTGGTCGATATTTATAAAGGTTTTAAATTTCTTATGAAATCCTCTTATAAATTTAATTTCTTTACGAAAAATAAAAGCAAAATTGTAAATTTGAATTCGGGAATAATGATAATCAAACAACTCCAGGGACATGAATCAATGACATGGGTTATTTATTTATTAAGGCATGTTCCTATTTACTAATCAATTAAGTATCACAATTCGAAAAAATGCTGCTTTATTTAGCTACATTAGGGATATTTCTATCCGTCGTTTTAATGTACTTCAATGCATCAAAAAATAGCTCCAGTATTTATCTTGCTGTTTTTTGTTTCCTGATTAGCTTGTATTCTGCGGGACAGTATGTAATAATATATTCTCAATCAATATTCTGGATTACAATATTATATGCAAATTTCAATTTTCTAAGCTATCTTTTAGGTCCGGTGTGTTACTGGTATACCCGGAGCATTTTAAAAGATGATATTCGGCTAAAAAAGAGAGATATATGGCATTTCCTGCCAGCGTTCATTCAACTGTCCGCCTCAATACCCTATATCCTGACTTCCTATTCTTATAAAGTCGGGATAGCAAAATCGATTATTTCAGACCCCGGTTTTCTTCGAACCTACAATGTCACAATCTTATCCGATCTGTTTTCAAATACTGCAGTTTACCTTAGCCGCCCCTTGTTGTTGTTAATATACATTTTTTGGTCTATCGGAATATTTTCCAGATATAGGTATAACGAGATAAAATCGTCAGTTGTTTCGCGGTTCCATTTTATGGATAACTGGCTGGTGTTTTTCTTTGGATTTCAACTTATCCTGGTGATCAGTCATTTACTGATGGTTTTCAGAATCTTTGAATCTGATGTATTGGATCTGCTATATACCCCAAATATTCTGCAGGCGCTTACTTTTGCCGGACTGACCGGGCTTATACTCACCCCTTTTTTCTTTCCCCGAATTTTATACGGATTAGCAGCAACTGCGCCCATGCAGCTTCCACCACCGGAGCCTGATAGTGATGAAACAATGGTTTCAACGAGGGGGAAAAAAATCATCCCTAATTTTGAATTCGATTATATGCTTTCAATCGTCCAAAAAATGACAACCTCCATGCAGGAACAAAAGGTTTATTTGCAACCGGATTGCAATCTTTCCCAATTTGCTGTAAGTATAGATATTCCAAACCATCATTTGGCCTACTTCTTCAGAGAGATAAAAAAGCAGTCTTTTAATGATTATCGAAATGAATGCAGGGTAAACCACGCAAAAAATTTAATCCTGGAGGGGAAAGCAAGGGATTTGACGCTTGAGGCAATCGGCTTGCAATCCGGGTTTACCAATCGAAATACTTTTTTCACCGCCTTCAAGAAATTGGAGGGAATCTCCCCAAGTACTTTTGCTTCCCAAATAGATAACTGACCGCCGTCAACTGATTAAATGAACAAATCATTTAATCAGTCATATAATCATCGCTAAATCGATATATCAAATCGGATTTTGTAACGATTTTATAAAAACATTACATAGTTCGCAGGTTATTTGACCCTTTGATTCTGATTTAATTCAATATTTGTGTCCATGTATCGAAAATAGAAACCAGGGGTCATAAACTTTAGAAAAATAATGAAAAACCTGATTGAAAAACTGGAATGGTGGTTTGATTATAATGTAATATTTTTACTCTATAATCCAAATAAAATCGATCGTTATTACCGGTTTATGGAAGAGAAATGGGAGATCAAGGGCAGCAGATTCCCCTTTCAGATACCTGAAGTTCTAAGCCAGGAGATTAATATAAAATCAGATTCTGAGGTTGAGATTGATAATATTGTACATTTAAATTGAATTAAATACCTGCTTTAAAGACATTTTTGGGAAATCACAACTGAGGCTTTCAGGTAGGCGGATGTGACCTCTTACTGAACCAGATGCGAACAGATTTCATAGTCTGTAATTGTCCCGGAGGGACATGGCGGTGACAGGTTGATCGTTCCTCGCTGTGTTCAGCCGCTCCCCAACGGATCTCAATCCCGTCATTCGGATTATAACCCATTTCGAAAGCTTCCCTTCGTTGTAAAATATCGGCAATTGTCAGCTTTTGTTCTGAACCGTTAGTGCGGGTATAGGTGATCGAAAGTTCCGATAATTTACGGGATAAAAGGGCCTCCAGATTTTTCTTAACCTTTTCAGGAGATTGTAGCAGCGGCATCCTGAAGTCTTCAGGAGATCTTACAATCTTATCCGGGAAATCGCTTACTGCATCCATGGCAATCAGAAGTCTTAAATCGCGGTTAGGGGTTGAAAAGTCTTCCCATTGGCCACCGGTCTGAAAAACACCTGCTGCACTTGATGGCATGGGGATAATCGCCCCGGGATGTGTTTTCATATAATTCTCACCCACATTTACCGAACTAATCCTTACCATAAGTTGCTCGTAGAGCGCCTGGATCAAATCGAGTAAAGCTATTTCAGGATCAAGGGGCTTCGGGTTGATATTCCGGTCCATAGTATGATAGAACGAATCACCGCTTAAGCCTTTTTGCTGAAGCGAAAAGCCGGATAATCCTGACTCAGAGGAGATTTCCTCATTGCTTAAAAGAATGGATTGTCCCCCTTTCCGGATGATTGGGCGGAAAGCTTTAAAACCAGGCTCGCCGATCACTCCGGTAGTTGTAAACAAAAAGTTCCCTTTCCAGAAACGTTTAATCGCAACAGTGCCATCCGGTTGTGCATCAACGGAAAGGAGTGTGCCTGGTTTGCTCGCCGATTGGGGAATCCACCTGACAAGGGTTAACGTGTGGCCATAAGGATCGGCAAAAACAACACCGGGCCGTAATGCGCCCCTGGTTAACGGAACCGGATAATAGTCGGAGTTTTCATCACGAAGTGCCGTTCTTGCAGTCCCTGAATGGACACCGTCCATTACCCTTCTCAGGAAAGAATTGAACGCCAGAACCGGGCTGGTCTTTGAAGAGGGAGAATCATTGGTGATCCATCTCCCTGTTTTGGGGTTCCTGCCAAGAGCACCACGGTCACATTCATGGTACCCAAACGGAAGACCCAGTTTCCAGGCGAAATAGGCCCGAAGACAAAACGGGTTATCGGCACAATCGGGCTGCATGATTATTTTGGTCTTTCCTGCCGGATTATCTTCATCAAGGGACAGATGGTTGTAGAGAAAATTGCGGTCGCTGTTTTGCATCACTGCGTGAAGTGAAGTCCATGAGGCACTTTCATCTGCATCATAAAAGAGTGCATTTATCCAGGCCGAATAGAGGGCTTCCGTTTCAGCTCCCCATGAAAGTTCATTTTGCCAGATTGCCCTGGAGCCTGGCAAAGATGGTCTGGACGTTACTACAAAAGTGAGATTTTCAACCTTCTTATTGTCAATCAGTAACGCAACCTCATATTTACCCTCCGAACCGGCAACGAACTCATCGATTTTCCAGTAAGGTAATCCATTTCCATTTCGGCTTTTCCGCGGCTCCAATGAACCTGAAACACCCCTGACGGCTATCTGTGCTTTCAGGATGCCCTTCCCTCCTGTTGCAAGTATGTGGAAAACCTCCCCCGGACGGGGATTTTTAGGCGATATCAGTATGGCATTTACACCCTGTCCCTCCACATCATCAGAATCTTCGTCTGTAAATTTATTCAGAAATCCGGACCTTTTACCGTCTGTCTTCTCGCCGGACTGGTTTCCACAGGAAGATCCTCCAAAAAACAAAAGGAGAATAACTGAAAAAAGAATCACCCGACCCGGGCAGGTTCTATTGGTTTTTTTAATCATATTCTTTTTAAAAAGTGGGAAGAATGGTTTTTAAAAGGTAAAGAATTCTAACGACCGTGGTCTTTCAGAAAAATCATGGAGACTTCCCGGATAGAAACCTCTATCGGAGTATATTTAAATCCAATGGTCATGCAAATCTTAGATCCATTATAAAAGGTTAATTTACAGGCACTCCTGGCTGTTTCACGGGTAATTGCCGGTTTAATGCCCGTCAGAAGTCTTATTAATGCAAACAAACGCCAGGCAATTTTTAATAATCTTTTACCGGCTAATATCCTGGGACGATTCACTCCAAGATTATCGGCGATCTGATTAAAGAACTGATGGAAAGTAAGATTTTCAGCACTTAAAATATAACGCTTATTTTTAACTGTTTCCCAGGTTTCATTTGCCATAAGAAGTTGCATGGCCGAAGTTACATCGCGCACATCAACAAATCCCGTGCCTCCATTGGTGTAAAATTTCAATCCATGCCATATTTTGGAAAATACCAGCGAACTTCCCGATTTCCAGTCTCCGGGGCCAATTATTACGGATGGATTGACAATTACAGCATTTAATCCTTGCAAGATTGCCCGCCAAACCTCCATTTCAGAAAGGTATTTGCTTTCAGAGTAGGCAGTATGGTCTCGCGAGTTACGCCAGGGATGATCTTCGCTTGCTTCAATCCCCTCGGGAGGAGATCCGATAGCAGCAATTGAGCTCACATGGCAAAAGCGCGGAATTCCCATAGACAATGCCAGATCAACCAGATTAGCTGTCCCTTCACAATTGTTGTGAATGATTGAATCTCTTTCATGTGAATCAAATGAGACAATTGCCGCCGCATGATAAATCTGATCCACCCCTTTTAAGAGCTCACGAAGCCCATCCTTATCCAGTAAGTCCCCTTCAACCCATTCAATCTTTTGCAGGAATAGCTCATAGTCAGCACAATAAAAAGAAAATATTTTTTCAATCCGTTGCAGACTGCTCCCCGGACGCCTAAGTGCACGAACTTTCTCTCCTTTCTGCACAAGGTCATAGATTAAATGGGCTCCAACCATTCCGGTTCCGCCGGTAACAAATATCATAGCTATTTTTATTATCAGTAATTTCGTGAATAACGATAGATTGAATCTTCTATTCGGTTATAATTTTAATTAATTTTTTAGCTGAAGCAGAGTTCAAAACAGTGATCAGGATGTTATCGTCCTTCGTCCCAGATGACCGCACAGGAGTCCCTCAACAGTTTTCAGTTTCTGATACCTTTTTTGAAAATCCTCGATAGCTTCATCGTCATGATTTTCATAGGCTTTTCTGATCCCTTGCTCAGCCTGTGAGATTAAAAAGGTGATGTACCTTAGCTTGTATTCCTGCAACACCTTAGGAACCAGCTGATACAGAATTTCGTGTTCCTCTTCGATATAACTCCCCCTTTTCCGCCAGAAATCACTCAGTTTATTTTTTTCAGATAAGATATCCGAAACCAGTTGGCTAACCCCAAGATCGGGATGGTTTACAAAATGCTTTATGGCATCAAAGTTTTTAACCTCCGCATAATCCTGATATTCATCAAAAACGGTTTTGATCACGGGATTTACAGATACCATCTGGTCGGCTTCCAGTTCAGAAAGGACGAATCCGGCTACAAAAACCGGCTCAGTTTGGTGGGTTTCCGGATTTTCGACTTCAAAAATCTGATGTGAACCATATTTTAAAAGAAGTTTCAACAGTTCCCGTTCCTCATTTTCGCACGGATTAATCTCAGGTAACGGGACTGCCAATACGGGGGCCTTCACACTGGCTTCTCTGATCAGTTCCCTTTCCTGGTGCTTTATCAGCTCATCTTCGGATTTTACCTTTAGTTTTCGAATTTCGTTGTAAAGGACAGTTTCGCGCACATCCAGGAGCCTGCTGCACTCTTTCAGGTATTCAGACCGGACTATTTCGGCAGGAATCACTGCAATTGAGCTTACGATATCGGTAATTAATTTTGCCCGGCTGATCGGATCATTTTCGACACCGGCCAGTAATAATTTGGTTTTGAATTTGATAAAATCGGTCTCATTGGCACGGATATATTCTCCCAATTCAGTGGCACTCATGGATCGGGAAAAGGAATCAGGGTCTTCACCTTCGGGCAGGGGAAGAACTTTGACATTAATCCCTTCCTCAAGAACCATGTCAATCCCCCGCATTGAGGCTTTAATACCCGCCTGGTCACCGTCGTAAATAATTGTGACGTTGTTCGTAAATCTTCGGATCAGTCTGATCTGGTCAATGGTAAGTGAGGTTCCGGAAGAGGCGACAACATTCTCGATTCCCGATTGGTGGAGTGATGTCACATCGGTATAACCTTCAACAAGATAACACTTGTCTTCCTTGATTATGCTCCTTTTTGCCTGAAAAATTCCGTAAAGGACCCGGCTTTTATGGTATATATCCGATTCGGGTGAGTTCAGGTATTTCGCGATGGTTTTATCCTGGCTAAGGGTCCGTCCACCGAAGCCGATTACCCGTCCTGAAATTCCATGAATCGGAAACATCATACGTCCTGCAAAACGGTCACGAACCCAATCTTCACGTTTAATGGTCAATCCGGTCTTTTCGAGAAATTCCATTTTGAAACCTTCCCTGAGGGCAGCGGTGGTCATCGTATCTTTTCCTTCAGGGCAATATCCGATGCCGAATTTTTTGATAATGTCATCTCTCATTCCCCGTTGCCGGAGATAGGAGAGACCGATGAGTCGCCCTGAATTGGTTTCCCAAAGCTGGTCACTGAAGAATTTCTGGGCGAACTCCGAAACAATCAGCTGGCTTTCACGATCGTTCCGTTCCCTGATCTCTTCAGGATTCTCCTCCTTTTCCCTGATCTGGATGTTGTATTTATTGGCAAGCCATCTCAGAGCATCGGTATAGGAGAGGTGTTCGTGCTCCATGATGAAATTCACCGAAGAGCCCCCTTTCCCGCACCCAAAACACTTATAAATTCCCTTGGCCTGGGAAACGTTAAAGGAAGGAGTTTTTTCGTTGTGAAAAGGACATAGTCCGATCATACTGGTTCCCCGCCGTTTTAAGGTGACGAAATCGCCAACCACATCCGCAATTTCTGCGGCATCGAGTATCTGTTGTATGGTTCCCTGGTCAATCATCCGAACAAAGGTAATGAAAACTGGTTAGCCAAAATGGTTACATCGATCAAAAATAGGTGATAAATTGTCCTGACTTTTTTCAGATATTTTTCTTAACTTTACAAGAAACAGATTATTATGAACCTATTTATTGCAAAACTCAGTCCTTTCACCACCTCCCGGGACCTTCAAAAATTATTTGCACATTATGGAACTGTCACCGCCACGAATGTAATCATCGATCAGCAGACGGGCCGGTCAAAGGGTTACGGGTTTGTCGAAATGCCGGAATATGACGAGGCCGTGGAAGCTATAAAAGAGTTGGATTCCACGGTTTTCCAGGAATCGACAATCTTAGTCAGAAAATCTCAGCCTACAGGTTTTTCGGGCCCCTATGTGAGAGCTCAATACCAAACCAATTATTCAACACCCCTTTGGAGCCGTCACGAATATATCCGGGATACGGCCACAGATCCGAAATCTCCTCAACGGATGGCCAGCCGAAGAAATTTCGGCTACCGTGGAAGCGGATACAAAAACTTCGGCCATTAACTTAAATCTGAATATTAACCAGCATGCATCATGCCAGATGACCTGATTTATAAGATTGCCCTGTCGCTGATTCCGGGAATCGGCAGCATCACTGCAAAGGCGTTGATTTCTTACACCGGGTCGGCAGAACAGGTTTTCCGTGAAAAAGAGAAGGCATTGCGCCAGATTCCCGGAATTGGCAGTATACTGGCCAAAAATATCATCCAATCAGAAGTGATGTCCCGTGCCTGCAGGGAGGTGGAATTTGTCCAGATAAATGGGGTAAAAGCCCTCTTCTACCATGATGCGGATTACCCTCAACGACTACTGGGATGTGCTGATGCACCGATCGTCCTGTACACAAAAGGGAATCCGTTGCTGAATTGTCCTAAAGCAGTCAGCATCGTGGGAACCCGGCATGCTACAGATTACGGGAGAAAGATGGTTGAACAGTTTGTTTTTTCGTTGACAGAGCGGGGATATCACATCCTGATAGTCAGCGGACTGGCCTACGGGATTGACATACAATCGCATAAATCAGCACTGCGGAACGGCTTGCCGACCGTTGCCGTACTTGGACACGGACTCGAAACCATTTATCCCGCTGCTCATACGGCCATTGCCAGGGAAATGGTTGAAAGTAACGGTGGGTTGGTTTCAGATTTCTTAAGTCATTCCCCCATTGAAAGAACCAATTTTCTAAGGCGAAACCGAATTATTGCCGGAATGTCTGACGCGACAATCGTGGTGCAATCCGCAAGAAAGGGGGGAGCTTTAGTCACCGCCGATATCGCCAATTCCTATAACCGCGATGTTTTTGCTTTCCCCGGCCGGGTTGGCGACATTTATGCCGAAGGATGTCATTTTTTAATCAAATCAAATCGTGCCGCACTAATCGAAACCGTATCCGACCTCGAATATGCAATGAACTGGAGTGCCACCCAAAGTCATCCAGATGCTGTTCAGCCCTCTCTTTTTTATGACTTCAATCCCGAAGAGAAACTGATCGTCGATCTGCTCCGCAGTGAGGGGGAAACAGCTATCGATCTTATCTGCCTTAAAACAAACCTGCCAATGGGTAAAGTTTCACCAACTTTGCTCAATCTGGAGTTTGCGGGTATGGTTAAGGGACTTCCCGGGAAAGTGTTCAGGGCGCTTTGAAAAGGCTATTAGACTATAAGGCTGTTAGACGGTTCAGTTGTTAGGTTTTTAGGTTGGGGGCAAAGCCTAACAGACTACAGCCTAATCGCCTAAAAGTCTACAGCCTAACAGCCTAAATCTACAGCCTAACCAAATCAGCCGGCTAAACCCAGCAGGTAGATTCTGCGAAAGAAAAGTTACCTTTGCGGCATATTTAATGTATTGAGAATGTCAACATTTGAAGGATTTGGGATTGGTAAATCAATTTTAAGGGCACTGGATGAGATTGGATTTACAATCCCGACTCCCATTCAGGAGCAGGCCATCCCTGTGATTAAATCGGGAAAGGATATTTTGGGAATTGCCCAGACCGGAACCGGTAAGACGGCCGCCTATATCATCCCGTTGTTAATGAAACTGGTAAAAGCCGAAGGCAAGGATCCGCGGGCTATAGTACTGGTCCCCACGCGTGAACTTTCTATCCAGGTGGGAGAGGACATTGCCGAATTATCGCAATATACCAATATCCGGCACGCGGCGGTGTACGGAGGAATCGGATGGACAAAACATGCGGCTCTGCTCGAGCCCGGGGTTGATATACTCGTTTCAACACCCGGCCGGTTATGGGAGCTATACCGTGCAGGGGCTTTTGGGATGAAAAGTATTAAAACGCTGGTCATTGATGAAGCAGACCGGATGCTTGACATGGGTTTTATGCCGCAGCTGAATAAACTCTTCGAGGTTATTCCGCCACGGCGGCAAAACCTCCTTTTCTCGGCTACCTTCTCCGAAAGTATCGAAAATATGAGTCATGAATTCCTGACTTTCCCGGAAAGAGTTGAAGTTGCCCCGTCAGCTACACCGGTCGACAAGGTCAAGCAATATTTTTACCGGATACCAAATTTTAAAACCAAGCTGAATTTTGTGAATCACCTGCTGGACGATGAGGAAGAATTTAAACGGATAATCATCTTTTGCCGGACCAAGGAAAATGCAGAGGCTGTTTATAAGGTAATTAAGAAAAAGACGGAAGGAGAGGTCCGGATTCTGCACTCCAACAAAGCGCAGAGCTCCCGGATCAATGCGATCGAAGCGTTTAAGTCCGGGAATGTAAGGGTGTTAGTTTCCACTGATATCTCTGCCCGCGGGATCGATGTGAGTAAAATATCCCATGTGATCAATTTTGACCTGCCACCCAGGTATGAGGATTACATTCATCGCATTGGGAGGACAGCCCG